>VAPL010516601.1_pt1 | contig 11842 bp, 13 predicted proteins | sample 3395061 | NCBI WGS metagenome assembly VAPL01 (sample SAMN08290444, study PRJNA428436) | hydrothermal vent metagenome | isolation source: Deep-sea hydrothermal vent chimney 2 | place: Pacific Ocean: Juan De Fuca Ridge | depth 2182 m m
ACCGATCACCGGTTACTCCCCCTTCGTGCACGCAGGCTCGCCCTCCCCTGCTGCGCTATCCCCCTGCATCGCTCCTGCGTCGCTCTGCCGTCCCCCTTCAAAGGGGGGACAGGAGGACAGAAGAACGCCGGGCTCTTCCGGATCGAGAGGGCGGCTGGGTCTACACTCGACGGCCCAACACGAAGACGGGTTTGTGACGACCAGCACATCGACCGGACACAGAGGTATGAACATCGAGCGAACACCGTGAACGGCATGGACATGTCCTCCTCGGGAAGCGGCAGCTCTCCGGACGAGGACGCCGGAAGTCTGAGTCTCTTCGGGGCCGTGTCGCTCGGCACCGGGGTCATGATCGGTGCAGGGATCTTCGCCCTGACCGGCCAGGTAGCAGCACTCGCCGGGGACCTCTTCCCCGTAGCGTTCTTCGCTGCAGCCGTCGTCGTGGCGTTCAGCGCCTACTCCTATGTGAAGCTGTCGAACGCGTTCCCATCCTCGGGTGGGGTCGCCATGTTCCTCAAGGAGGCGTACGGCCTCGGGACGGCGACGGGTGTCTTCGCCATGCTGATGTACGTGTCGATGGTCATCAGCGAGAGCCTCGTAGCCCGCACGTTCGGTTCGTACGTGCTCCAGATCATCAACCTGGAGCCGCTCTCATTCTGGGTGCCTGCCCTCGGTGTTGCCCTGCTCGCCGTCGCGTTCCTCGTCAACATCGCAGGCAACCGCGCCGTCCAGGCGTCCCAGGGTGTCATGGCAGCGATCAAGGTCGGGGGTCTCGCCGTCTTTGCGATCGCCGGCCTCTGGTTCATCGACGTGGCCAACTTCACCAACGGGTCCCAGGGCACCGGATCTGTTGCATCGGGAGGGTTCCTTGCCGGGATCGCTCTCGCCATCCTGTCCTACAAAGGGTTCACCACCATCACGAACAGCGGTGGCGAGATCGTCGATCCTCACCGCAACACGGGGCGGGCGATCATCATCTCGATCGCCATCTCAGCGGCTCTCTACATCGCGCTCGCCGTCATGGTTGCAGGCAACCTCACCCTCGACGAGATCATCTCCGCACAGAACTTCGTGCTTGCAGCAGCAGCACAGCCCGCCTTCGGCGACGCCGGCGTCTGGCTCACGGTCGCCCTGGCCATCATCGCCACAGCGTCAGGTGTCATGGCGAGTGTCTTTGCCGCCTCCCGGATGCTTGCGATGCTCACCAGCATGAAAGAGGTCCCGCACCGCCACTTCGGCATGCCGGGGACGCTTCGCACCCACGCCATGGTCTACACGGTTGCCTTCGCGATGTTCCTCACGGTCGCACTGGACCTGTCGCGCATCGCTGCGTTGGGAGCGATCTTCTACCTCGTCATGGACATCGCCATCCACTGGGGCATCCTGACCCGTCTCCGGTCCCGCATCGATGTCAAGCCGGCGATCATCATCACCGCGATCGTGCTCGACGTCATCGTGCTCGCCGCGTTCCTGTGGATCAAAGCATCACAGGACGTGCTCGTCGTCTACGTGTCGATCGGAGGGATCCTTCTCATCACGATCGGTGAGCGACTCTTCATGTGGTCCCACACCGACGCCACGGGCGCCATGGACATGTAGCGAGATCGGTCGGGTGCCGGGGGCGTCCCTACCGGTTCTGGACTTCACCGGTCTTGATGTCGCCGATGGACTCACCGAGGATGATCTGGTCGAGGGTCCGTGACAGCAGTGCGTAGGTCGATGGCCCCGACACCTTCCCGACGATGATGCCTTCACGGTTGACGAAGAACGTTTCGGGGATCCCGAGCACACCCCACTGGAACGCGGTCGTAGAGCCCTCATCGACGACGTAGACCGTCTCTTCGCTCCACCCCATCTCATCGAGGAAAGCAACCGCGTTGGGGTAGGTGTCCTGATAGTTGACACCGATGAACGTCACACCGAGGTCCTTGTAGTCGGCTGCTGCCTTGAGGAGATCGGGGTGTTCCTCACGACATGACAGACACCAGCTCGCCCAGTAGTTCACGACGAGGATGTCCCCGGCGTAGTCGGCGATCGAGATCTGCCCTGAGCCGTCCATGAGGGCGATCGGATCGGTCGGTGCAGGCTTGCCGATCAGCGGAGACGACGAGATCGACGGGTCGCCTCCGAAACGGCCGGTGAAAACGACGCCAAGGATGATGAAGATGACGGCACCGGCGATCGCAGCCCACACCATCTTCCCCCCTCGTTCGTCCTCTTTGTCGGGTGGTAGTTGGGGTTCAGTGTTGGGGTCGGTGTTGGGCACCATCATCCCTCCGCGCGGATCTGTTCGAGCAGCTTGACTGCCTCTGCTTTGACGTCGTCGGGTACCTCATCGGACGTCGAGATCTTCACGAGGAAGACCGACGCCTCATCGTTTCGCCCCAGCGCCACGTAGATGTTGCCGAGGTACCACTCCGCAGCGAGGTAGTCGGGCTGTCGATCCATGGCTGCTTCAACGTAGCTGACTGCAATGTCGGGCCGACCCGACAGGTACGTCATCCAGCCGATGTTCGCAAGGGCCTCAGGGTTCTGCTCACGGTTCAGCACCTCGAAGTAGTGATCGAGGGCCTTGTCGAACTCCCCGGCCTCGAAGTACCGCCGTGCAAGGGCGAGGCGCATGGGAATGATCTCGGGATTCGCAGCGACGACCGCTTCGATCTCCTCGTTCGAGACGTCGTCGAGGTTGATCTGGGCTTCGCCGCGAACGATGTCACCGACGATCCCGTCGGCACCCGTGATGCGCTGATTGTTGATCGACTGCACCGCAAAGACACCGATCACGGTCATCGCTACGGCCACGAGTGCAATACCGGTGATCGCCCGCCCGTTGAGTCGCTTCCGGCCCGAGGCGGTGTCTCCAGCCTGATCGTCGTTCGTGTCTGCGGCGATGGCCGCAGCGAGGGAAGCCTCGAGTGCGGCGAGTTCCGCCTCGTATCTGGCCTTGATCCCTGCAGCGGTCTCCTCGTCGAGATCGCCGTCAATCACCTGAGCGTCGACGTCGATGAGTTCTTCACGCAGAAGTTCTATCTGTTCACGTACACGGTCACTCACTTGACGACCTCCGATCGTCGTCGAGCCGACCGGTACATCCAGGTGACGACACCTGCTCCGAGACTGATGGCGAGTATCGGGACGATCCACAAGGCGATCGACCAGCTCGTCGTCGAAGTATCGAGAATGTACGAGTCCCCGAACTTGGCCGCGAACTCGTCGATGACCTCTTCGTCGGTCGCACCGTCGGCTACCCGCTGGGCGATGAGCGCCCGGTACTCGGCAGCAACGGACGATTGGGACTCCTTGAGGGATTCACCGTTACAGAACGGGCACTTGATGGCAGACGCGAGGGTGTCGACCCTCTCTGCCTCCGTCGGGGGTGTGGAGTCACCCGATGCCAGACCGGCGACGATCACGAGCAGTGCAACGGCACCAATGGCACCGAAAATCATGTTCTTGGTTCGATCAGTCATCGGATTCACCGGCCTCCACAGCCGTCTCGAGGGTTTCTTCGTCCTTTGACGTTCGATGCTGCTTGTTTGGTTTCGGCACCATGGCAAAAAGTCCGCCGAGGATCACGACGAATCCACCGAACCACACCAGCCCCTGGAGGGGGAACACGAACACGTTGAGTTCGATACGCTCGGCCGACCCCCCGGCGATCGCGAGGTAGACGTCGTTGACGAGTCCCTCCGCCACCGCAGGCGTTCCGATCGGCTGCACCGCTCCCGGGTACGTGTTGACCCTCGGTTCGAGTACGTCCTTGACGTTCGTGCACGACTCGTCCATCACCTCGACGATGACCCCCGACACGGTCCTGTTGGGCTCGACCCGCGACACCGGTTCGACGTAGCGAAGGCAGTAGCCGCCGACAACAGCCGTCTCACCCTGTGTGAGCGCAACGGTGTCTCGTATCGCGAGACCACCGGTGGTCGCTATGGAGATTGCCATGAGCGCGATGCCGATATGTGCGATCTGGCCGCCCCAGTAGCCTGGCTCGTTCCTGAGAACCTTCGTGGCCGCCTTCGGCGCCGACTCGGGGCGTGCACGTACGACGGAGATGAACCGGTTGATGATGGCGGTGAGCACGAAGAACGTGAGCACGATCGTCGCGACGACGGCGTTCGAGTCGATCCCCCACACCGCAACGGCGAGTGCCCCCGAGATGAGGCCGATCACGGTTGCAAGACGGAGCCGCTCCCACAGGACCTTCGGCGTCGCCACTCTCCACGGAGAGACAGACCCGATCCCCAAGATGAGGAGCAGGAGCAGGGCGATCGGGATCGATGCCCTGTCGAAGAACGGACGCCCGACGGCGACCTCGTCACCCGAGGCTGCTTCGACGAGCATCGGATACATCGTCCCGAAGAGCACCGTGAACGTAAAGACGGTCAGCAGCAGGTTGTTGGCGAGGATGTACCCCTCGCGCGACGACAACGAATCGAGGCGTGGTGCCTGGGCGATCTCGCTCGAACGCCACACGAAGAGCCCGAGCGATCCGATGACGACGACAGATAGCAGGCCGAGGAGGGCGGGGCCGACAACCGATTGGGAGAACGCATGGACCGATGCGATCACACCCGAGCGGGTGATGAACGTGCCGAGGATGGTGAACGCGAAAGTGGCGATCACGAGGATGAAGTTCCACGCCTGGAGCATCCCGCGGCGCCGCTGGACGATTGCAGAGTGGATGAACGCCGTTGCGAGGAGCCACGGCAGGAACGACGAGTTCTCGACGGGGTCCCATGCCCAGAACCCGCCCCAGCCGAGCACCTCATAGGACCACCAGCCACCGATGAGGATGCCACCGGTGAGGAAGACCCATGCAATGAGCGACCAGCGGTGCGTCCGGTCGAGCCAGGCACGGCCGAAGTCACGGCGGATGAGGGCTGCGATCGCGAACCCGAACGGCACGGTGAACCCAACGAATCCGATGTAGAGCAACGGCGGATGGACCGCCATCATGAAGTGGTTCTGAAGCAGCGGGTTCGGGCCCCGCCCGTCGAGCGGAGCTACCGCCTGGACGAACGGCCACCATGACGAGTCGGAGCATCCGATCGATGCAGCGTCGGTGCACACCGCAAACGGGTTCCCTGCCGTTGCCATCAGTCCGAACCAGAAGATGGCGATCCCGCCCATGATCGAGATTGCAAGGACACCGAGCCCGTCCTTGTCGCCGACCTGTCTCCACACGAGATAGATGAACACGGCAAGAACGAGGCCCCACAGGACGATCGAGCCTTCGAGGGCGGCCCATGCAGCAGCGAACAGGAAGAGGTACGGCGTCGTGGTCGACGTGTTGTTCGCGATATAGGCGATCGAGAAGTCGTATCTCAAGATTCCGATCTCGAGGAGGAGGAACGCGGCCGCCGATGCACCGAGCAGGACCAGGACGGGTGTGCGGAGCTTCGAAGCATCACCACTTTTGGAGTACCTTGCCCCCTGAACCGTGACGGCTAGTGAGGCTCCAAGGGCGACGAAAATCGCTAGATAGCCTGCAAAAGCGATCATGACTCAGAGCAGGTGTGTTTGACCTGGTCGTAGTCCTCACTGTCTTCGCGATACTCCTCGTCGTGTTTGACGAGCATCGTGTCGGACTCGAACGCTTCCCCGGTCCAGACCCCTTCGACCACCACGCCGATGCCCTCCTGGAAGAGCTGGGGCGGCACACCGGTGTGAATCACCGTGACAGATGTGTCGCAGTCCTCGACCTGGAAGACGACCGTGGTGTCCTCTTCAGTGACCGTGCCGGGGACGACACGCCCACCGAGCCGGAGCCTCGCATCGCTCGGTTCTCGCGCCTGGAGTTCGGCAGGCGTGTTGAAGTACACGAGCGTCGAACTCAGGTTGACCATCAAGAAGCCGAGTGCGATGACGATCACACCGGCCGGAATGATGAAACGGGCGTACTTTCTCATGTGCCTTCACCCAATCTCCGTCGTGCCCGGGCTATCCGAACGGCGATCGACGTCGCGAACAGCGTCAGAGCCGTGTACGCAACACCGAAGCCGAAAAAGACCCAGTTCCATTGACCCGAAATATCCATCAGACACCTCCGGAGAGATCGGGAGCAACGACCGCTTCACCGGCTGCGGGCCCGGTGTTGGTCTGCTCGGCGATAAGCACCGCGTCTTCGAGGCGGGCGAGCTCGACGCGTTTGATCATCATCGCGGTGTACATGATGGTGAAGCTCAAAACGGCCGTGAGCAGTGTCAGCACCATCGCGATGTCCATGTCGGGGCCATCGGGCTTGATGATCGACGGTGGCTGATGGAGTGTCTGCCACCAGATGACGGAGAAGTGAACGAGCGGAACCTGGATGATGGCCAGGATGCCCATGACGCCGGCCCGCTTGGCTCTCGCGTCGAGGTCGTCGGTGGTGCGTCGAAGCGCCAGATACCCGAGGTAGACGAAGAACATGATCGCGGTGAGGGTGAGACGGGCATCCCACGTCCACCAGACGCCCCACGTCGACTTCCCCCAGATCATGCCGAGGCTGATCGCAAGACCGGTGAAGAACACGCCGATCTCTGCGGATGCGTGTGCTCTGCGATCCCAACTGAGATCCCGCTTCCACAGATACATGGCAGATGCGAACATCGTCACACCGAACGACAGGTACGCCAGCCACGCTGAAGGGACATGCACGTACATGATGCGAGACAGCTGTCCCTGAATGGCGTCGGGGGGCGCAGACATCGCCGCCGCGAACGTAACGACCCCGGCAGCGGCCATGACAAACCATGGCCAGACCGGGGACTTTTTCATTTCCAACGTAGTCATCAAGACTCCTGGAGGGTTCGTGCGGACAGGACCCCTGCAATTGCGAGCAGCAAGATCACGATGGTCATCATGAGCGTCCACGTAAGGCTACTGCGCCCCAGACGTATCGCCTCAAACGTCTGGGTCGCACCGATCAACAACGGCACCGAAAGAGGCGCTACGAGCAGCGGCACGAGAGCAGACGCAGAACGGCCTGTCGAGACGATGCTGGCGGCAAGGGTGCCGAGGAGAGAGAGCCCTGCACCGACGAGAACCATCACGCCTGGCATCCACAGCCAGCCGTCGAGGGGGACGTCGTAGAGGGCGACGGTCACGATGGCGAGAACCGCCTCGAAACCGATGAGGAACAGGAAACTTGCGATGACCCGCCCGACGTACCCCGCGGCCGGGTCGATCCCGGTGAGGGCCACGACATCGCGCTGGGCCTGGGACTCGGCGTGGGCCTGACGGACCGCAATGAGCACCCCGAAGAGCATCACGATCACCCAGTACATTCCAATGCCGATCGAGCGAAGCATCGGGCGGTCCGTGCCGATGGCAATCGGGATGAGCAGCAGGGCGATCGCTCCGAACGGCAGCGTGACCCACAGGACCTCCCCCGAGCGGCGTTCACGCATCAGATCACGCTTCGTGATCGCCGTGGCCTGGGTCCAGAAGCTGGTTCTCACGAGAGCGTGCCGCCCTTGATCTCGACGTTGTAGGTGGCGAGCCTCTCGACACGGCTCCGGTCGTGAGACACGAGCACCGCAGCGCCACCGGCCATGACGGTCCTGCGTACCAGGTCGTCTACGAGATCGATGGCGTTCCCATCGAGGGCAGAGTGCGGCTCATCGAGAAGGAGGAACTCGGGCTGTGTCATGACGATGCGTGCGAACTCTGCTCTGCGCTGCATACCGTGGCTGCACACCTCGGCCCGCCGATCCGATGCCCCGGCGAGGCCGACGGCTGCGAGGCTCGTGGTGACGGCGTCGTGGTCGATCCCCATCGCTGAAGCGATAAACGACAGGTTCTCGTCGAGGGTCATCTCCGGGTAGAGCCCCGGGACGTGCCCGACGTAGCCGATCCGTGGGCGAACCTCGTAACGCTCGTCGCCAGAGAGGTCGGCTCCAAGGATCGTGCCGGTACCCGTTGCCGGTTTCAGCAGCGTCGCCAGGAGCCGCAGGAGGGTGGTTTTGCCCGCACCGTTGGTGCCGAAAACGCCGACCGCCTCACCCGGCTCGACGTTCAGCGTGATGTCGCGCAGGATGTGCGTCGCACCCGCCCGTACCGAGATGCCTTGAAGGCTCGCAATGGTCCCTGTTCCAGCCACACGGGAAGTGTACGGGGGTACTGTCCTCTCCGATTGACCGGTGACGGTATACCCCGTAGGGTATGTAACATGTGGGAATACCGAAGCCTCCAAGCATGGTTGTACAAGTCGATTCCACAGGAATGGAGACCAGATTTCATGGCTACTGTCAACATCACAAAAGACACGATCGAGTCCACGATCGCCGACAACGACATCGTTCTGATCGACTTCTGGGCTGCGTGGTGCGGGCCTTGCCGCTCGTTCGCTCCCACCTATGAACAGATGTCTGAGAAGTACCCCAACATCACGTTCGCAAAGGTCGACACCGAAGCTGAGCAGGAGCTCGCCGCGAGCTTCGGCATCCGCTCCATCCCGACACTCGTGGCGTTCCGTGACACGATCGGCATCTTCTCCCAGCCCGGAGCCCTGCCGTCCGAAGCACTCGAGGACCTCATCACCCAGATCGAGGGCCTCGACATGGATGCCATCCGCGAGGAGATCGCCTCTGAAGAGGACGCCAAGGAACCGGCAGCCAACTAACCCAGATCGCCCAACACACAACAGCCCGGTCCACCCTCCCGGATCGGGCTGTTGCGCGCCCGTACTTAGGCGTCTGGCGCTGAAACAGCTCGGATACGAGCTGTTTCAGCGCCAGACGCCTAGGTGGTGGGGGGGAAAGAGGCCTTGAGGACGGCGACGGCGCGATCGAGGTCGTCTCGTTCGACTTCGACCGACACGCTGTACTTGCCGAGGAGGCCCGGGTCGGTGATCACGACGGCAGGGACGCCGGCCTCGGTGAGGGCATCCCAAGCCGCTTCCGCTTGTTCTCTCGTTTCGAATAGGCCCGCAGATGCGGACTCGCCAAGGATCGACATCAGCCGTCTGCTCCTCCTGTGAAGTTCCATGATGCCAGACGCATCGAGGGTGCGTGGACCATCGCCGGTCCGAACTCCGAGTCGGCGAAACGATCGTCGTTCCCGATCCCCGCGACGCGCCCCGGCCCAAGGGCAGTCACGAAGGACTGTGTGAACCTCATGTTGGTCACTGCACCGGTGATCTGGCCGTTCTCGATCATGAACGTGCCGTTACGGGTCAGACCCGTGACAATGAGAGACTTGGGGTCGAGCACCCTGCAGTAGTTGAACGTTGCAACGTAGATACCCCGGTCGACCGATGCGATGAGTTCGGCGACAGACTCGCTGCCGGCACCGACGAACATGTTCGTTCCAAACGATCCGAACACGTCGCCATCGGCTGTTGCATGGCCCGTCGACGCCACACCGGCCTTGGCCGCTGTACGGCGACTGTGCAGAAGCGAAACCGTCTCGCCGCCATGCACGAGGTCGACCTTGCGCTTCGGGGTCCCTTCAACGTCGAACGTCACGTTGAGTGCCCTCGGGTCGGTCGCGTCGTCCCAGATGTTGATCGACCGGTCGAACTGGTGCTCACCGAGCGCGGCGAACGACATCCCCTCCTGTGCGACCTTGGCGTTGAACCCGTACGCATCGAGGAACACGGTGATCGTGGCGACGCACTCGGGAGACAGCACCACCTCGTACTCCCCCGGCTTCACATCGAACGGCGCCGCAGCGTCACGGGCCCGTTGAGCAGCGAGCTCCCCAACCGCTCGAGCATCGATCGATCCGAGAGCAACACCCGCGGCGTGCCCGGACCCTGCCGACGTCGGTGTCTGCTGGATGCCGTCGACGATCGCCGTCGTGAACCGGCCATTGGCTGTGCGCCCTGCCGTGTTGCCGTACGCCAGCCCATGAGCATCCGTCTGGCAGTAGCCGGCACCAAGCATCCCTTCGCCCGCATCGACGAACGCCTTGACGGCCCCGGCACGCGCCATCGGGTCGGCCTCTGCCGTTGCCTCATCCCAGTGCTCGACGTCGGACTGATCGGCTGGGCCTCCAATGCCCGGCCACTCATCGTCGACGGGCTGCTGGGCTGCGGTTCCGAGCGTTGCATCGACGAACGAGACGAGCTCGTCTGGTGACGTCACGGTGGTGCTCGAACTCGACACACGGCCCTCGACCGCAACACGAAGCGAAACCGCTGCAGTGTCCTCGGACACGTTCTGGTGGATGAACGAGTTGGCGAACCTCGTGAGGGCCAACGTTCCGACGTCGGCGTTCACTTCGGCCTCGGCACGGTCACCGACGATCTCGAGCACGGTATCGACGAGTCGTTGCTGTGTACTCATCCCCTCACCCCCACACGGACGTTGGCGAAGCGGGCGGGTGACGCACTGTGCCCGGTGTGGGCCACCTGGACGGGTTGGCCCTTCCCACAGTTCGGGGTCCCCCAGTGCACCCACTCCGATGTGCCGGCCAGGCGGTCGAGCGACCCCCAGAACTGGGGTGTGATGCCGGTATAGGTCGGGTTCTTGAGCATCCGTCCGAGCTCTCCGTCCTTGATCTCCCAGGCGATCTCACATCCGAACTGGAAGTTGAGCCGCTTGTCGTCGATGGACCACGAACGGTTCGTTGCCATGTACACGCCGTCGTCGGTGTCGGCGATGATGTCGGCGAGCGTCCCCGACCCCGGTTCCAACCCGACGTTCGTCATTCTCACCATCGGCAAACGGTTGTAGCCGTCGCCACGGACCATGCCGCCGGGAGGAAGACCTGCGATCGCAGCAGAGTCCCGTCCAGAGAGCACCCCGACCCAGATGCCGTCCTTGACGATGTCGATTCGTTGGGCCGGTGTTCCCTCATCGTCGAACCCGAACGTGCCGAGAGCACCCGGAAGCGTCGCGTCCGCGGTGATGTTCATGAGATCGGAGCCGTACCGATGGGTACCGAGCTCGGCGAGCTGGAGATGACTCGTGCCTGCAAAGGCTGCCTCCCATCCGAGGATGCGGTCGAGTTCGATGGCGTGCCCAACCGACTCGTGGATCTGAAGTCCGAGCTGGGAGCCCTCGAGGATGAGGTTCGTCTCGCTCTCCTCCATTGCGGGTGCGCTGAGCAGAGCAACCGCCTCCTCTGCGACCCGCCGGGCGTTCGCCTCATAGTTCCACGCCCGGATCGTCTCGTACCCCCCGGTCTCATACTGCCCGAAGGACTGGGGGTAGGACCGGCGCTGGGTCTCGCTCTCGGCGATCGCCGTGGCGTCGTACCCGCCTCCCGACTCGACGATGTGCTGGTGGATCCGATGGCCCTGGGACGACACGAACCACTTGTTGGTGTCCCAGAACGCAAGGCTCCCGGTCGCTATGGCGATACCGTCGACGGAGCGCATCGTCGCGGTGACGCTGATGAGCATGTCGACCTTCTCTGAGAGCGCAACGGTGAAGGGATCCTCAGTGAACGGTGTCTCCCACGACGTCTGGGTGATGGGGACGTCGGCGAACTCGATCGGTGGGCCGGGAACGAGCGCCGAGGCCCTAGCAATCGCCGCGGCACGCTCGCCTGCAGCCCGTACGGCCGAGTCTTGAAGGTCCGCGGTCGCAGCGAAACCCCACGACGACCCGATGAGTGCACGCACGCCGACGCCTGCACGCTCGGTACGGTCGAGTTGCGTCAGGTTCTGATTCTGGACGTCGATCGTCTCAGATCGGGAGATCACGACACGGGCATCGGCGTAGGAAGCCCCGGCGTCGAGGGCGCCCTGCACGGCGAGTTCAGCTGAGTCGAAGATAAGGGAGCCTCCTTCGTTGGCCGTTGACGGGTCTTGTTTCATAGTTCACAGTAGGTGCAGCCGAATCATCAATCACCGTTCCTCGGTCCCCCCTTCAGGGGGGACGGCAGAGCGAGGAACGAGCGATGC
>VAPL010593308.1_pt1 | contig 11840 bp, 9 predicted proteins | sample 3395061 | NCBI WGS metagenome assembly VAPL01 (sample SAMN08290444, study PRJNA428436) | hydrothermal vent metagenome | isolation source: Deep-sea hydrothermal vent chimney 2 | place: Pacific Ocean: Juan De Fuca Ridge | depth 2182 m m
AAATCAAAAATCAAGTCACCAATCTCTACGCCTTCTTTGAGCATAATCTCGCGCATTACATCTACCTCATGTGCACCATATACAGAGGGTGCTCCAGAGAGAACTACACACTTTGTCAATGTACTCTTATATATTTCTGCCGCGCTTTTAGTTCTATCGTAAAGTGCACGCGAAGGCTTGGCACCTGGTGCAACTGATGCACCAAATACAACCACGCAATCTTTAGGTTCGGTAGCCTGTACACTGTAGAAAGAATTTATGTGCCACATTAACAGAGCGGCAGCTATCGCGGCAATAGAAAACACTATTGCAACTATTGCCCCCACCCTGCGCACCATATTACTCATATCAGTATTGTAACAAGAAAACAGAAAAGTTGAATTCTTTTTGCTTAGGTATACTATAGCGGCATGGAAAAAACTAAGGTGACTATACTAGGAGCTGGAATATTTGGGCAGGCTATTGCACACCTACTTGAGCGTACCGGTAAATGCGATATAAAGCAGTGGGACAAAGACCCTACAAAAAATAAAAATGAGAAAAACATAGAAGATGTACTTAAGTCTGCACGAGTTATCTTTTTGTGTGTGCCAACATTTGCCTTACCAGAAGTGCTACAAAATATGCAAAAATTTGCCCCAGATAATTCTATTGCTGTAATAATCTCTAAAGGAATAATAATCAACGAAGCTGGAGAAGCGCGCTTTGGTGCGGAGCTTGCAGTGGACATGTTGGGTACCGAGCGCAGTGCCTCGCTTGGTGGACCAATGCTTGCACAAGAAATATTAGACAACTTACCTACCAGTGCCACTATTGGATGCACAGGAGATACTTTCGCTAAATTAGAGCCGATACTCATGAGTGATATTTTTACCGTCAGGCACACCTGTGATCCTGTTGGAGTATCTATAGTTGGTGTCTTAAAAAATGTTTACGCTATAGGACTTGGAATGGCGTCGGCACTAGAGCTTGGTGCTAATTTTGTCGGAACATTTACAGAGTACGCACAAGAAGAGATGCAAGAAGTGTTACGCAAACTTAACTTCTCACACAAAATTGCACGTAGTGCAGCTGGTATAGGAGACTTGGTGGCAACAGGTATAAGTGCAAAGTCCAGCAATTATACTTTCGGTATAGAATTGGTAAACAAAGGCGACTCCGACATGTATTGCGAAGGAAATGCATCTTTAGATGCTCTACGAAGGCGTCTTGGTGGATTTGATGATTTTAATCTGCTGCAAGCTATAAGCAGAATAATTACCGAGCAAGCACCGGTTAAAGAGACACTTACGAGAGTGTTTCTGTCTCCACATCTTTAATGGCAGCTTCGACTAGTGCTTCCGCATCATAGGTCTTTTCTGCTTCTAGTACCTCTTCCATCTTTGCTTTCGTCTCTGGTTTATCTGGTACAAACATACTACACATATCATCGTGTGGCTTTACAGAGATATCGTGAGTACCGATTTTACATGCGAGATCTATAATCTCTACCTTGTTAAGACCAGAGAGAGGCTGCAGCACAGGTAGTGTGGTTGCAGCACCAATGGCTCCCAAGTTCTCTAAAGTCTGAGAGGCTACTTGCCCTACAGACTCTCCTGTAATTATTGCTTTGGCTTTGTACTTTACTGCAACTTGCTCTGCCACGCACATCATTAGCCTACGCAATAATATTATACGTAATTTAGCTGGTGCACTCTTGGCAATAGCTTGCATTGCAGGCACTATTGGTACAAGCACGAGCTCTACCTTACCAGCGTAGCCCGACAATACTCGTGCTATATCTCGCACTTTCTTCACAGACTCTGGGCTTGTCTTAGGAAGACCGTGGAAGTGCACACAAATTGGCCGTACCCCTCTCTTAATAAGTTGGTATGTTGCCACCGGAGAATCAAAACCACCAGAGAGGAGTGCAATAGCGCGCCCAGAGGAGCCAACAGGTAAGCCACCTATACCCTTTTGCTTGATGTACACAACTACTGTCTTATGTAGCACCTCCACTACAATCTCTACATCAGGATTTTTTAAGTTTACACTCTTCTCCCTATTAAAATGTTCAAAGACTACTTCACCCACCTCTCGCTCTATCTCATTAGAATTTTTCTTAAAATTTTTGTCTACACGTCGTGCGCTAATTCTAAATGAGTCAAACTCTCTCTCCTCTGCAATATGCACTGCCACCCCCCCAATCTCACCAATGGTCAAAGAGGGTCTTTGACCTTCTCGCAGAATTTCGAAACCTAAACCAAATGTCGCAACACCTGGTGTATTACTTAGTACTTCGACTACTAAGTTTGCGTTGTCTGATGTTACGTTTTTAATAAAAATCCTCCCCCAGCCATTACGCACTTTTAGAACGTTACTGGGTAAAGTTCTAATTAATTTGTTTTTAATATTATCTACCAGTGCCCTCTCGAAAAATGCTCTGTTATTACCCTTTAGAGCTATTTCATCATAGTGTACTATCGCTATCTTTTTCATTCCTTGATTATGTGCACATCACGCTGAGGGAATGGGAAGTTGATACCCTCCTTGTCAAATGTAAGCTTAACCTCCTCTGTCATATTGAAGTGCACATCCCAATAATCATCCGTCTTTACCCATACCCTACAATATATCTCTACTGCATTGTCGCCCAAGTTGCCAACCACTATCTGAGGCTCTGGCTCTGCCAATATACGATTATCTGCCTTTACTATCTTTGCTAATATTTCTTTTGCCTTCTTGAGGTCGTCGTTGTACCCAATACCAAATATTAGATTGACTCTGCGCTTATCCATCGCGGAATAATTTATTATAGAGCCATTAGACAGATCTCCATTTGGGATTATAATCTTTTTGTTATCTGGAGTTGTAAGAGTAGTTTGGAAAATTTGTACCTCCCTGACCTTACCAGAGTGTCCCTGAGCCTCTATGTAATCTCCAACCTTAAACGGTTTAAACACAAGTATAAGAACACCACCTGCAAAGTTGGCTAAGCTGCCCTGTAGTGCCATACCAACTGCAAACGCCATTGCACCAAGCATTGCTACTAGCGATGTAGTCTGAAAGCCAAGCATCCCAGCAACAGATATAAGTAGAATAATTTTAAGACCTACAGATACCAGACTTATAATAAATCCCTCAAGAGATGGATCGAAGTCTACTCTTTCGAAAGCTTTATCTACTAATTTAACAACCCACTTAATAGCGTATAATCCTGCAACCAAAACTACAAGCGCGAGCAAAATCTTCGGACCTACGACAAGCGCGGTATCTATTACTCTTTGTAAAATAACTTCTGTACTCATAATACTCGTGATAATACCTTAAAACTCAGATTACTCAACCGTTACAGACTTTGCCAAGTTACGTGGCTTGTCTACGTCGTGCCCGCGTGCCACTGCCGCATAATATGCCAATAGCTGTACCGCCACAGTGCTAAGGAGTGGCATAAGAGCCTCTTCTGTCTTAGGTATAATTATGCAATCATCCGCTTGTTTGATTACCTCTTTGGCATCTTTTGTTGTAATTGCAAGCACTTTGCCTCCTCGTGCTCTTGTCTCTTCTATAGCTGCTAAGGTCTTCTCGTACACACTGTCGCGCGGAGCGAGTACTATGGTTGGCATATCTTTATCTATAAGTGCTATTGGGCCATGCTTCATCTCGCCTGCGGCATACCCTTCGGCATGTATATATGCGATTTCTTTTATCTTTAGTGCTCCTTCTAACGCAATTGGGAATTGATATTTACGCCCAATATAGAGCATATTGTTATACTTTGCGTACCTTTTAGCTAACTTTTTAATATTACCATTCTCTTTCTTCAGAAGTTGCTCTATAAGCTTGGGTACACTCTCAAGAGCATCTAGCAGTGCCGAGGCACGAGCTGCCTTAAGACTCCTCTGTCTTCCTAAAAATACGGCGAGTAGCACCAAAATAGAAACTTGGGAGGTAAATGCCTTTGTGCTTGCCACACTCACCTCCGGCCCAGCATGATTGTACACTCCTGCGGTAGTCTCACGAGATATTGTAGAGCCTACTGCATTGACTATTCCTAACGTGAGTGCGCCCTTCTTTTTTGCCTCACGAATTGCAGCTAAAGTATCCGCGGTCTCTCCTGACTGCGAGATTACGAGTACTACTGTACCCTTACCTATGGGGCTATTACGATAACGAAACTCGGATGCATACTCTACCTCTGTAGCTACCCCAGCCAACTCCTCTAGTAAGTACTCCCCTACTAATCCTGCATGATACGATGTGCCACACGAAGTTATAATTATTCTATCTATATCTCGCAACTCTTCTGCTACAGAGGCCAGTCCTCCTAGGGTTACACTACCTTCTTTCGCATTCATTCTACCGCGTACAGCCTCTTTAATACTTGTTGGTTGCTCATAAATTTCCTTAAGCATAAAGTGCGGGTAACCCTGCAGCTTAGCCTTGGCAACATCCCATTCTAGCTCGCATTCCTTTTTGTGTCTCTTTTTATCTTTCAGCGTTGTTACATTGAGTGAGTTTGCTCTGATTTCTGCGATTTCGCCATCTTCTAGATATACTACTCTCTTGGTGTATGGCACTATGGCTGCTGCATCGGAGGCTAGTATATACTCACCTTCTCCAACGCCTATAACCAATGGTGAGCTTATGCGAGCAGCCACCAGCACCTCTGGCTCACTTGCTGACATTGCCGCTAATGCATAAGCGCCACGAACATGTGTAAGTGCCCTTCTTACTGCGCCATGCAGGTTGCTACTCTTTGCATATTCTAAGTTTATAAGATGCGCAAGTACCTCACTATCTGTATCCGAGTGAAACTTGCATCCTTTTTTTACTAACCTGTCCTTTAGCTCTTGATAGTTCTCTATAATACCATTGTGCACCAAATATATACTACCAGCCTTGTGGGGGTGAGCATTCTTCACAGCCGGCTTGCCATGCGTAGCCCAACGAGTGTGTGCTATACCCATGCAAGCATTGCTTTTCGTTAATTTTTTCTCAAGTTCTACAACCTTACCCACTGCACGAGTGTGCTTTACTTTACCAATACCAGTAGACACCGCCATGCCCGCACTGTCGTAACCCCTATACTCAAGCCTTTGCAAACCTTCTAAGAGGACTTCTTGTGCATTTCTTTTACCTATGTAACCTACAATTCCACACATAGGGGAATTGTATACTTGTATAATCGTGAAAGCAAAGAACAAAATGGCAATAGTACTTGATTAATGATATTCTCTTTGTTACGGAGAGGTGTCTGAGTGGTTTAAGGTGCATCCTTGGAAAGGATGTGTGCGGCAACGCACCGCAGGTTCAAATCCTGTCCTCTCCGCAAATTGAAAATAATAATTTATGGACTTTCTAAATTCACTTTTACCAACGATTGAACACTTCCGTATTTTGGGATATTGGATAGTTTTGCTTGTATCTCTTTTAGAGTCATTAGCTTTCGTAGGTATTGCTATACCAGGCACCATTTTTATTATCTTGGTAGGTTTTATTTCTGCAAAAGGCTTCTTAGACTTAGGAGATTTAATCTTATTTACAGCCGCTGGTGCAATTCTTGGAGATATGATTAGTTATTATTTGGGTAGTCATGCAGAAAAGTTTTTTAGCAGTGATAGTAAAATTTTTCAATCAAAATATTTAGAAAAAGGTAAGTCTTTCTTTAACACCTATGGTGGAGGGAGCATTTTCTTAGGTAGATTTATAGGTCCGATACGTCCAATCATTCCATTTGTCGCTGGCATGTTTAGAATGAACAGAAAAAGATTTATTTTATGGAATATCTTTAGCGGTTTTGCGTGGGCGTCCACATTTTTGCTGCTTGGCTTTTTCTTTGGGCAAGCCTGGGAAACTGTTGCGCTATGGTCAACCCGCGGAAGTGTACTTATACTAACTCTTGCCATTTTTGTATTTATAATATATATACTCAAGCGATTTACAGTTAGGAAAGGGAAACAAATTTTCTATTTTCTATCCTCTGTATTACATTCGATACAAAAAGCTATCGTGAGTAATTCAGAAGTACAAAAATTAGTTGAAAAACATTTTGTATTTTTCAAATTCATAAAAGGACGATTTAATAAGAATAAGTTTCTTGGACTACCATTAACTCTTCTTTCATTTAGTTTTATCTATACGCTCATCCTATTTATTGGGATTATTGAGGATGTTATCACTTCAGACATTATTATATCTATAGATACACGTATTTCTAATTTACTCACCATATTTAGGAATTCTGATTTAACTCAATTTTTCTTATGGATTACAGTACTTGGTAAATGGCAAATCATACTTGGATTTACAGTTACAACTATCTGCATTCTATGGATATGGCATAAGCGATTGTATATCGCTCCATTATTACTTACTATTATAGGTACAGAAATCTTCACTGCTATAAGTAAAATAGCTTTCCACCGTCCACGACCTGAGCTTGCTCTTTATACAGAACCCTCCTTCTCCTTCCCTAGTGGACATGCCGCTATTGCTATTGCCTTTTATGGTTTTCTAGCCTATATACTCATACGCCACTTCGCAAAATGGAAAACAAAGGTAAATATATTTTTTATAGGACTTTCTATAATTCTACTTATTGGCTTTAGTCGTCTGTATTTAGGAGTTCACTATGTAAGTGATGTGTGGGGAGGTTACCTAGTTGGTGCATTGTGGTTAATAATAGGTATAAGTATCTCTGAGTGGATTCTCTCTTTCAAGAACAAGAGTACTATCTTTGCTCCAAATATAAAAACCTATATCGTATCAACTATTTTGGTTGTATCTTCTCTAGGCCTCTACACTATATTCGCAGCAAGTTATAATCCGCAAATCTTGCAACAACATGTACCGCAAAAGGAGATCGTACAAAATGTAAGTAACATATTTACAGATACACAGTTAAAATATACAGAAACATTAAGCGGAGGAAGACAGGAGCCAATTAGTTTTATAATCCTAGCAGATAACGATACCGCATTTGTCAAAGCATTTATCAACTCTGGCTGGTACCTTGCAGATAATGTGACGATCTCGTCTCTGACAAAAACTGTACTGGACACAATCTTTAGAAGAGAGTATTTGAATGCACCTATGACTCCGTCATTTTGGGATAAACAGACGCATAATTTTGGTTTTGAAAAGCCAACAGAGACAAACAATGTAAGGCAACGTCATCATGCTAGGTTCTGGAGGACGAACTACGTAACCAGTGATGGAAAGGGTGTATATGTTGGTACTGCAAGTTTAGATACTGGTATAAAATTTATGGTAACTCACAAGATAGCTCCTAGTATAGACACGGAAAGGGAGTTTCTCTTTACTGATTTGCAAAACTCTACGATGATACAATCTTTTCAAAAAGATCAATCTGTAAAACCAGTTTTAGGAGAAAATTTTACTGGAGACCAATTTTTTACCGATGGTAAAATGTATATAGTGTATCTTAAGTGATAACTTTGCACTATATTTATACAATAATCTTATGTGTGTTGACCACGAAGTGCCGCCACACGTTCTGCCACTCGTGGATGTGTAGAGAAGTATTTGCTAAATTTATCAGCAATACCCTTATTAGATCCTACTCTGCCAAATGGGCTAGCAATAAAAAGGTGGGCCGTGGCGTGGCTTGCTCGCTTCATAGGCGCTTTATAACCGCTTATCTTCTGCAATGCCGAGGCAAGCCCCTCCGGGTATCGCGTAAGGAGTGCGCCCGAGGCATCTGCTAAAAACTCTCTCTTACGACTAACTGCAAATTGCATAAGCTTACCTGCAATTGGTGCAAGCAGTATCAACACAAATCCAACAATAGCGAGTACTCCTCCGTTCTTGCTATCTCTACTACCTCCAAAGAAGCTCATACGCAAAGCAATATCAGAGAGCATTGCCAAAAAGCCAACTAGCACAACCGCAACAGTCATAATCAAAATGTCCCTATTGCCAATGTGAGATAGCTCGTGTGCAAGTACTCCCTCAAGCTCACTCCTGTCTAACATTTGTACAAGCCCGGTAGTAACGGCCACAGCTGCATGCTCCTTATTGCGCCCTGTGGCAAAGGCGTTCGGAGCAGGGTCGTTGATTATGTAGAGCTTGGGCATTGGCATTCCTGCTGTAATTGATAGGTTCTCAAGCAGATTCCATAAGTCCGGCTGTTCTTCTCTCGTAACTTGCTTAGCCCCCGTGGAGGCAAGTGCAATCTTATCTGAAAACCAAAATGCTGATATATTTGTAACTCCTGCAAAGAGTGCTGCACCCCAGAGAAGTGCCGGAGAATTCATATACCAAGAAGCAAAATATCCTGCACCAGCGATAAGAGCGAAAAACAGGAACATAAGCGCCCATGTCTTGCGCACATTAGAGTCTTGTTGTGTGTAAAGTGTAACCATCGTAACCTTCGGCTAAATAAATTTTAATAGATCAGCTATTAAAATTTACATTAACTGGATCTTTTGCAGCCTCCTCATCCTCACCAAGTTCGAAAAATTCGCGCTCCTTAAAGTTAAACATGCCTGCAATTATGTTGCCGGGGAAGGATTGTACGGCAGTATTAAAGTCGCGCACACTACCATTGTAAAAGCGACGAGATGCTTGGATCTTATTCTCTGTATCTGTGAGCTCTCTCTGCAATTCTGTGAAGTTTTCACTCGCTCTTAGTTGTGGATAATTCTCTGAAAGTGCGAATACAGACTTAAGCGCACCGGTAATCATATTCTCTGTCTGGGCACGCTCTTCTACACTACCACCCTGCATTGCCTTGGCTCGCATCTCTGTGAGCTGTGTAAGGGTGTCTCGCTCGTGTCCCATGTAACCCTTTACCGACTCTACCAAATTTGGAATGAGGTTATAACGACGCTTGAGTTGCACTTCTATATCGGCCCATGCCTCTTTAACCCTGTTGCGCCCACGTATAAGCGAGTTGAAGGCGAAGACAACATAACCCACAAGCCCAACTACTGCTACAAGAACGATAAGTGATGTATTCATAATAAATTATATTAATTACTAAGCTTATAATTAGTCCGATATTATGGATTCTAAGAATATTTTATCTTTAAATCCACCTTTTTTCTCTAATTTTTCTCTACGCACTCGTTCTATCTCACCTTCATCCAAACCAAATTCTCCAAACACTGTGTAAAGTACCTCTAATACATCAGCTGCTTCCTCAAGCATACCTAACTTATCTTCTTCAGCATATTCGCCCGCCTTACGCAGCTCCTCTGTCTCCTCAATAAGCTTGTACAATAGCTCACTACGAAATTCGTCTTTCTGCATTGTGCGTACATTCGGAATTTCTCCGTCACTACGAATAACTTCTGGCACTTTATCTCTTACTAATTTTCCATATCGTTTCTTAACCATACCTACATTCTACCCCCAAATGTAGTTTTGTCCAAAGTGTCCGTACTCAGCAGTTTTTGTAAAACTTGGCTCTCGAAGTTTTAAATCTTTAATAATCTCCAGTGGCTGTAATTCTTCTTTCCTGTCCATCAAATCTAATGGCTTGCCGTCCACTATCGCCGTAGCTTGTACCGGATAGTTGTAGCCTATGGCATATGCTAGGTGCACGTAAACCTCTTTAGCACCTTCTTGTTTTAATATTTCCACTGCTTTTTGCCTTGCTTTATACGCCGCGCCTCTATCTACCTTAGTGCCATCTTTACCACTAAAAGAGCCGCCGCCTATCGGTACCCTGGGACCATAATTATCTATTACAATTTTGCGCCCCGAGAGCCCAGTATCTGCCTCAAATCCACTTATACTCCAATCGCCAGCAGGGTTGATGTGCAATTGTTCCGGCTTTTTAAGTTCCGTCTCAATCAACCACTCCAACACAAGCTCTTTCAAATCTGCCTGCTTTACATTTGCCCAGCTAGCAACTATTGCACTAACTTTGCCACCGTCTAGTGTAACTTGTGTCTTGCCATCTTCTGCTTGTTTGTTATATAAAAATTTATTTAGACTTCTCGCAAGATAATACTCTTGAGGCATCATCTCGCTATTTTCGCTACATGCATACCCTATCATCACTCCTTGATCTCCGGCTCCGCCGACATCAACCCCACCGGCAATCTCGGCAGACTGCCTCGCAATATTTATCATCACACCATATTTATCATCTTCTAGAATACCATGCACAACCTCGCGAATATTTACATAAGCCTCTGTAGTAAGTTCTCCTATTACCACAACTGTGCCATGCCCACCGAGTACCTCTATGGCACTACGTGTATTTGGGTCTTGCTTTAAGCACTCATCTAAAATAGCGTCCGCAATGCGGTCGCAAACTTTGTCCGGATGTTTTGGACTAACTGATTCTGCTGTTCGTATCATATTTTATTTTTAAAACTATTAATAAATAGGAGAAATAAAAATTCTCCACTAGGGAGATTTTTACATTTTATTATCTGCCCCATACTGGGCTGGATGAAGCACCTTCCGCATGGCGGGGTTGCTGGATGGGTCATCGAGCCAGTTCTCTACCCATCACTCTGTATAACAATATTCAATTATAAGTGCATTGTACCGCACAGAGTCACTACGTCAACCTTAACAACTAACTCTTAGGACTATAGTTTGGAGCTTCTTTGGTTATTACAACATCATGCGGGTGAGACTCGCTCTTGCCCGCCGTAGTAATACGATGAAAGCGCGCCTTGTGGTGCAACTCGCTCACATTCTTGGCACCCACATAGCCCATACCACCACGCAACCCTCCAACATATTGATGCACCACGACCTCAAGTGAGCCTTTGTAAGGCGTCATACCCTCTATACCCTCCGGTACTAGCTTATCTACACTGGCACTGTCTTGTCCGTAACGATTGCGTGATGCAGCACTCTCCATCATCGCACCAAGAGAGCCCATGCCTCTGTAGAGCTTCCATTGTCTGCCATTGTGATGCACTATCTCGCCGGGTGCCTCATCGGTACCAGCGAGCAGACTACCAAGCATTACTGTAGAGGCTCCTGCACCAAGTGCAATTGTAATGTGTCCAGTCTGTGTAATACCTCCATCGGCACACACTGGTACGTTAAGGTCACGCACGGCACGAGCGCAATCCGCAACGGCGCTAACTTGTGGTGCTCCAATACCAGCCACAACACGTGTGGTGCATATAGATCCCGGCCCTTGGCCCACCTTAATACCATCTGCTCCTGCCTCTGCGAGCCTGCGAGCAGAGGCTCCGTCTGAAACATTACCTGCAACTATATCTAACTTCGGAAACTTCTTTTTCAAAACTTTGATTGTTTTGTACACCGGCGCAGAGTCTCCATGTGCAGTATCTACAACCACAGCGTCTACCCCTTCTTTAACAAGCGCTATAACACGTTTAAGTGTATCTGCACCTGTACCCACGGCAGCCGCAACACGCAACTGATTATTATCATCCAACGTGTGTCTACTTTGGTCTTCTCTAACTATACGGCTTGTATCTTTAAATGTGTATAAACCTACAAGCTTGCCCGCTTTATCTACAAGCGGCAGTGACTTTCTCTTATTTTTAATCATTAGAGCGTGAGCACTGTGCACGTTGGTAGTGGCAGGTGCAGTAAGTAATTTTGTATTCATAATACTCTTTATACGTACACCCTCGTCATCGCAAAAGTCAAAGTCTGCACGCCCTACAAAGCCCACTAATTTACCCTTACCGTCCACAACTGGAAAACTATGAAATGGAAGCTGGCGATTCTCGCGCATGTTTAACACCTTTTTTACAGTATCTGTTGGTGCCACTGTTACCGGTGAGTTAATAACACCGTGCAAGAAGTGCTTAACACGGGCAACCTCACTAGCCTGTATTTTAATATCTAAATTTTTATGTATTACCCCAATGCCGCCAAGTAAAGCCAGAGCA
>VAPL011203785.1_pt1 | contig 11830 bp, 10 predicted proteins | sample 3395061 | NCBI WGS metagenome assembly VAPL01 (sample SAMN08290444, study PRJNA428436) | hydrothermal vent metagenome | isolation source: Deep-sea hydrothermal vent chimney 2 | place: Pacific Ocean: Juan De Fuca Ridge | depth 2182 m m
AATTAATGGGATTAATACAATTGGTTCTCTCGGGGTATTGTTAAGTGCAAAACAAGCAGGGCTGATAACAGAAATAAAACCAAAATTAGAAGCTATAAAAGTGAGCAGAGTTTATTTAAGTCAGTCGGTAATAAATATGGTATTGGAATTGGCTTTAGAGACTGATTAAGAATAAAACAGGCTCTAAAGGTTTAACAGCAATTGAGAAAAATTAAAATTAATAAATAACAGTCGAGTCTGACCCCCCATTGATTTTTGTGTTATCGGATTATTTATTTATGCCAAGAAAATCATGTTTATATCATGACCGTGATTCATGGGAGTCGGGATTTATCAGGGATAGATAATAAACCTTGGGATGTGGGATAAAATCAGTGAAGACAATCAACAATGTGGCATTGCAAGCCCCGCCCCCATTTTGTTGTTCTGATCGCTTTAAAGGAGTAGATATTATAGACAATAAGAAGAGAAGCAGCACCGGAAACCGAGAGCCAGCAATAACACTATCGAAAGAAATGAAACGGTTGTACAGAGGTTCAGCTTCAGCTTTATTGACTAAAGTAATAGGAGCCGGTAGCAGCTTAATACTGGCACTGTTAGTTGCACGATATTTGGGTGCTGAGAAGGCTGGTATTTACTATACAGCTATTACGTTAGGTGTCTTTTGTTCATTTATGGCATGTATGGGCTTAGATCAACCCCTAATGAGAGAAGCGGCAGCTTTCAAGGAGGGGTGTAATAATGCTTTTCTTCAAATGGTTGATCGCGCAGTTAAAATGGGGTTACTTGGCCTAGCAATAGTTACATGTATATTTATTTTTGCTGCTGGCAATATTGCTACTTATTTTGGGCAACCGCAATTGGAAAAAATTGTTCCAATATGGACTATAGTTGTAATGTCAACTGTAATAATTAATTTATCTGGTCAAATATTGCGAGGGTTTAATCGAATATTAGAAGCAAGTTTTATTTTTTTTGGTAGTGTTAATATTCTTTCACTTTTATTACTTATTATTGTCGTAATGTTTAATGGCGAAATTTTTCCTTGGATACCAAATATTGAGATAGATATAGATGAAAAAATAATACAATTATCACCATTAGAGGGAGCATTAATAGCTTACATTTTAGCTTCAATAGTTACTGCATTATTAGCGTTAAATAAGGTGAAAAGTGCAATTAAAAGCTTACAAACTAACAATAATATAAATGAAAAAAAAATACATTATAAAAAAATTTTTGCTAGTGGATTTTCATTTCTAATCACAGGAATTAGTACTCGTGGGTTAAGTTGGGTAGCCATATTAATATTGGCAAAATTTCAAGATAGTGAGCAAGTTGCTATTTACAGCTCTGCACAACGTATAGCATTATCAGTAGGGTTTGTTTTAGATTCAATAGCTATGGCCGTTGGCCCAAAATTTGTTGAACTCTATAGGCGAAATGACATTGACTCTTTACAAAAACTATATCTGAGATCCACGATGCTAACTTTAGTAATAATATTGCCTATTGTTATTATTTTATGGTTGTATGGATCTATATTTATGGGTTTTTTTGGTCCAGAATTTATTGTGGGTGTAACGGCATTAGTTTTCTTATGCTTTGCTCAATTTATTAGTGCAGTAGCGGGTCCTAATGGCCAGCTTATGATTGCAGCACATAAAGAAGAGGTACTTAGGAACATAGCATTTATAAGCTTCCCATTAGTCTTAGCTCTTCATTTTATATTTGTTCCGATATATGGGTATGTTGGTACTGCTGCGGTAACAGCATTATCAATAGTTGTAACAAATATTTTTATATCAATATTTGTTTATAAAAAAATATTATTTAGAAATTAGCTTGTATATTGTGATAGTAATTTACTAACAAATATCATATAGAGAGGATATCAAAATGGAAAAGGATTATAAAAATGAAGCCTTGCCAAACTTTTTAATTGTTGGCGCTGCAAAATCTGGAACGACATCAGTCTATAAATATATTAACAATCACCCACAAATATTTATGTCTAAAGTCAAAGAACCTTGTTTCATGGTCTATGCAGATGAGCAACCTACTTTTTCAAAAGGCAGATCTGATTTTTTTGTAAATAAATACGAAGATTATATTAATTTATTTAAAGGTACTGATAATTATAAGATCCGTGGTGAGGCATCAACACCCTACTTATATTTTTATAATAAGACTATAAATAATTTAAAAAAATACATTCCTGAATATAATAATATACGAATTCTTATAATTTTAAGAAATCCAATAGATAGAGCATATTCTCAATTTATGATGAATAAGAGAGATATGCTTGAGGATTTATCTTTTGATAAAGCAATTGAACAGGAAAGTGAGCGAAAGCGCTTAAATTACCACTTTGATTATTTCTATGTTGAAAGAGGGTTGTATTTTGAGCAAGTAAAAGTTTTTTTGGAAAATTTTAAACATGTCAAAGTATTTTTGTATGAAGATTTACAAGAAAATGCTGAAGACGTTGTGAAAAGTATATATGATTTTTTGGGGCTGGATGTAGAAGTAGATGATATGGAATATGTTAGATATAATGTTTCAGGAAGCCCTAAGATAGAGTATTTTCATAGACTTTTACATGAAAAGAGTAAAATCAAGGATATTGTAAAAAAAGTACTTCCACAGGAACTCAGAATTAATATGCGTCATTTTATTTATCGCTATAATCTGAAAAAAGATGTTATGGATAAAAAGACGAAAGAACGGCTTAAACAAATATACATGAATGATGTAGAGCAATTATCAGATCTGATTAAAAGAGATCTTAGCGGATGGCTAAGGTAAGAAATTTAAAATTTAATACAATGTTTTTTTGAAATGAAATTATCAATATTAATAGTAAATTACAATGGACTTAGGTTTCTAAATGAATGCTTTGAATCCATTCGAGAGCATGTAGAATGCGAATATGAAATAATTATGGTAGATAATGCTTCTATAGATGGGAGCGTTGAATATGTAAAAAAAAATCACTCTAATGTGAAATTAATTGAAAGTGAAGAAAATCTCGGTTTTTCTGGAGGTAATAATTTAGCAGCAAAATTCGCGCAAGGGGAAGTTTTATTGTTGCTAAATAATGACACGTGCCTGTTATCTAGTTTAAATCCTGCTTTCGTCTCTTTTGATCATAATCCTAATTTAGGGGTTCTTGGCTGTAGATTATTTTATGGTGATGGAAGGTTGCAAACCTCATTCGGTTATGAGCATACTCCACTCCGAATTGTGTTGTCATGGTTAAGCACCAAAAATAGCAATCTATTTCACAGAGAGGTTATGATAGGTCCAGAATATAATGTATTACAAGATAATGTGGCATGGGTATCAGGTGCATTTTTAATGACGAGACGTAAATTATGGGAAGAGCTTGGGGGATTAGATGACAATTATTTTATGTATGTTGAAGACGTGGACTACTGTAAGAGGGTAAGAAATAAAGGATACCATATTCAATATATTCCAGATATTGAAGTAAGGCATTATGAAGGAGCAGGAAAGATATGGATTGGGTCCCTTGCATTACAACGCACTATGAATTCATATCAGTTTTTTACTCGTAAATTTTATGGACGATTTTCGGCTGGCTTTGTAAGAGTAGGTATGAGTATAGTTATGTTAATGCGTGCATTTATCTATTTGCTACTGTCAATTATTGATAATTCTGAGATTTTGAAAGAAAAACGTATCGGCTATTTTAATGTGGGTGTTGAAACACTGAGACATGGTTTTTTGAAGTGATAGAAATATATTAAGCATACTATTTGATCTGTTATGCATTCAAATAAAGCAACTTTAATGGAAATTTAATGTGCAATGAATAAATTATTTAAGAAAAAAACCATATTCATTGTACGAGTCATTGTGCTCTTATTGTATGCATCAGTAATATATGGCACAGAATTACCACCTAATTGGCCTTGGAGAGGAGTGGTGGTTCATTCTTGTTGTGGTGATGTCAATACAAATGATGTAGCGACCCTTTCCAGTTATGGCGTAAATGCTATTGTACTCAATATTAAATCCCGGTTTCGTGCACAAACATTAAATGAGAGACCACAAATTGCATGGGAAGAAAGCTTAAAGTGGGTTGATAAAATGCTAGATGCCTGTAAGGATCATGGTCTAGTTGGAATTATACGGCTAACTAAATTGCCACTTGACCCCAAATCTGGCATAAGGGAATTTTCTCCTGAGTTTTGGGATGAAAATATGCGTTGGAAAGAAGCAACGAAGCTAGCAGGTATTCTTGCTCAACGATACAGTAAGCGTGGAGAAGAATTAGGTGCCTATGCCATATTAACAGAGCCTACTTTAAGGGTAAAAAACAAAGTATCTAAGCCACCAAAATGGAACTATGTTCAGAGAGAAATAATCAATGCTATCCGTCAATATGATAAAAAACGATTCATAGTTGCTACAGCAGCACCAGCAGGGCTACCTCAAAATTATAGCCATTTTAACCCCATAAATGATAAGGCAATTATTTATGGAGTGCATATGTATGCACCACATTCATATACGCACCAGGGAATTAAAGGGCGTTCTGAAGATATTGATTATCCTGGTTTAGTTAATTGGCAATATTGGAATAAAGAAAGACTTAATAATCAATTGAAAAAGTTACATACTTTTCAAATCAAATACAATGCATTGGTTTGGATTGGTGAATTTGGCGTGGTTCGCTATGCACCTGGAGCAGAGACATATTTGCAAGATTTAATAAATATCTTTAATACATACAAATTTGCGTGGACATATTTTTCATTTAAAGGGAATCCTCTATGGGATTTTCGCGAAGTTATCAATGAAAAAAAAGGATGGCCGAAAAATGTAAGAAAAGCAGCTGCAATACATAATTCGAAAACATTTGAGACCTTAAAAAACGCATGGAAAAAACCTTTTTTATTGCCATCTCGCTAAGGAATTCCACTCTTCTTTCATAATTCGGTAGATATTATAGACTAGAAATGGCTGGATAATTAAAAGCGATACAATAGATGAAAAGTTGAATAAGTATTCTAAGAGTCAATCTATCACTTAAGTTTGCTTTACTCATATTCCATTATTACAAATAATTAAAAAATATAAACAGTTGAGGTTTTATCAGATGGCACAGAAAACAGTTTATGAACAAAATTTTAGACATATAAAAAAAAAGATTCGAGTAACAGTAAACGGCTTTCGCCCTTCGGCATTGTCTGGGCGAGTAAAAGGCCCTAAAGTACTATTGAATAGTATTCCAAAAGCAGGAACAAACCTTCTTGAAAATGCATTAATTAGACTACCAATGCTGAGGAATGCTGGACAAAGAATAATAACATCACCTGATATTCTGACACCTGATGTTATAAAAAAAGTTGTTAATATTTCACGTGGGCAATTTCTAAATGCACATTTACCTTATTATAAAGAGTTAGAAGATACCCTTAGAAAAAATAATATTCGAATAATATTTATTATTCGTGATCCTCGGGATGTAGTTGTTTCCTGGTTTAAATATGTTTGTAATATTGATTGTGTACACCAGGCAAATAAGTATATTTCATCTCTTGAAGATGATGATGCCAGATTAATGGCTGCTATTAATGGCGTACCTAGAGTAGTTGAACCCATTAGTCAAGTGTTAGACAAATATGCTAATTGGTTAGAAAGTGATATATGTATGACCTGTAGATTTGAAGATTTGGTAGGGGAAAATGGAGGTGGGTCAACTGTTAAACAGCATAATTTAGTACGTAATATAGCTGATTTCCTTGGTTTAGATTTATCTGAAGATGAATTAAAAAAAGTTGCTGGAGGTATTTATTCAACTAAATCTTCTACCTTTAATAAAGGAAACATTGGTTCTTGGCATGATGTCTTCAAGGGTGAACATATTAAAATGTTTAAGAAAAATGCAGAAGAAGCATTGATTAAATATGGATATGAAACAGGAACAGATTGGTAATAATTATAATGTCTCTATCAACACATTCAGATAAAAAGCAGCCCCAAGATAGACTTACTAGGAAAGACAAAATTCATATGAGTTACGTCTTTATTGTTATTTTAGCTGCAAATGAGGTTCTGCATTTTGGTTCGTGGTGGCGCATAGCCGGAGTCTTTAACATTCAAGACATTGGAAACATGCTAATTTGGATAGGTTTTATATGGCAGTTATTTGTCAAAGGTGTAAAAATAGCCTTCTGGAACCCAATAACCTTTCTAATTATCTTCTACATAATATTTGTGTTTATTCAAATAGGTCTAGGTTCTCTGTATTATGATAAACCTTTATTATCAGGCCTGATTGGGACTAGACACCAATTTTATTATGGTTCATTTTTCCTTTTTTGGATTTTAATAGATTCGATAAAAAAAATTCGTGTGATACTAAATGGATTAGTTGTTATTAGTGTAATTGCCATAACATTAGGCATAATCAATCATTTTTGGACACAAATCCTAACAAGTCGTGAACTTGAGCGCGAAATAATAAGATCTGGCATAGAAAGAGCATTTATTCCTGCTATGTCAATAATTAGTATGTCTACAATTTGGTTATCAGCGCGCTGGACTGAAAACTCACAAAATTCAGTAAAGACTGGAGGACTAACAGTTGTTTTTTTAGGCATACATGTTTTTAGACAAACACGAATGCGTCTTTTTGGGATTTTTTTTACCGTAGTATTGCAACTTTTAATTAGAAAGAAATTTAAATTACTAGTTTTATGCGTATTTATTGGTATGACGGGTATAACTGTATCCAGTTTATTTCTGCCAGAAAATATAATTGTCTCATTATACGAAAAGAGTGACAAAGAAATATCTAATAGCTCTGGGTCATGGGGAGGTCGAGTTAAACAATTAGAAATTGATTATAAAGAATTTATGAATCACCCTTTTATAGGTAGCGGTACTTCAACGTTGTGGACTACGAAAGAAGCCAGACTAAGCAAAGAAGAATGGTTGTTAGGTTATAAGGCTGATCTTGGATACTCTCATTGGGCAAAAGCGTATGGACTTATTGGAATCGGATGGTTAATTTTATTTTTCGGCATACTGAGTACCAAAGCATTACACGCTTCTAAGATTCACAGAAATACCAATTCGGATATTAGTAATTTTTGCATCTCGTTTCTTGGGTTTATTTTGGTGACATTTGTAACGCTCAATCATCTAATGTTTCCCCCAGGCATAGTCACAGTATGCTTGACTGCGGCAATAATACTAAGAATGAGCGAATTCAAAGTTATAAACACCAAATAAATTGGCTTAAAAAGGTTCAAAAACCTTATTGATCGAGTCTATACAATAAAATATAGGTACTTAAATTTTAAAAACAGACTGTACATTTTAAGAAAATCCTTATTCTAAGGAGCGAGGGTTTAATAATATGCAAAAGATTGACGCAGGTTTTTTGTTCGTATTCAAGGCGTATAAATAGGCGCATAGCAAGCTATGCAACTGTTGTTACAACGCAGAAGACAGACAAAAAAAGACAAGATTTGTATATTATTGAATCCTCGCTCCTAAGTATGAACTCTATAAAATGCCACTAAAAATTAAAACTGATGAGACTAAAAAATAAGACATAAAAACATGAGGTATAGAAAATGAAAATTGCAGTAATAGGGACAGTTGGGCTACCTGCTAATTATGGCGGTTTTGAAACATTAGTTGAAAATTTAGTGAAAAACCTTGCGACTAAATATCAATTTACAGTTTACTGTAGTTCTAATAATAGAGTAGATAAGCCAAAGAAATATGGCACAACTAATTTAGTTTATATTCCTTTAAAGGCAAATGGTGTACAGAGTATTCCCTATGATATTATTTCAATTTTTAACGCCATTTTCATCACAGATATTTTGTTGATCCTGGGTGTGTCGGGATGTATTTGTTTACCCATTATCAAGCTAATTTCACAAAAAAAAATAATTATACATATAGATGGTTTGGAATGGCGGCGCGCAAAGTGGGGCACAATAGCAAAAAAGTTTCTTAAAATATCAGAACAGATAGCCATTAAATATGCTGATGTCGTTATTGCAGATAATGCTGCGATTCAAAAATATATTACAGATGAATATCATAAAAATAGTGAATTAATTGCTTATGGTGGAGGCCATGTTTTTCCTATGAAAACAGAACAACTGAAAAACTGGAACTATTCATTTTCTCCTAAGAGTTATGCAATTAAAGTATGCCGCATTGAACCGGAAAACAATATTCATATAGTTCTAGAGGCATTCTCTAAAATTAATAACCTTTCTTTAGTGATAGTTGGTAACTGGAATAATAGTGAGTATGGTCTAATGCTGCGAAAAAAATATATACATGATAAAAACATACAATTTCTTGATCCAATCTACGATCAGGATAAATTATATATATTACGATCAAATGCCTTATGTTATGTACATGGGCATAGTGCTGGAGGAACAAACCCCTCATTAGTTGAAGCTATGTTTTTAGGCTTACCCATCATTGCATTTGATATAAATTATAATCAAGAAACTACGTATCATAAGGCAATATATTTTGATTCAGTTGAAAAATTGATAACCCTTTTAAAAGGATTTGATAAATTAGAGCTATCAAATTTAGGTTCTAAAATGAAAGAATTAGCTTTGCAATATTACACTTGGGAAAATGTTACTGATAAATATGCCGATTTATTTGTTAAAAACTAAAAAACCTTAAGAGTTTTAGTTTAAAAATGATTGATTTTATCCAGTGGAATATTCAGAAGTAAACAGGAAGTATTTATGACGTTAAATAAAATTACTTCTGAAAGACTGAGTTTGTTACGTTTTCCACTCATTGTAGGGGTCGTATTTATTCATGCTAATGTGGAGTATAGCGGTATTATAATCGATCAGCAAAGCTGGTTTTCTGATTTTTTCAGGACTATTATTTCACGAGGGATAGCTAGAATTTCTGTTCCAATATTTTTTTTAATGTCAGGGTTTTTCTTTTTTCTGGGTTTTTCATGGACGCTAGATAAATATAAAAAAAAATTCGTTCTCGTATTAATACATTGTTATTACCTTTTTTATTTTGGAATTTTTTGATACTAGGGTTATTAGCCATAGCTCAATCATTACCTGCGACACAGGTATTTTTCTCGGGTAAAAATGATCCAATTAGCACCTTTAAAATATATGATTATTTTAATGCAATAATTGGAATTGATAGATACCCTATTTCTTACCAGTTTTGGTTTATACGTGACCTTATAGCTATGGTTTTTCTAGTTCCAGTCATTCAATTAATTCTTAAAACAACACCTAAATTATTCCTTGGAATTATTTTTATTTTATGGTTTTTTAACTTGTGGTTAATTTACATACCATCAGCAGTGGCATTTACATTCTTTTATGCTGGTGCTTTTATTGCTAATTCTAGCTTTGATTTTTTTTCTAGAATTGATAAATATGGACAACCAATGATGTTGGCCTACTTTATTATTTTATTAGTTGATACATTAACAAAAAATTATAGCTTCAATAGTTATATTCATAATACGGGTATTCTTTTTGGCATCGTATCAGTTTTATACGCAACTAAAATATTGCTAAATAATAAAAATTCAAGAACATTCTTATTATGGTCTCAAAATTATAGTTTTTTTGTATTTGCAATTCATGAACCACTTCAAACCATAATAAGAAAATTATTTTTCAAAATAATGCCACCAATTTCAGATTTTATGCTTTTGGTGTATTATTTTATAATCCCTACTTTTGTTATTGCTTTATCAATTATCATACATATAGTTTTGAAGTCAATAACACCGAAGTTTGTTAGCATTATAACAGGTAGCAGATGACACTTGTATGCTGAATTAGATTGGTTGGCTTCCTAGGCTAGATTGATCAGAATTACTTATTTTTACATGGCTATATACAAACCATAGGTTGCTTTAAAAAATAAAAAGTAAGTGTTATATGGCGGACTTCAGTCCGCCATATAAGTAAATTGCGGCAGTGAATGCGGACTAAAGTCCGCCCTACAATTTTCAACCTGTGATAAGTTTATAGTCATATATTTTTACATTATAATTTATTGGTTAATTTTTCTAGAAAAATATGTGCACTTTTATTCCAAGAATATTTATTTTTAATATGTTTTCGTATTGAGTCTACATCTAGACTGTCAATATCTTCAATAATTTCTAAAAGTTTGTTTTTAAATTCTTCATATTGATTTGGATCGAATACATAAGGTTCAAAGAAATCGAAATCTTTCATTGCTGTAGCATTAGAACATAATACAGGTGTACACAACGCGCCTGCTTCAAGTGGGGGTATTCCAAAACCTTCTGCTTTTGAAGGGTATACAAAAAGCTCTGCTGCGTTTAAAAAATGTTTTAAATCTGTATAATCAACTTGTTCTATCCACTGAATAAATTTTTTTGTATTTTCTTTTAGATTATCTATGTCATTAAATAGATCGCTAGCTAAAGTATTACTTCCAATTAAAACCAGTGTCAAACCTTTCTGCCAAAGTTTCTCTTCTTTAAATGCTTTTAACAATGATATTTGATTTTTTCGTGGTTCTATACGACTAACATAAAGAATAAAATTAGATATGCCATATTTTTCACTTATGTAATTCTGCGAAAATATTTTGGTTGGTTTGAAATTGTAAAAGTCCTCAGATACTGCATTCGGCGTGATGATAATACTGTCTTCATTTATGTTATATTTTTCCGCAATTTTTTGTTTTGAATATCCGGAAACAGTTAATAAATAATCACATCGTTTTGCACTAAAATAAAAAAGCAGGTTTCTTTGAAGTCTATACAATAAAGAAAATTCTTTCGGAAAATCATTAAAAAGAATATCATGTATTGTTACTATATATTTGCAATCTTTATTTTTCTTAAACGGTATAATGTATTGGAAATGGGCATGAGTAAAGTTAATCTTATCGATAATTTTGGGTATTTCCACAAATATTCTTTTTAAACTACCTGTAGAAGAATACTGAATGTACTTGGCATTAGCGTAACTACCAAATGCTTTCTTTACATTTTCAATTTTGTTTGTTCCAAAATATATAGTTATTTCTGGCTTGGCATCTAAAATATTTTTATATAATTCTTCAATATAGGTTCTTGTTCCTTGAAATTCACCATCAAATACGTGTGCATCTACAAATATTGTATACATTTTTTTTTGGGGGGGGGGGGCTTTAAAAGTTTTACAGCTATTTACCCCTATCCTAGTAGCTTCATATTCTTAAATGTAAAAAAGCTACGTCCTGTGAATATAGAACAAAATACTGTTTCAATTGAGTTAATGAAATGTTAGTGTTTGTATTTAGTTGTGTTACTACCTCAAGAAAATGATAGGATAAATTTAAGTCTTAAATTTATCACATATAGTTAGAAATTACTACTGAAGCCAGGGTAAATAGGTAAGCGTCGATTCCCCCCACCTAGACAACCTGGCCATAATTATGCACATATTGCGGCTCGCTTCACAGTCACAATCTAACCTTATTTGTCACTATAAGGGGTCAGAGTTATAGCACTAAAAGCATAAGGGTCAGAAAGCATAAGGGGTCAGAGTTATTACATTTAGTTTCTTAAGCTGGCTGTTTATTAACAACTGAAGTTGCCCTGTTTTTAAAATGATGAAACCCACTATGTATAAAGGGTGTGTATTTTAGCTGGTTTTGCTTTTAATATGGCAACCCCCATTTTAAATAGTTTCTCTCTATACGTCATGGCGTAAACAATTGGAAAACTTCAGATTAACAATAGAATTGTACTTTGCTATACTGTAAAAATATAAATAGATAGGTGGTTTTTTAT
>VAPL010682161.1_pt1 | contig 11828 bp, 10 predicted proteins | sample 3395061 | NCBI WGS metagenome assembly VAPL01 (sample SAMN08290444, study PRJNA428436) | hydrothermal vent metagenome | isolation source: Deep-sea hydrothermal vent chimney 2 | place: Pacific Ocean: Juan De Fuca Ridge | depth 2182 m m
CAGTCAATATAGCCGGCACAACGGTTCAGAACGCTAGTCTGCACAACGCTGATGAAATTGCTCGCAAAGACATCCGCATCGGCGACACAGTTATTATTCACAAAGCTGGCGACATTATCCCACAGGTGTTAAGAGTGCTCACAGAGCTCCGTGACGGTTCAGAAAAACCATACGACATGGAAGCGGAGCTTAAAGAATTTCCGTTTGAGTTCGAGCGAGCAGAGGGCGAAGTGGTCTGGCGGGCGGTGAATCGCGACAACCCAGAGGTACTTAAACGTGCTGTGCAACACTACGCGTCTAGAGTGGCGCTAGATATTGAAGGTTTAGGCGAAAAGAATGTGGCACTTTTAGTAAATGAAGGGCTGGTCAAGGATTTAGCAGATATCTACGCCCTTAAGAAGGAGGATTTGCTGAAACTCGAGCGTTTTGCGGAAGTTTCGGCCGACAATCTAATCAAAGCAATAAACGAAAAGACCAAGCCGCCACTGGCACGCTTCTTGGTCGGACTGGGTATTCGTCACGTAGGAGCTCAGACGGCCATAGACCTGGCACAGGAGTTCCATAGCCTAGAGAATATCGCACAGGCATCATATGACGACCTGGCGACGGTCGAGGGCATAGGAGAGATTGTGGCGCATTCAGTAATGCAGTGGTTTGCCGACGAAGCCAACGTTGAACTTCTGAAAAAGTTTGAGTTTTTGGGAGTTAAGCCCGAAAAGGCCGAGAAAATAGCCGGTTCACTAAGCGGCAAAAGTTTTGTTATTACTGGCACACTTCAGTCGATGAGTCGCGACGAAGCTGCAGAGAGAATTCGCTCTCTTGGTGGGATTTTCCAGAGTAGTGTTGGCAAAGGCACGACGTATTTAGTGTACGGCGCGAAACTGGGCAATTCCAAGCGGGAAAAAGCTGAGAAGTTTGGTACGAAATTGTTGCCAGAAGAAGAGCTTCTAAAGTTATTGAAATAATTTTTTACTAGTGTAGAGTAAGGGCTTGCAATGAAAGTGTATAATATCATTAAGCTTAAAAACAAAAAGCTTAAAATTATATAGAAAACACTGATGGCTATACGAGAAAGAGATCTCACAAAACCAGCTGAACCTGTCGAAGCGCAGATTCTTTCTTTTCCTGATGGTGAGTTAATTTCACCTAAAGAGTCAACACTAGAAGAGCAAGCCAAAACTGAAGCGAAGAAGATAAGAGACGTTCTGGCCTCTACTCAACGAGCAATTAGAAAAGCACGTTGTACACGATGGCCTGCGGAACTGGAAGGTAGTAAATACCGAGTTCCCGAGGTAATAAGCCAAGGATTAACTGACGCATTTTTAATTGTCGATAGTAAGTCAGAAGAAGATTCAAAAGAATTAAGTAATTTAGGGTTCAATCCAGACGAAACTAGGGATGTAATTGTTTTGACGAAGACGGGAGATTTTCTGATAACAGTATATCAACCTGCATCAGAAGACAGGGAAGCTATGGTGTGTGGAGGCGACGCGGAGGATGATATGCCGGTTTTTTGGGCGCAAATTGAGCCAGAGAATATTCCGCTGGAACATTTGCCAACAGTTGAGAGCATCTTCCGTACTCCAGTCGAATATAATCATCAGACAATGATGACTTTGTCGACATTTCTCACAGACCAAGTTAAAGCTGCTCCCAAGCGACAGGATTGACCACCTAAGCATAAGCGTATAAAATAACCGTAGTGGTTCGTGCGTACGGCTCAAAACAAAAACCACAAAATTTACACCTTGAGCCGGGTGGGCACGCATGAGCCTCTTTTTTATTAGGTGTTGCGCATACCCTGAGTGTAAGCCCGCTGGTAAGCATTGTCCGACTAAAGGCGGACGGATTTGTGCGTAGCACGGATGCGAGTCAAGAAGATACTGCGAGTGTTAACTCGCGGAGATTCATTGAAATTATTTTTTGAAGGCTATAAGACTTTTCATCTTGTCGCCACCGTAGCCCCAGGCTTTCTCGAACAACTTGATAGTAGTTTCTCTATTCTCAATTGGCGGCAGACCAGGGTCGTTGAATTTAATAGAATTGTTTTCAATATCCACCTCTTTGATCAGTACAGCATGACCAGTGTAACCCTCTGTGTCATCGAAAACCCTAGAGTTTACAGTGCATACAACGAAGTAACCGTGTTGGATTAACGTATCGATATCGTAGATGCTCGGTACTCGCACATCCTGAAGGTCTGATTCAACAAGCTTCTTCATTAGCGACTGTTCACTATCGATATCGCTGAATTTTACTTGCTCTTTAGCTATTTCTTTGCCGTGTTCTTCAGCTAAGTACTTTTCACCTATTTCTGCAAATCTATTGCTGTCGAACGTTTCGATTATCTTCGCTTTGAACCCGCGACTCTTCATCCACAGAAGAGAAGCAGTTGGCCATGTCCACATGCCGGGAAGTTTATGAGTAATTTCGTCAAGCTCATCGTGTGAGAAATCTCCATCTGGCACAAGGACATCAAGCACAGAGCGAAATGCCGCCTGAAAACAGTGAGTGTCATCTGGGGTATTTGAATAAAATGTAATCGGCACCCTAACTTTGCTCATGAGTGAAGTGTACCACTGGAGCAAGGTTATTCTCTGCTTAACTAAGCGTTAGAATGGGAAGGATAGCTGGTAGTGAAGTGATCCATGGTTTGAGTTATTGTAGTTTACCGATAGTATTTACCGGCTAATAGAACTTCCGTCATTCTTACTGGAGTATAATAACGCTCATGTTCAAAAAAAGCGGGTTATCTTCAAAAGAAGTAGAAGAGCTGCAAAAGAAATACGGTCGCAATGTCATCGAAGAGCCAACGCAGTCGGACACTATGCGGTTTCTGAAGAAATTTCTATCACCAATACCGATTATGATTGAAGTGGCGTTGTTGCTTTCGGTGATTGCTGGGAAATGGGAAGATTTTATCATCATAGGTTTGTTGCTTGCGGTAAATATATTTGTGGATTTTTGGCAAGAACATAAGGCACAGAATGCGCTTGAAGCTCTAAAGCAAACACTGACTCCATACGCCATGGTGTTGCGGGATGGTGAATTTGCATCTATCGATGCTCGTGATTTGGTGCCTGGGGATGTCATAAAACTTGTGATTGGTGATATCGTGCCAGCAGATGCCCTGCTAGTGGGCGACAATCGTTTGGAAATAGACCAATCAGCTATAACCGGAGAGTCTTTGTCGGTTGATAAAAAAGAAGGCGATACACTGTATGCTAGTTCAATCGTGCAAGAAGGTTCTGCGGTGGCACAAGTAACAGCTATCGGCTTTGCTACATACATTGGGAAGAGTGCTTCGTTGGTCGTTCAGGCAGAACAAGAAGAAGTTAGTCATTTCCAGAAGGCAATCTTCGGTATTGGTAAATTTCTCATCATACTGTCGTCAGTTCTTATAATCATTGTACTCATTGTCTTGATAATGCGAGGTGATTCAACAATGGAATCTCTACAATTCGCATTGGTACTGGCGATAGCATCGATTCCTGTAGCACTTCCGGCGGTTTTGTCGGTGACAATGGCGATTGGTGCTACTGATTTGGCTAAAGAGGACGCAATCATATCGGACTTTGAATCGTTAGAAGAACTGGCCGGTGTTGATATGTTATGTATTGATAAGACGGGTACATTAACAAAAAACGAATTAACAGTATCTGAGCCGAAAATGTATGAAGGGTTTTCAGAGTCAGACCTATTTACTTATGCGTATTTGGCTAGCGAGAAAGATAATAAAAAAGCTATAGAGAGCGCGATAGAATCGTATGCTCACGAGCAAAAACTAATAAATGACATTGATTCATATAGTGTCGAAAAGTTTAATCCGTTCAATCCAACTCGTAAAACTGTTGAGGCTGTAGTCCGAGCAGGCGATGAACGGTACACCATCATAATGGGGGCTCCCCAAGTAGTTGCAAGTAAAATCAGTTCGAAAAAAGTTTCGCGGAGTTTGTCTAGAGATATAAAAATTCTTGCAGACGACGGCTTGCGTTCGTTAGCTGTAGCTAAGATAGTAGCCGATAAGACTATCTTGGTCGGGTTAATTCCGTTATTTGATCCACCACGGGATGACTCTGTGTCGGTTATGAAATCAGTAAGAAAATACGGTGTACATATCAAAATGCTTACTGGTGACAACAAGGCCATTGCTCAATTTATTACGCATATGTTGAAGCTCGGTAAAGTCATCGTTGGAGCAAAACAATTACATAGAACTAGTGGTTCGGAAGCTCCTAATTATGATTCTGTTTTGATTGAAGAAACTGATGTTTTTGCCGAAGTGGTGCCTGAGGACAAATATCATATTGTCGATGCTCTACAGAGGCAAGGGCATTTAGTGGCGATGACCGGTGACGGCGTCAACGATGCGCCAGCCTTAAAGAAGGCAGATATCGGTATTGCTGTCTCAGGTGCATCTCCTGCAGCCCGCTCGGCGGCAGACATAGTACTTTTGGCGAGCGGACTGGTAACGATTAAAAGTGCAATAGAACATGCACGAATGATCTTTTCACGAATGCAGTCCTATGCAACTTTTCGCATCGCGGAGACGATACGAATTGTTTTCTTCATAACATTCTCGGTACTTATTTTTAATTACTCACCATTATCTGCAGTAATGATAATTTTGCTAGCGTTGCTCAATGACATACCGGTGATGTCTATTGCGTATGACAACGCACAAATAAGCGAACGGCCTATCCGCTGGCATTTGCGAGAAACAATCTTTATATCAACAGTTCTCGGTATAGCTGGTCTGATATCTTCATTTGGATTGTTCTACTGGCTAAATGTTAATGGGTACGGAATCGCAATTATACAAAGCATTATGTTTCTCAAACTAGATGTGTCGGGACATTCAACGCTTTATCTTACACGAACTGGTAGAAAACACTTTTGGCAAAGACCATTTCCATCTTTAAAATTTTTCATTCCAGCATTTAGTTCACGCATTATTGGTACGATTATTGTTCTTTCTGGGATACTCATGGAATCGCTTGGGTGGCGAACTATCGTATTGATATGGGTTTACTCAACGATCTGGTTCCTACTAAACGATCAGGTGAAAGTTGCTGCATATAAAATCTTGGATAGATTCGCTAAATCGAAAGATATAAAAGTCTAACAGAGCACGAGAAATCATTAACTTGTGGTATGCGCCACTATCTCATACCGGCTAATGTTGGTTATTGTTAAGGATTAAAATAGTTTGCATTCAGATTCAAGGTAGACGGCATATGAGCTTGTGCAATCTAGCATGAAGTCAATTATCTTAGCGGAGTAGAGTTTGCAGAGAAGGTGAAAGATCTTAAATCCTACGTAAGCAGCGCAGAGTATAATAAGAAAATAACCACAGAAATTGTTGTTAAATGCCATGGTAAAATTATTATCGAGGATTGGTAGCCAAAGTAGGTAGTTTTAGGAGTAACACTCGAGTATAATTTTCCTTTACGTGGGGCTGTAGCTCAGTTGGCTAGAGTGAGGAATGCTGGTAGCATTTTGCAAGGAAACCTTCTGATTTTTAACTTGTTGAAAGTAACGAAGTTTCGGGGTCGCGGAACGTGACCTGCGCTGGCAGTGAAGATTAATAATTGTTTGAGAAAGTTTGGAGGGGCATTAGCTCAGTTGGCTAGAGCACTTCGCTGGCAGTGAAGGGGTCATCGGTTCGAGTCCGATATGCTCCACCAAACTTCCTTAAACATCAACATATCGAATAGAAAGAAGGCAGTATGGCTGAAAAATACCAGAAAATTACAGTCGGAGGCATGTTAGTTCGAGACGGCAAGGTGCTTATTGTCAGGCGTTCTTCGTCTGAGGAATTTTACCCTGGTCACTACGAGCTTCCAGGCGGAAAAGTCGATTTTGGAGAGCACCCCAAAGCAAGCTTGGCGCGCGAGTTTTCAGAAGAAACGGGTCTGAAAATCGCGGCTGGTCATATTTTCAATGTTTTTACCTACACCTCTGATGCCGACAACCGCCACACAGTTGAGCTTGTTTACACAGCTACACTTGACCAAGATGGAGCAAACGTCAAACTTAGCAAAGAACACGACGATTATAAGTGGGTATCCAAAGAAGAGCTTGGTGATTACCACATGAGCGAAGCGATGAAGAAGAACATAAAGCTGGGGTTCGAGTCCCTGTAGATCCGCCAAACTTTGTCAAGCACCACTCATAGCCTGGTAGCATTTGCTACAATTAAGGTGATGAAAACGGTTCTGTTCGTACCTGGTTTTATGGAAGATTTGAGAAGTCGTGATTATGCTGCGGTACTTAAAGCTATGCAGAAAAAAGGTTATCGAACGGTTTTCGTACCTATAAAATGGAAGTACACAACACCAGAAAACTGGGTCAGTGAACTGGAAAAAGTTTATAAACGGTATGGGGCAGACGAAACGATACTGGCTGGGTTTTCTTTTGGTGCAGTAACCGCATTTTTAGTTGCAGCTAAGCGCAACCCAAGTGAATTATGGTTATTTTCATTGTCTTCGTATTTTGCAGAAGACACGCCAAGTATGAAAAAGTCCTGGTTTAGGGCTATCGGCAAGAGAAGAGCTGAATATTTCCGAAAACTGAGCTTTAACGACAAAGTAGCTGCTATAAACTGCAAAACATTGATTTTTATCGGGGAAAATGAAATTTCTAAATATCCAAGTATGGGAAAGCGCGCAAGCATCGCTAATGACAAAATAACAAATAGTAGATTGTTTGAGGTGTCAGACACAGGACACGATGTGGCGGACAAGATGTATGTAGATGTTATCAGAAAGCACATCTAATATTTGAGCTAAGTTGAAAGCGATATGGAAGAGGTGTAAAAGCCAAGCTTTGTTATCGCGAGCATCGCAGACAGGAGTGAAGCGCCTATGTTCCGACAAACCACTCCCTCAAATTTTAGCAGAACGCTAATCGGAGTTTTACCATGGGGGAGGTTACACGTTGGCAAATTAGGAGTAGAATTTATATCATAGTCAGCAGTCTAGACTGCGCAAGCAAAAAATAACATGAAAAGCAAAAATAAAAACAAACCAAAACTGTCTGAATATTTAGCCCACGAAACAAAAAGGCATACTTTACTAAAATTTGCGGGATTAATAATCATCGTCATCGCCTATTTGGTTCTAATGTCGATGAAACTGGGAACAGAAAATGGAATTTATGTTACCGTTTTGACATGGACCTTCTTCATTTTTTGCACCCCTATCGCAGATGCTGGCTTTTTACTGGCCTTTCCTACCCGCATGTTAACTGGCATAAGAATGATGTATACGCAGCTGTTCTCTTTTGTTTTGGCACTTTTTATAAATCTATATACATTTTTTCGCGTGCCGTCTATTTATGACGATACTGTACTTCTTAATCTGTTCCACCGCATCTTAGCCCAGCCCTTTCCTTTCTGGGGAATTATCATTCTGTCGCTAGTTGGGACACTATTCTCCATCTATTTCGGAGATGAGATGGTAGATGTTTCTTCTCATAAGCAACGTAAAAAGTACCATAAACATTTCAGTAAATATCAGCTAGTGGTTTTTATTTTCACAATCAGTATTACCATAGCTCTGTATGATCTTTTGCTGAAGAAATTAGGCGTAGAGATTCCTTTGTAAAGTATAAACGAGCTAAACTTGGGGTTTGTCATCGCAAGAGCCCTACGTCATATTAGGTATCGCAAAATGAAGAATTAAGGTAATCTCTCGAAAAGTTCAGCTATAATTAGGGTAGTGCTATGAATACAGATAAAGCAAGATCAGCGGTACTTCTAGTTGAGTTTCAGAACCAGTGGACTCAGAAGGGGTTCTATAACAGGCTTATTAAAAAGCAGCTGGATAAGAGGAGTGTTATAAAAAACACCAGAGCTTTAGTGAAGGAGGCGAGAGGACTAGGAATGAAGATAATTCATGCTCCGTTAGTTCTCGATCCTGAAGACAAAAAAGGTTGGCTAGCGTTTGTCACATTCGGTCTAGTGTTTACCAGGGGCACAAAAAAAGCGAGAATCTCCGAGGGCTTCTACAAGAAAGGGGATTTAATCGTGGAAGGCAGATATGCTTTTGATGCATTTGTCGGAAGCAATCTAGAGAATATCTTGATAGAAAATGAGTTTGATAATATTTTTGTTTGTGGCTTTACAACTGATCAATGTATTGCGAAGACAATGGACGCAATGGCGGACAAAAAATTTAATGCATTTCTAGTCTTTGATTGCACGGCTACGATTAATAACTTTTTACAAAAAAGAGCTGAGAAGAAGTTCGCTGATAAAATCATAAGTTCTGTGAGTGTACAAAAAGAATTAAAGACCCTTACTTTATAGGCGTCGAGCTATTCAACTACCGACAAGTAATAATAAAGTTCAAAGTCCTGTTAAAATAGTAATCATATGAATCTTATCATCAGTAGTCTCGATACCAGAGTGGAAGTAAGTGGTGGTGGACTGCCAATACTAATGGTTCACGGCTGGAAAGACAGCCTAGATACCTTTGATTTCCTGGCTAAAGAGCTAGAAAAAGATTACAAGATAATTCGTATAGATTTGCCTGGTTTTGGGGGCTCGGAGAAGCCAAAAGAACCGTGGGGCGCCAGCGAATATGCAGATTTTGTGTCCAAAGCACTTCTAAAGCTCGAAGAACCAGAGCTTTACGCGGTAGTGGCGCACTCGATGGGGGCGCGAATTATGTTCAACGCCGTAGGCAGGAGAGCGGTAAATACTGAAAAGCTGATCATTTTGTCTGGTGCGGGGGTTCCACAGAAGAAAGGTGCTAAGTCTCATGGCTTCAAAGCGCTAGCCAAGAGTGGCAAGATTGTGAGCTCTGTACTCCCAAAAACACAGCGGGAGAAACTGCGAGCTAAACTCTACAAAGCAGCTAATTCAGATTACCTAGGGGCTGGCGAGCTCGAGGAGACGTTTAAAAAGCTTGTCGCTGAGGATTCTCGTAAATACGCACCAGACATTCACGCCGAGACACTACTGGTGTATTCAAACAACGACAAACAGACGCCGCCAGAGCATGGTGAGCAGTTCGCCGAGCTGATACCCAACTCTAAACTAGTTATGATTGGCAAATTCGGCCATAATATACACAAGAACGCACCAGACAAAGTACTGGAGTTGATTAAGGAGTTCCTGTGATCAAGAATATTTTGTATTTGTATACACCCAGTTACGTGAATGTAGTGGCGTATCTTTTGCAGTCCAATGAGTACAACGCTCGTTGGTTTCTAAAGGCTTACCACAAAACCGATAACTTCAAAGAAATAGCTAGAGACATGCGTCCAGATTCGACCCAGGCATTTAGAGCCATGAAGGGCTTGCTCTGGTCAATTACAGCATTTCTATACCTTGGTGGATTGTTACTGGCGGTTGTTCTAGGCAATTGGCAAGGAGTACTCACAGGGGCGGGTTTAATAGTGATGACTCCCGTGCTAAGCGCCTACATTGTAGTGGCACCGTTACTCCTAGCCGATTGGTTTGTTCGCAAACCTCGCGAAAATAAAATGATTCGCACTGCCACCGAAATCCTGCAGAATCACAGGGCTATCAAAATAGCTGTCGTTGGTAGTTACGGCAAGACCACGATGAAGGAAATATTATCAGAAATTTTCAACGCGAGTATGAAAGTGGCTGCTACACCTGGTAATTACAACACACCTGTCGGAATTAGTCGGTTTGCAGCCAAGCTTGATGGCGACGAAGAAATTTTAATAATCGAGATGGGCGAATACGTTCCTGGCGATATCGCCAAGATGTGCCAGATGGTTGCTCCAGATTATGCAGTCATCACCGGCATAAACGAACAGCACATGCAACGCATGGAAACAATCCAAAACACCATAAATGCTATATTCGAGGTGGTTGATTTTGTCGACAAAGACAAAGTTTTGGTTAACACCGACAGCGAACTAGTAGCTAGCAACAAAGACGAGAAAAATGTCACCTACAACCATAAATCGGCGGGGTCATGGAAGGTGAGTAAGGTCAAAACCGGCACTGCAGATACGCGGTTTACCGCTACTAAGAAGAAGTCCAAACTAGACCTAACCAGCAAGTTACTTGGTGCGCATCAGGTAGGGCCGCTGATGGCAGGCGTATATTTGGCTAGTCGTCTAGGTGTAGACGAAGACGATATTGTCAAAGGTATAGTCAACACCAAGCCCCAAGGACGTCGCTTCAACCCTAGGCAGCTTAGCAACGGGGCTTTGTTTATCGACGACACCTACAACGGCAATCCAGACGGGTTTTTGGTTGGGATTGATTTCCTAAACAGTCTCAAGAAAGAAAAGACGGTTTATATCACGGGGGGTATAATCGAACTCGGCGAAGATAAGGTTCGTTTGCATCAGATGCTTGGATCGGAATTGGCCAAATCGAAGGTTGATCGAATACTGTTTATTGAAACCCCAGCTACTAAATGGATGGCTGAAGGTTTTGAAGCAGCAGGCACAAAGAAAAAGTTCGACTGGGTAAAACCAGAAGCGCAAATTTATGACAATCTAGAGCAGTTTACGTCAGATGGTGAAGTGGTACTGATGCAGAATTGGCAACGAGAGAATGTTTTTTACGAGTTATAATAAATAGTCATGAAAACAGTAGCTGTAATTTTCGGTTCACGCTCGACTGAGCACGATGTCTCAATCGTGACGGCGATAAGCGCCGTCATAGCACCGCTCAGACTGAGTGGAAACTACGATGTGGTTCCTGTCTATATCGCCAAGGACGGCAAGTGGTATAGCGGTGACAAACTAGGTGATATTGAGTTCTTTACTTCTGGAAACCTGGACGACAGACTAGCTAAGCTAAAACCTACGGGACTAAAGTTTAACAGTGGTCTGTGGTTGACAAAATCTGGACTAGGTAGCAAGGACATTAAGATTGACGTCGTTTTTCCGGCAACGCATGGTACTTATGGTGAAGACGGCAGTCTAATGGGTCTTTTTCGGATGGCTGGCGTGCCATATGTTGGTTGTGGTTTGTCAGCTTCCGTGGTTGCCATGGACAAAGTTCTGTCAAAGCAGGTGATAGGTGCCAGTGGTATTCCAACAAACAGGTGGCTCTGGCTTAGTAAGGATGAATTTACGGAGAATCAATCAGAAATTTTAAAGAAACTGTCGGTTCTTTCTATGCCGCTGTTCGTAAAACCAGCCCATCTTGGCTCTAGTATCGGTATCAGCCGAGTAAAGAACGAAAAAGAACTCATCAACGCCCTAGAAGTAGCTTTTCACTACGATGACAAAGCAATTGTCGAAGAAGAAGTGCAAAATCTAGTTGAAGTAACCGTGCCTGTCATGGGTAACGAAGAGATAAGAGTTGCTATGGTAGAGGAAGCGCTAAACAAAGACAGCGAATTCTTCGATTTCGACACCAAATACATGCAAGGTGGGAAAAAGGGCAAAGGCGGCAAAAAGGGTGGCGAAAACTACAGTCGAATCCCCGCTAAGCTATCCGAAGAACTGTATAAAGAGTGCGAACAAGTCGCTCAGGACGTTTACCGAGCTATCGGTTGCGAGGGAGTCGCCCGTGTCGATCTTCTAGTTGATGAAAAAGCCAAGAGAGTTTACTTCAACGAGGTTAATCCAATGCCCGGTAGTCTCTACGAGCACAATTGGAACAAAGCAGGGGTAAACAACGTCGAATTAGTCACCAAACTCATCGACCTTGCGTTCGAACGAGCCGAAAAGCAATCCAAACAAAACACCGTGTTCAAAACCAACTTCCTCGGCCAGTTCTAACTTGATAGAAGAGGTTAAGTAACAGATACTATATGATCATGAAGAGGTACAATCCCAAAGAAATCGAACCCAAATGGCGCAAGGTCTGGAAAGAGACTGGTATC
>VAPL010281238.1_pt1 | contig 11827 bp, 8 predicted proteins | sample 3395061 | NCBI WGS metagenome assembly VAPL01 (sample SAMN08290444, study PRJNA428436) | hydrothermal vent metagenome | isolation source: Deep-sea hydrothermal vent chimney 2 | place: Pacific Ocean: Juan De Fuca Ridge | depth 2182 m m
CTAACCGTTAAATCGGTATAAGAATAGTATTAGCGCAACGTGATTACTCTGAGGCTTTAACTTTAGATTCCGACTTAAAAAATTATCAGAATGACGGTTTTTTTTAATATTTGAGCTTTAATAAATAACAGTAACCCCTATACAAATCTCAAGTTAATTAAAATCCCATCCCCAAACTCAGCATCGTTAGAATTTGGCTGCCGTCAATCGTAGCTGTACCACTACCGCCTCCAGTTTGGGTAATTCCGGTATTACCACTTAATTCTAAATCAATTATTTTAAACCGAACAAAAAATGATCGGCCACGATCCAGCGCACGTAACCAAGTAGCGGAATAACTCATGGATCGATCGGTTGATTTTATTGTGTAAGGATCAAAACCCAGATCCTTAAAAGTAATTTCAGTATTTACCAATGATAATGACAACTCAAGGTTTATCGTTGACGTCGCACTTAAATTGATAGCATAACGACCACCAACAAACGGACCAAATTCATCGATAAAAACTTCATCACCATAATTACCGGTGCCAAATGTTAAACCACCATACAGACTAAGATTATCTTGAAACGAATAACCAGTATAAGCACTATTAAATGTCCTTGAGATGACTTCTTGAGTATTGGTGGTGGTTATGGTGCTTGCCGAGCTGTCAAACACATCAACATCATAGCGAGCAACACTTTGCCCCGTAGCCAACGTATTAAAACCATAATAAAAACTTCCATCTAATACCGTTACACCAACTTCGATAGCAGAAATTTTAGGATTGGATGAAAGCTTGCGAGTATCACCACCAAACGATCCACTGCCAACAGTATAGCGCTCATTAACATCAAGCTGCATGTTGATAGTTCCAACCGAAATTATAGTAATAACATCAACATCGTCATCGGCATAACTCATTATTGGGCTAACTAAACTTAACAAGAAAATAATTAGTGGCTGTTGTATTTTTTTCATTGTCGCTTCCCTGTGCTGTATTCACTATAATACATATATAAAACTAAAATCCCATTGGTAATAATGTGCGATGTTTAAAATAAAACCGCTGCATTAACGAAGATGATTCCCATGGAATTTGCTTACCATTCGATTGTTTAGCGACACTGAGTCGAACTCGACGAAAAACTTCATCAATGGTTAATCCGGTTCGTTGCAGACTCTCTATTAAATTAGCGGTATAAGGGCTATTACGTCCTTGACCATCGATAGCTACTTTGCCAGGTGCCGTTGCAAAAGCAATTAAGGTGTTTGATGGTGCATCGAGCTTACTTAAACCGCTATCTAATTTTGGAATATTAATTCTAATTAAACTTCTGTTTTTTTCCGTTGCAACCGAACGCGATTTAGGGCCAGCTTTATTTCCTGAACGAGCCCCTGCTGGATGGGCGTTTTTAAATGGGTTGTCCCGACACGCATCTAAAATAATTATATTGGTTGCATCACCAATAGTGCGTAAACCATTTAATAAATTTGAAACATCAAAACTTTGGCTTTTTATTTCTAGTTCTGAGCCTGCCTTAGTATCAGTGGGAATAAGATAATTACTACCTTCAAATTGCACACCATGACCAGCATAATAAAATAATCCAACACCGCCATTTTTTTTGAGCTTGCTTATGAATTTTTTAATGCCATTTTGAATTTGAATTTTGGTTGCATTTTGAATTAATGTTGTTTCAAAATACAAACTCTTGAGTGTATTGGCCATATCAATAGAATCATTCTTAGGATTGTTTAATTGAGAGGCATATCGATAGTCACTATTCCCAATCACCAGTGCATAACGTTTGTCTGATTTAGAAATGGCGGGTGTTGTGAATGCCACAAAAAATATAAGCAAACCTAATGCAACAAATACTCTATATATAGTATGAATGTTAGCCACCAAAAACCCCAATTACGTTAAACTTTATGGCAGCTAGATACTCATAGATTATATGTCAATTAATGTTCGTATCAATATAATGTATCAATCACAACCTTTTGGAAATAATACCATTATCTTTACAGAATCTGAAATAACCATTACCAATCTCTCGATGAAAATAAATAGCCCTTACCTCTGATTGACTTTATTTTTAATTGCGAAAGGCAATCATCACCCAATTTTTTACGGATACGTGACACGGTATTGTCTATTGATCGATTTAAGCCATCATATTCTGTTTTTAAAATAGTTTCATGCAAGGTATCTCGACTTACTATTTCATCATGATTTTCAACGAGTAACATCAATAAACTGAATTCATTTGCCGATAATTCCACTAGCTGCGTATTTAGTGTCACTTTGGCCGATTTTTTTTCGATACACAGCGCACCAAATTCAATTTTATCACGTTTTATGGGGGTAACAGTCGGTATAGTAATACTGGATTGTGTCATAAGTGACGATCCTCGAATTAGATTTCGTACAATATCAAGTCCATTTGAAAATTCCCTATCCTCAATACAACGCTCAATATTTTTTAGTTTAAGCATCAATGAAGCATCAATTGAAGTTAAATACGGCATCGTTGTAGTTGCTAAATATCCCATAATTGTTCCTTGTTTGATTTGTTACTTTATGTAGATGGACAATTTTTTAAAACCAAACAAGAAATAATTAAAAAAATTCAATTAATGGAATTGTAAGAATTGTATAACAAATACTCAATTACAACATTTTATGTATATGCTGTTTAGCAACACAAAAATATTTTTTTTCTATTCCAAAGGAGAGCAACATGAAAAAGTACTCAAGCAAAATCATTTCAACATTATTTACTGTTAATATTTTATTACTATCGCAACTAGCCAGTGCTGCGGATTTTAGTAAACAAGGACTAACAGCAATGGAAAACAATAAGCCAGAAAAGGCCATTGAATATTTTCAAAAAGGCGCAAAGGCAGGTGAAGCTGAATCGCATTTTTATCTTGGACGTATGTACGAAAGTGGAATTGGTTTAGATCAAAACATGACACTCGCAATGGAACTCTACCAAAAAGCAGCCGACAAAAAATATGCCCGGGCAATTAACCAACTTGGTTTATTACACCTCGGCGCACCCGGTGTGTTACAAAATTTTAACAAAGCCGTTGTCTATTTAAGCAAGGCTGCTGATATTGGTAATTCAGAAGCACAATTTAATTACGCTAGCTTATTACTTGATGGCAAAGTCACCAAAATGGATCCAACGCGCGCTAACGAGTTATTAAAAAAATCAGCTAAGCAAGGGTATGTGCCTGCACAATTACGTCTGGCTCGTAATTATCAAGTGGGTGTCGGTTTCAAGAAAAATGCCGATTTAACTTTTTATTGGTTTAACCGCGCCGCAACCCAGGGTAATCCATTTGCCTTATACCAAGTTGGCTTGCGATATAAAAATGGCGAAGGTGTTGAAAAAGATTCCGTGCAGGCACACAAATATTTAAACATATCGTTAGCTCAGGGCTATCAGGCAGCAATGCAAGATTTACAGGGCTTAACCGAAATATTATCACGCAAGCAATTACTCAAAGCTCAAAAAGAAGCAAAACTTTGGCGCGCTCAAGTTAAAACTAAAGGTTAATAACCGCTCCAGTTTGTAGTTAAAATTAACTACAAACTGGTCATTTTTAACATTATAAAATTATAATTATGACGAAAAATATTCAAAAAACGACTATGGTGACTGCGTTAAACGTTTTTGCTTTAACTCAAATATTATTACTAACGTCAATACTAAGCGCTCCGATTAATGCTGCGCCGCAAGTTAATCCTACGATAATACAGCAAAATCGCGAACAACAAAAATTACTTGAAAGTGATGTAAATAAACGTCTTAAAAAACGGCAAAGTGTTGATTCAGGTAAACTACAATTAAAGAATATTTTATTATTACCTAAAGGACAATGTCATATTGTAAAACAAATATTTGCATATGGTGCCGATAAAATACCAAGCTCCAAACTACAATCCATTATAAATTCAAATTTAAACCAGTGTCTCAATAATAGTAAAATAACAAAACTCGTTACCGAAATTCAAAACTGGTATCTTAAAGCAGGTTTTATCACCACCCGGGTAACCGTCAAAAACCCTCAAAACAGTTTTTCCGAAAAAGGTAATCTTGAACTCTGGGTTTACGAAGGACAAATCGGTGAGTTCATATTAAATAACAACAGTAACGTTGACAACTCAAGAATTAAAACCGCCTTTCCTATTGGCACGGGTGATATTTTAAATATTCACGATCTTGATCAAGGATTAGAACAGCTTAATAAATTATTTTCACAAAAATTTAAAATGCAAATAAAACCCGCAACTCGACCGGGTTATAGTGATATTGTATTAATTGAATTAACGGCAACAACAAAAATAACACAACAGATAGTTTTTAATTACACTAACGGCGGAACCAAATCAACGGGGGAAGATCTTTATAATATAAAATATAGCAAAGAAAATTTATTGGGTCTTAATGATTCTATTTCGGTGTCATTACAGCAAGCACTTCCCGACATCAGCAATAAAAGTGAATCGATTCGCATTAATGCTAATGTTCCTTATGGCTATTGGAATTTTAAATTCAATTATAATCTAGGCAGTACCATACGCACCATTAATAGCAACACTATACCATTTAAATCAAAAAGTGATATCCAAACAACCCAGTTGTCAGCAAGCAGAGTGTACTCAAGAACTCAAAAGAGTAAACTTGAACTAAATTCAATGATTGAATTTAGTGATCGTAAGAGCTTTATTAATGATACCTTGATTACGGTCTCATCAAGACAAATAGCATCAGTTGATTTTGGTTTGCTCTACACACGTTATTTTCAAAATTCAACATTAATATTATCACCCAGCATTTCAAATGGTGTGGCATTATTTGGTGCCATTAAGGACGCAGCCGATATCAATAAAAACCAAGCACACGCTGAATATAATATCATCAAGCTCTATAGCTATTACCGCTATCAAATTTTTCCTTTTTCTCGTTATCGATTTTATTTACAAAATTCAATCAACGTTCAATATTCGGATAAGGCGTTATACGGTGAAAAACAATTTGTTCTCGGTGGTGAATATTCTATACGAGGATTTAAGGAAAACGTGATGTCGAGTGATAGTGGTATATCAATGCGTAATGACATCATTTTACCCATTGGTCATTGGATGTTACCTTGGATTAAAAAGCCATTAATAGCACCATTAACACTTAAATTTCATTACGACATTGGAGAGGGATATCCGTTTGTTGACGGCAAACGTAAATCAATATCGGGATGGGCTATTGGGATTAATTATAATTATAAGTGGTTTACTGTTTCGTTAACATCGGCTGCACCAATAATTAATCCAGATATTTTTGTGGAAAAACAAAGTCGCGTTACCTATTTAAATTTTAATGCTAACTTTCTATTTTAATCTGAGATTTGTGTAAAACAACATTATTGCCACAAACACCACCATACGCGCATGCATTTTACTGAAAACGCTAGCGGTTTCCCGCTAAAATCGGGCAGGAATGGCGTGTGACTTCTTATGCGCAGCCCAAGTTTTAGCTAGCTTAGAGCACTCAAAACCACAAAAATGTGCTTAATATTATGCCAAAAATGCCGAAAACATGACAATAAACTACAAATAGTCATGAGTTAATACCCTATGAAAATAAAGCAAAAAATACTAATTGGTGCCTCGTCCTTAGTTTTAATTGCAACATTATCCAGTGCGATAATATTGAGTTCAATTGCGGTTAATGATGCCAGCGATGCGCTTAACTCTCAAATTAAAAATAATTTAACCGCTGTGCGCAGTAGTACAAAAATTGCTATCGAAAGCTATTTTGAAACCATCAATAATCAAATTATAACATTTTCAAATGATCGAATGATCATTGAAGCGGCAATCAGTTTCAAAGATGCTTTTACAGACTATAAATCCGATTTGTCGATTACGGATATTTCGAGTTATCGAGCTCAGCTAAAACACTATTATAAAGATGAATTTAATGTCGAATACGCTAATCGTAATAATGGTAAGGTTTCTGATGTTGATGCCTTGGTTAAGCAACTCGATGATGAAAGTGTATTACTCCAATACGCTTATATAAAAGCAAATAAACACCCACTGGGAGAAAAGGACAAATTAATTTCGCTCAATAACCAAACTCAGTACGATAGTTTACATAGCCGCTACCATCCACATATAAAAGATTTTTTAGATAAATTTGGTTATTACGATATCTTTATCGTGCACCCCGACACTGGTGATATTATTTATTCCGTCTTTAAAGAACTCGATTATTCAACATCACTAAAAACTGGTGCCTTTAGTAGAACGGGGATTGGTGACGTTTTTAACAAAGCAAATTCATTAACAAATACCGAGCAATTTGTTATTAGTGATTTTGCATCTTATCAGCCATCTTATGAAGATCCGGCCTCTTTTATTGCTTCACCAATATTTGATGGCACAAAAAAAGTCGCGATTCTAATATTCCAAATGCCTATCGATCGTATAAATTCGGTGATGACCCACCACAAAAAATGGAAAGAAAGTGGTCTCGGTGAGAGTGGTGAAACGTATTTAGTTGCTAAAGATAAAACATTACGCAGCATGAGTCGATTTTTAATTGAAGACCCTAAAGGTTATTTTTCTGCTCTCAAAAAAACCGGTATGAATAGTGACTTATTGAATAAAATCAAAGCTAAACAAACATCCATCGCATTACAACCTGCCAACACACCCGGTGTAACTGATGCGCTTGCTGGTAATACCGGATTCGATATTTTTCCTGATTATCGGAATGTTCCAGTTTTATCTGCTTATGCGCCATTAGACATAAAGGGATTACAGTGGGTCGTCATGAGTGAAATTGATGAAGCAGAAGCTTACGCTTCAATTAAAGCAATGAAGTTCGATATCAATATGGTTGCTGTGATTTTATGCATTGTATTAGTCGTTATCGGTGCGGGTGTTAGTTGGTTATTTGCCGGATATTTAGTTCGCCCTTTAAATGAAGTGGTTAGTGCAGTGCAAGATATCGCAAAAGGTGAAGGCGACTTAACCCAACGGCTTAATTATTCACAAAATGATGAATTAGGTGATTTATCCAATAACGTAAATTTATTAATGGAAAAACTACAACTCATATTAGGAGAAATGTCTCAATTAATAAACAGCTTAGCCGATTCTTCGGCACAGTTGCAATCGGTGGCTAATACAACAACTTCTGGTATACAGGGTCAGCAAATGCAGGTTGAACAACTGGCAACAGCGATGAATCAAATGACAGCAACGGTTCAAGAAGTTGCTCAAAGCGCACGAAATGCCGCCCAAGGTGCTGAAACCGCAAAAAATCATACTGCTGTTGGATTTGAAATCATGAACAAAAGTATTGCCGAAATCGATGCATTAGCCAATAAAGTAACAAGTGCATCTGATGTTATCCAGAATTTAGCCAGTGATACAGAAACAATTGGTAGTGTACTTGATGTTATAAAAAGCATTGCAGAACAAACCAATTTGTTGGCATTAAATGCCGCGATTGAAGCTGCACGAGCCGGTGAACAGGGACGCGGTTTTGCCGTTGTTGCTGATGAAGTTCGCACCTTGGCATCTCGAACCCAAGAATCTACAAATGAAATAGAAACAATGATCGAACAATTACAATCGGCTTCTAAAAAAGCCGTTAGCGAAATGCAAAGCAGCCGGGAAAGTGCCATTGCCGGTAAAGAAAAAATGGCCGAAACCGGTAATGCCTTATCAACCATTCGCGATGCAGTTGATTCTATTTCAGATTTAAATTTTCAAATCGCCAGTGCATCCGAGCAACAAAGTGCGGTCGCTGAAGAAATTAATAGCAATGTGGTCAACATTAGTACCAGTGGTGAAGCAACGGCATCAGGCGCATCACAAACATCAGAATCTAGCGAACAACTTTCAGAAGTTGCACACCGACTACAAGAACTGGTACAGCAATTTAAAGTATAACCACCTGAAATTCAAACAAGGTAAGACATGCCATTTGGATAACGTGGACTGCACATAAAGATTTAGACTTTCATTGGATATTTTTAGATGTGGCACTGACGTTAATCAGTGCTACAAATAAAATGAAAACCACAACTGAAACCAGCAGCCAGTTTTATTGAAATTATATAAATCCTTTTATAACATCCATCCTTGAGTGTTTATGTTAAATCAATTACTCACTACTTGCATTAGTTATTTTACATTTATTTTATTTTTTGACTTTTAATGCCTAGATATAGCCATGTTGAAACAACAGTATCGGGATTAAGCGAAATACTATCGATACCTTGCTCAATTAACCATTGCGCAAAATCCGGATGATCGGACGGCCCTTGTCCGCATATACCAATATACTTATTAGCCGCTTTACATGCCGCGATGGCTTTTTGAAGTAATACCTTCACAGCAGGATTACGTTCATCAAACATCGCAGCCACCAAACTCGAATCACGATCCAAACCGAGCGTTAATTGTGTTAAGTCGTTTGACCCGATTGAAAAACCATCAAAATACGCTAAAAATTGTTCGGCCAATAAAGCATTACTGGGAATTTCACACATCATAATAATGCGTAAATTATCCACACCACGTTGCAAACCATTCTGTTTTAATAAGCTGATAACATTTTTTGCTTCTTCAACCGTTCGTACAAACGGAATCATAATTTCAACATTCGTCAGCCCCATTTCATTGCGCACTTTTTTAACGGCCTGACACTCTAAGGCAAAACAATCTTGAAAACTAGTTGCAACATATCGTGCAGCTCCTCGAAAACCAATCATTGGATTTTCTTCATGAGGCTCATAAACATGGCCACCGATTAAATGCTGATATTCATTGGATTTAAAGTCGGATAATCGAACAATGACAGGCTTTGGATCGAATGCTGCAGCCAAGCTTGCTATGCCTTCTGCTAGAGTTGTTATATAAAAATCCGTGGCTGAACGGTAAGCCGAAATTTTAGTAGCGATAACTTTTCGCACGTCATCGGGTAACTCACTTGCATTAGCATCATAATCAATTAAGGCTTTGGGATGAATACCGATGGTATTATTTATAATAAATTCAGTTCGAGCTAAGCCAACACCAAAATTAGGCAATAATTGGAAATTAAATGCACGCTCTGGATTGCCGATATTCATCATTATTTTAACGGCTAACTCAGGCATAGTATCGATATCAAGATGTTTTACTTGATAATCCAATTTCCCTTCATACACAAAACCCGTATCCCCTTCAGCACATGAAACCGTCACAACGCTGTTGTTGTGTAAATTCTCGGTAGCATCATCTGTACCAACGATTGCTGGAATACCCATTTCACGAGCAATAATGGCCGCATGACAAGTTCGCCCCCCACGGTTGGTGACAATTGCCGCCGCTTTTTTCATTATCGGTTCCCAATCGGGATCGGTCATATCGGTGACTAAGACATCACCGTCATTCACTTTATTTATTTCAGAAATTGATGCAATAATTTTAACTGGGCCATGACTAATTTTTTGTCCAACACTACGCCCTTCAGCCAACACCGTACCCCGTTGTGCTAAATGATATTGTGTTAACTTTGCGCCAGTATTTTTGCTTTGAACCGTTTCAGGGCGCGCCTGCACAATATATAATAATCCATCGTTACCATCTTTCGCCCATTCAATGTCCATTGGCTTTTGATAGTGATGTTCGATTGTTATCGCATATCGAGCTAACTGCTCAACATCAGCATCGGTTAATGAAAATTGCCGTTGCTGTTCATCTTCAACAGCAACAATTTTGGTCGCCGAGGTTTTATCAGTACCTGAACCAAAAATCATTTTTACTGTCTTACTGCCAAGCTTACGTTGAATAATTCCCCGTTTATTGCTATTTAAGGCTGGCTTATAAACATAAAACTCATCCGGATTCACTGCGCCTTGCACAACCATTTCACCAAGACCATAAGCCGAGGTTATAAAAACCACTTTGTCAAAACCAGACTCCGTGTCCAGTGAAAACATGACACCACTGGTGGCTAAGTCGCTGCGAATCATTTGTTGAATTCCAACAGACAAAGCAACATCGGTGTGTGAATAATGTTGGTGAATCCGATAACTAATGGCGCGATCATTATACAAAGATGCAAAAACACTTTTAATAGCCTGTAATATATTTTCTAGCCCATGGATATTTAAAAAGCTTTCTTGTTGTCCAGCAAATGAAGCATCGGGTAAGTCTTCTGCTGTTGCCGAAGAACGCACAGCATAGCTACTATCACCATAGCGTTGTTGTAATTGCAGGTATGCTTGTTTGATGTCTTGTATAAACCCATCAGAAAATTGAGCAGCTTCAAGCCAAGCTCGAACCTTTAAACCCGACTGTTGAATGGCGATAAGATTATTTTCGGTGAGTTCCGATAATTCAGTTTTTATTTTAGATGTTAAATTATTATAATCAAGAAACTGCTGAAAGGCATAGGAAGTTGTTGCAAAACCACTTGGCACCCGAACCCCAAGCTTGTCTAATTGGCTAATCATTTCGCCAAGTGAGGCGTTTTTGCCACCAACAGCTGCAATATCAGCAATTCTAATGTTTTCAAACCAAATTAAATTATCAGACATCGATTTTTCCGTGTATTTAAAAACTGCCTATAATATAGTTTAGATTATTATCGATTTAAAATGCGAGCAAATAATGCAATTTAGTGTTTATTATATATCTGACCGAACCGCAATTACCGCTGAGTCATTTGGTCGAACCTTGCTCTCGCAATTTGAGACGCAGCACTTCAAACACATTACCTGTCGATTTATTGATAACAAAATCAAAGCACAACAACTTAGTCAGGAACTGCAATCCAATTCAAACGCTTTAACAAATAGACCCATTATATTTAGTACATTGGTTAATCCTGAGTTACGAACAATAATCGCACAAAATCATTGCCATTTTTTTGATTTATTCGATTTAGTCATTCCCGATTTAGAGCAAATATTAAATAGCAAAGCAACATTTAATCCTGGTTTGGCGCATGGCAATGCTCAAGATGCCAACTACGAGCAACGCATGGATGCCGTTAATTTTGCTTTAGTTCACGATGATGGTGTTAGTGTGCACCATTATGATAAGGCCGATATCATTCTCACCGGCCTATCACGTAGTGGTAAAACACCCACGAGTCTTTATCTGGCCATGCACTATGGTCTTTATGTTGCCAACTATCCACTGACAGAAGAAAATTTAAATAGTGATAACTTACCAACCACATTAACAAAATACCAATCTAGGGTATTTGCATTAACAATTCAGGCAGATAGGTTGCATAAAATAAGAATGTCACGCCTTCCCCATTCTCGTTATTCTTCTTTAAACCAATGCAAACTTGAAATGCGACAAGCCGAGAAATTAATAACAAAAGCAAATTTACCATCACTGGACGTTACCAGCAGCTCGGTCGAAGAAATTGCAACAACGATTTTGCTTTTTTATAATTCAAAATTCAAAACACTATTATAATTTAAATTTTATAATCCATAACATAACGTTCGGTACGAATCGATTTCATAAATGGAATTAATTTAACATGCTCAGGATGTTTTAAATAATCAGCCAGTGCTTGCTCTGATTCAAATTCTGAAGATAAAATAATATCCGCCGAATTTTCTGTGCCAACTAAATCAATACCAACTTCAAGTTTTAGTAACCCTGGAATGATACCATTAAGGTTTTCTAATAATACTTTGGCTTTTTGTGCATTTTCTTTTTTCGAGCTTGTTTGTAATTTCCACATGACTATATGTTTGATCATAAAATATCTCAATAACGATTGGTTGTCTTTAAATTTAAAA
>VAPL010032067.1_pt1 | contig 11826 bp, 12 predicted proteins | sample 3395061 | NCBI WGS metagenome assembly VAPL01 (sample SAMN08290444, study PRJNA428436) | hydrothermal vent metagenome | isolation source: Deep-sea hydrothermal vent chimney 2 | place: Pacific Ocean: Juan De Fuca Ridge | depth 2182 m m
CTTCAAATTTTCATCAGTTTATTATAAATTTTTTTATTATTATTGTTATTATATTTATTACTCATTTAATAACGATTTCTATTTTTTTTCATCTTTACGAAATTTAAGTTTTTTGATTTTATATTTTTTGTGTTGGTATGGATTTATATCTGTTTGAAAGTTATCAATTTTTATCTCTTTTATTAGATTTCTAAAACCCTTCTCATCGTCTGTCTCTGTTGTGCTGTTTAAATCATGTTTTTTTATTTTTGTTTTATAAAATCTCTGTACTTTTACCAAATCTATATCTGTTATCCAAAGATGGTTAAAATCTAAAATTCCATTGTGCATCTTACCATCTGCCGTGATATTTGTATAATCACTCTGAGTATACAAAGAGAAACTGCCTATTGATAATTTTGTAAAATCTCCTACTATATCATTTGCTATAAATTTAAGTTTGTCAATATTTAGATCATGTTTACTGTATGGTTTTGTAGAAAAATATAGAGATACGATGTTTAGTGTTGGAATACCTTTAAGCTCTTTTTTGTGAGATTTTTTCTTTTTGTTTTGATCATCTATTAACTCTTCTAAAACAGATAGATCAACCTCTTTTAGTGATATATCATCAATTTTTATCTCTGCTTTTAATAGAGCTTTAAAATTTATATCGATATATACTTCTTTTGTAAGAAGTTTATCTTTATAAGTAACATCTTTTAAAGTTATATTTTTGAGTAAATTTCCTTCAAGTTTTTTATATTTTATATCATAAGAACTTGTTACTTTATCCACAAGATAGACCATACTTGTTTCACTTGCAAGGACAAAAAATAGAAGTGTTGATATAAGAATTAAAAACTCAATAATGCCCAATAAATGAATAGTTTTTTTTCTCAATATGATTGTCCTATTTGAAAATGCATTGCATATTGAGTATTGTCATTGATATCCATTGCTATATCAAATTTAATAGGTCCAATTGGGGAGATATAACGAACTCCTGTTCCAATTGAATGTATAAAATCTATACTAAAACGGTTACTTTTTTTACTTAAAAGTGTAGAGTCTAAAAAAATTGCTCCATTAATCCTTTTATAGATATGATGACTTGCTTCCAAGGTTGTATCTATCATTGTTTTAGCACCTATTTTGTTATCTGGAGCATCGAATGAACCGAGTGAATTATATCCATATCCACGATTACTAAAGGATCCTCCTGCAAAAAAGAGTTTAGACTCTGGAAGATTATTTTCATACTCATGTATTAGACCAAGTTTTCCTTTTGCAGCCAAAGTCAATGATTGTAAAGATTTGATAACTCTTAGTTCAGTTATAGATTTTGTATAGGTGCTACTCTCTTTAAGGATATCTAGACCAATTTCAAAGTATTCACTAAGATAGATACCATTTTTAGGATCAATCCTCGAATCTCTAAAATCTGTGGCAACTTTTATAAATGGAAAAAACAGGTTAAAATCACCATCAGATACACTACCTGTATCTTGAAGTTTTTTGATATTGATTTTTTGAAGACCCAGCCCAAAATCGATACTAAACCAGTTATACTCCCTTAAAAGGTGTAATAAATTTGAATATTTACGCTCATTAAAACTATTAAATTCTATTTTTGAATAAGAGAAATCGTTTTTAAGATCAAGATAAAAATACTTAAGCATAGGTACTTTTACAAATGCAGGCCAATATAGAGTATTTCTAGCAAACTTCTCTTTTGCAGAGTATTTAAAATCAAATGCAATTTTTTTAGCATTTGTTACAAAATTTCTCTTCTCCCATCGAAATAGGCTTCTTGGACCGATGTCAGTTTCGTATCCGATACCAACTTCAATACGCGAATTTTTCTCTTTCTCTTTGAGTGTTATATCGACATTAACTACGTCATTTTTTTTATTTGTATTTAATACAATTGCATCAAATGCTTCAAGACCAGATATCGTACTATAACTTCTATTGATTTTTTTTAAATCATAACGATCACCTCTCTCAAATGCAAGACGCGAACGGATAACATTTTTATTGATATTTTTAGGTGTATTGATATTTATCTCTCCAAAATGACATAACTGATTTTTGTGTAGTTTATAGATAAGTTCAACGCTGTTTTTTTCGATATCAACACGAGCTTTAGTATCTAAGACAAAGTTACAATAGCCTTTTTCCAACATTTGTGTTTTGATATTTTTTTTAATTTCACTAAAGAGTGGCGCACGAAAGCGGTCACCTTGTTTAAAAGTTATAAGTTTTTTAATATTTTCATCACTTTTTATAATAATTTTAGAGATACGAGCTTTTGCTCCTTCATCTATTTTAAAAGTGATGGTTGAATTTGACTCGATTTTATTGACCTTTGCGTTATAAAATCCTTCTGATTTGTAAAAATATCCTAAAGATTCATTGAGCAGTGGAATGATTTTTGTATGAACTTTGGGAGTTTTATCTTTCCAAAATTTATACCATGGTGGAAGTTTGATATCTAAAGCTTCATAAAGTGCACTAGGTTTTATCTCTCCATCTGTCTGAAATTTTAATTTTTTTATCTGTGAAGCTTGAAGAGATAGAGGTAAAAATGTGAGCAAAACTATCAAGTAAAACCGCACAAATACCTCCATTTTTTGTAGATTATAGCAAAAAAGTTATAAACTTAACTCCTGCCAAGATACTCTAAAACTATCGTAATAACCATCATCGTAATGATCGTAAAGTGTAATGTTTATATGATATTCATCTATAACATCTACATAAATGATAACATAATCATTTGTAATTTTTAAAGTACCATAGTTTGGCTTTTCGTATTCATATCCATAAAAATCTTCTACTGTGACAAAAGAGCTATTTCCAAACTTTGGATCGTCTATCGATCCACTATATCGATAAGAGTACTCTTTTACACTATCTTCATAATAGTCATAAAGAACTTGACTTAAAAGAATTTTATTGTAAAAATATAAATCTTCCAACCATATAGTGTTTGCGCTACTAGTTACGTGTAACAAACTTTGATAATCATCCCATTCTGTGATGATATTAAGATTGCCTATCACATATGGTGATTGACCAGGATTTACAACACTTGCTTGATGTATAATAGCTCTTGATCTTAAAACATTTTTGACAATAGTTTTTGCGTCATATCTGCTTATTGTATCATCGTCATACGAATATGAGAGTTGATTAACAGATGTAACTTGACAGCCGGTTATAAATAGTGAAAATATGATAACGGTAATAAAATACTTAACTTTCATGACTTCTCCTTATAATTTCTTTTACCATATTATAAAAGAAAATTGTGAAAGGATTGTGCTGTTAGTAGTTTTCAAACACCTCCACACCTGCTCCATATTGAAAAACCAACTCATGTCCTAATTTGACTCCATATAGTAGAGCTAAAAATGAGATGATAGTCAAAGCTGTCGTAATATGTTTTAGCCAAACTTTTTTAATACCAATTGTTAAAAATTTTAATAACATGGAGGTAAGATAAAGGAGTATTGTATATGTTCCAACTGCTTTATGTTTATCAAAGAAGTTTTGTCCATCGATTGAAAGTAGGGGTTTTACATCAGGTGCTGCCGCTTTTCCTGTGATGAATGCTAAGAATATAAATAAAATACCCATATAAAAAAGTATATTGGATACATGCATATACCCTTTATCAGAGTTTAAGACATTAAGCCATTGAAAAATTAGTGCCATTATAGGAAGAACAATTGCAAAATGTACAACATGTGGGTGATAAAACTCTATTCCCATAGGTAACTTATCTAAAAGCTCATAAAATCTCATCTCTAAATCAGAAAAATCCATGGTATACATATCCCTACAATTTTATTACTAATCTTAGTTTAATCGCTCTTAAAAGGGTCTTTATATACTATTGTGATAAAATGACGAAAATTTTTTTTAAGGTTAAGATTTGAGAGCATTAATTAGTGTGAGTGATAAGAGTGGTATTGTGAAATTTGCTTTGGGTTTACAAGAGCTTGGTTTTGAAATTATATCAACAGGTGGGACTTTTAAACTGTTGGAAAAAGAGGGAGTTAAAGCAATTCAGATAAGTGATATTACAAAATTTCCAGAGATGTTTGATGGAAGAGTAAAAACACTAAATCCCCATATACACGGTGGAATTTTGCATAAAAGAGATTTAAAAGAGCATGTACAAATAGCAAAAGAGCACAATATAAAGAGTATTGATCTAGTCTGTGTAAATCTCTATCCATTTAAAGAGACTATAAAAACAACTGACGATTTTGATGAGATAATAGAAAATATCGATATAGGTGGACCTGCAATGGTCAGAAGTGGGGCTAAAAATTTTAATGATGTTATAACTGTTATCGATAGTGGTGATTATGATGAAATTTTGCATCGATTAAAGAGTGATACAAATACGATAGAGTTTAGACGAGATCTGATGATAAAAGCGTATGAGCATACGGCCTCTTATGATGCTATGATTGCAAATTATATGAATGAGAGATTTAATGGTGGTTTTGGAGCTAAGCAGTTTATTGTAGGTCAAAAAGCATTTGATACAAGATATGGTGAAAATCCACACCAAAAAGGAGCACTTTACCAATTTGAAAGCTTTTTTACAGATAATTTTAAAGCACTTAAAGGGGAAGCGAGTTTTAACAATATGACAGATATAAACGGTGCTATTAAAATCGCTGCTTCATTTGGTGATTGGCCGGCTGTTTGTATTGTAAAACATGCGAATGCTTGTGGGTTTGCAATCAAAGAGAGTTTGTATGATAGTTATGTAGAAGCACTAAAATGTGATCCTATATCGGCATTTGGTGGAGTTGTGGCTATAAATGGTGAGCTAGATGAGAAGTTGGCAATAAAGATAAATGAGATTTTTACCGAAGTTATCATTGCAGCGTCGGTGAGCAAAGAGGCGTTAAAAGTTTTTGAAAATAAAAAAAGAATTAAGATATTTGTACAAGATAGTGATTATTTAACTTTAGCAGATGATGCATATGATTTTAAACATGTAGATGGTGGATTTGTCTATCAAAATAGTGATAAAGTTGGTGAAAATGAGGTAAAAGATGCAAAATTAGTAACTGTTTTAGAAGCTAGTGAAGATGAGAAAAAGGATCTTGAAATTGCATATAAAGTAGCTTCATTGACCAAATCAAACTGTGTTGTTTATGTTAAAGATGGGGCAATGGTAGCAATTGGCATGGGTATGACTAGCCGTGTTGATGCTGCCCAGTGTGCACTGAAAAAAGCAAAACAGAGTGGTTTAGATGTGAGAGGTTCTGTATTAGCTAGTGAAGCGTTTTTCCCATTTCGAGATTCCATCGATGCAGCAGCAAAAGCTGGTGTAAAAGCTATCATTGAACCAGGTGGTAGTATCAGAGATGATGAAATTATAGAAGCGGCAAATGAGTTTGGCATGAGTTTGTATTTTAGCAATGTAAGACATTTTTTACACTAAATGCTGGTGTGGTTGGTTAAAATCACACCGCACTCAATATGTTTGGTATAACCAAACTGATCAAACAGAGCAAAATTTTCTATCTCAAAATCTAGTTTTAAGATATCTAAATCTTTTTTAAGTGTCAAAGGATTACAAGATATATAGATAATTTTTTCAAATTTTTTGATAAATTCTATCGTCTGTTCATCCAATCCTGCTCTTGGAGGGTCGACAAAAACAGTAGAGAAAGAGAACTTATCAAGATTGATATCTTTTAAACGGTTAAATTCTCTCTCTTTGTTTAAAGCTTGTATTAGCTCTTGGCTACTTAGTCTTATAAACTCTATATTGTTTATGTTGTTTAGTTTACAGTTTTCTCTGGCTGTTTTGATTGATCTTTTGGATATTTCTGTGGCTAATACTTCTCTAAAGTTTTCGCTTAGGGGGAGTGTGAAGTTGCCATGTCCGCAGTACAGCTCTAAAAGGTCTGATTTGCTTGTACCAATTTTATCTTTAACCCAGCCGATCATCTTTTCATTTACACCGCTATTTGGTTGGGTAAAACCTGTGTCATAGAGTTTGTAGTGGTATTGTTTTCCTAAGATTGTCAATGTCTCACTGATATACTCTTTTGTGATGATCTTTTTAACACCTCTTGATCTGCCGATAAGGTTGATATTTAGTTTTTTTGCAAGCTCATTTGCTTTACTCTCCCAAATATCGTCAATCTTTTTATGGTAAATTAGAGTGATTAGGAGCTCACAACTATTACTTGATAGAAATTCTATTGCAAAAAGTCTCTTTTTTAGTATCTCATTTTTCTCTATCTCTTTTAGGAGTATTGGCATCATTTTAGCTATTGTCTTACTTACGATAGAACACTCTTTTATCTGAACATAACCTTTTTTTTCTAAAGTGCTCATAGCATAACTGATTTTATTGTTTTCAAAAAATATTTTAAATTCACATCTATCTCTAAAATGAGACTCTTTTGAGGTGAAAATATCAATATTTTCTATCTCAAATTTCTCTTTGATAAGTTTTACTTTATACTCAATTTGCTTTTGATATGTTTTATCGTACAGTGTACAGCTACCACACACTCCAAAATATTCACATATCACTTAAAACTCGCTATCAGATTTCCAACTAAAAGATTCCAACCATCAACAAGCACAAAGATGAGCAACTTAAAAGGCATTGAGATCATCACAGGTGGAAGCATCATCATACCCATCGCCATAAGTACTGAACTAACTACCATGTCAATAACCAAAAAAGGTAAAAAGAGCAAAAAACCAATCTCAAATGCAGTCTTAAGCTCACTAATCATAAAAGCAGGAATAGCAACGCTAAGTGGAACTTCTTTATAATTTTGTGGATTTTGTACATCTCTAATTCTAAAAAATAGTGCAAGATCTTTCTCTCTTGTATTTCTTATCATAAACTCTTTAAAAGGTTCAACTCCCTTTTCAAAAGCTACTTCATATGATATCTCTTTATCCATGTATGGTTTTACAGCGTTGTCATAAGCTCTCTGTCCAACAGGCTCCATGATGAAAAATGTCAATATCATCGCTAACGATATCAATATTTGATTTGGAGGCATCTGTTGGGTTCCCAGAGCTTGGCGAAGAAATGAAAATACTATCACAAGGCGTATAAAGCTTGTCATCACCAAAAGAAGTGAAGGAGCCATGACAAGAAGTGTTAAGATGATTAAGACATTTAGTGAGCTTACAAGATCTTTAGGTTCACCTGGTGCTGAGAGTGAGATGTCGATATTTGGAACAGTTACAGCATCAGCTCCAAAAGCAGTTGAAAGGGCTAAAAAAGATATTAACGCTACTGCTTTTAAAATGGCTACCCTCCATTAGTGGCTGAATCTAAAATGCTTTTCTTAGCACTTGGTTTATCATCCTTATCTTTTGAGAAAAAGTATAACTCAACTCTCCTATTTTTTTCCTTACCTTCAGGGGTTAAATTTGATGCTATAGGATCAAACTCTGCTTTTCCGCTTGCTGTTAAAAGTTTTGGTTCTATATCATTGTCTACAAGTACCTCTACTACTGATATTGCCCTCTCAGCAGAGAGTGACCAATTTCCACGATATAGACCAACAGAATCCATCGACGAATCATCTGTATGACCTACGACATTGATGTTTAAATTTTTGGGAAGTTTATCTATGATGAGTGCAATTCTTTTTAAAAATAAAAAGGCATCTTCATTGTCTATTGTTGCACTTCCTGCTTTAAAAAGAAGTTTAGCCGGAAGTCTTATCATAAAGCCATCTTCACTCTCTTGTAGTGTTATCTCAGTTGCATTTGCTGAACCATCTTTCATCATCTCATTGATCTCTATGATTGTTCTTTTCATAGTTTTTATCTTTTGTGCTGTCTCATCTTGTTGATCGATTGGCGTTGTCTCTTGTTGTCTCTCTTGGCTAATTTCAGTTTTAGTTCCACCCTCTAAAACACTCAATGCTCCTGAGAGTGAACCAACAGCTTCTTCAACTTTTTTAGCATCCATGGTTGACATGGAGAGAAGTAGAACAAAAAAACATAAAAGTAGTGACATAAGATCACCAAAAGCAGCAAGCCATCCAGGAAGACACTTGGGGCAATCTGGTTCAGGACACTTTCTTTTTTTACCCATTTATACACACTCCAATCTTAAATTCCCTCTATCTCTATTTGTCAAATTGGCTTTCGCGCTCATTTGGTGCTAAAAATGCCAATAATTTTGCCTCTAAAGTTCTTGGATTGTCTCCTGCTTGAATTGACATGATACCTTCAATGATAAGAGTTTTTACAACCATTTCATCACTATTTCTAAGCCCTAAAATATTCTCAACAGGACCTCCGATAATATTTCCAAGCATTGCACCGTACATGGTGGTAAGAAGAGCAACCGCCATAGCTGGTCCAATGGCTGCAGGATCAGCCATATTTAAAAGCATTGCAACAAGACCTATAAGAGTACCAATCATCCCCATCGCACCTGCAAAACCTGCTAATTGTCCAAACATAGTGGCGTTTGATTTGTGTCTGCCATCAGTTTGTTCCATGTCAATCTCTAAAAGGTCTCTGATGATATCCGGCTCATTTCCATCTATCGCCATACTAAGACCTCGTTTTAAAAATTCATTTTCTTCATTATTTGCATCTGCTTCAAGTGCAAGTATGCCATCTTTTCTTGCTTTTGTTGAGAAATCAACTAGTTTTGATATAAGCTCTTTAGGATCATTAGTAACTGGTTTAATAGCTACCATAAAAATCTTACCAAAAGATTTTATCTGCTCCATTTTAAAGCCGATTAGAAGAGTTCCAGCTGTTCCACCAAATACAATCAATATAGAAGGAATATCGATATACGGTCCAACACCAACACCCATAGCCATAGCGCCTATAAGTAACGCCATTGTAAGTACCAATCCTATAACACTACCTAAGTCCATTGTAATCTCTACCCTTAAAAAGTTTGAATAATTTCATTATTGTCTAAATATCGGTAAAATATGTAAAACATTTAATAATTTGAACGATATAGTAAAAAATAAGAATTAATTTATATTTTAAAAGTATAATCTTACTGAAATAAATATAAATTAAATAAACTATTTTAATATTTTAAAAGGAAAAGAGTATATGTCAAATATATCAATCATAATATTAGCCGCAGGCAAAGGTTCTAGGATGAAATCATCAAAGCCTAAGGTACTTCATTTTATATCAGGTTTTGAGATGCTTTATTATTCGATTATTGAAGCTAAAAAGTTAAGTGATGATATCACGGTAGTTTTATATCATCAAGCCCAGCTAGTTGAGAAGCAGATGCGAAAATATTTTGATGATGTAAAGTTTGTAATTCAAGACCATAGTAACTATCCAGGAACCGGAGGTGCGGTTATGAATATAGAGACAAAACATGACAGGGTATTGGTACTAAATGGGGACATGCCTTTGGTAGAATCACAAGAGCTTGAAAAATTTTCAAAGATTGATGCAGATATTGTGATGAGTGTTATCAAGATGGATGACTCTAGTGGTTATGGAAGAGTTTTGATAGAGAATGATGAAGTTGTAAAAATCATAGAAGAGAAAGATGCAAGTGAGCTTGAAAAAGAGATAAAAACCGTTAATGCCGGAATTTATCTCTTTTCTAACAATATTTTAAATCGTTATCTTCCAAAACTTAATAATAACAATGCACAAGAGGAGTATTATATAACCGATGTTGTAGAACTTGCTAAAAACGATGGAGCAAAGATATCTCCTTTGTATGTAAAAGAGGAGAACTTTAAAGGTGTAAACTCCAAGTATGACCTCTCAATCGCTGAAGAGATCATGCAAAAGAGAATCAAAAAGAAGTTTATGACAGATGGTGTGATTATGCAGCTTCCAGATACTATCTTTATAGATTCTGATGTAGAGATAGAGGGTGAATCGATTATCGAACACGGGGTAACTCTTTTGAGTGGGTGTAAAATTATAAATAGCCATATCAAAGCAAATTGTGTAATAGAAGATAGTACAATACAAAACTCAAGTATAGGTCCAATATCAAGAATAAGACCTAAAAGTATCTTAGAAGATACTCATATAGGTAACTTTGTAGAGGTTAAAAAATCTATTTTAAAAGGTGTCAAAGCTGGACATTTGAGTTACCTTGGAGATAGTGAGATAGATGAGGGGACAAACATAGGAGCAGGAACTATAACATGTAACTATGATGGTAAGAATAAGCATAAAACCAAAATAGGAAAAAATGTTTTTATAGGAAGCGATACGCAGATAGTTGCACCAGTTGTCATAGAAGATAGAGTCTTAATAGCAGCTGGAACTACTGTCAACAGAGATGTTAAAGAGGGTTCTTTAGCTATTAGTAGGACAGAGATGAAAACAGTCGAGGGGTTTTTTGATAAATTTTTTAAGGAGTAACAATTTTAAAAGATAAAAATATTCTTATAGGCATTACAGGCTCAATTGCTATTTATAAAGCTTTAGAGCTTATTCGTCTATATATCAAAGCTGGTGCAAAAGTTAGAGTTGTCATGACAAAGAGTGCTACAAGGTTTATAACGCCTTTAACTTTTGAAGCAATTAGTGGCCAAAAGGTGTTATATGATGAGAGTGAGAGTTGGGCAACTGACAATAACCACATAGATATAACAAAGTGGGCTGATATCTTTGTCATAGCTCCTGCTACTGTAAATACGATCAACAAACTTAGTAATGGTATAGCTGACAATCTCCTAACTCAAAGTTTGATAGCCTACAACGGTACAAAGCTCATAGCCCCTGCTGCAAATACAGCCATGTATAAAAACACAATCACTCAAAACTCTCTTAAAATGTTAAAGTTGTTAAATTATGAAGTGGTAGAACCAATTAGTAAACTATTAGCATGTGGAGATGAAGGGGAGGGCGCTTTGGCTGAAGTTTCGGAAATCTTTTACAAAAGTGTACAAATTCTAAAAAGAGATGAGTTTTGGACAAATCGTCGTGTTATAGTTACAGGTGGTGGCACTATAGAAAAAATTGATGATGTTAGATATTTATCAAACTTTTCAAGTGGGAAAATGGCAAAAGCTCTTTCATTGGCACTATATCTTAAAGGTGCTGATGTCTGTTTTATCACTACTAAAAAGTTTGATGACCTGCCAGAGGGAATTTATCAACTTGATGTAGAGAGTACAGATGAGCTTAATGAGTACTTAGTAGACGCCATTAGAGTATCTAAAAAAGGAGTCTTGACCAAAGCTACACTTATGGATGATTCAGTCCCACAGTTGATACAAAAAAAGCCATATCTCTTTATGGCTGCCGCTGTAAGTGATTACAGACCAAAGTTTCCACAAGAGGGAAAGATGAAAAAAGAGATGATTGGCGATGTATGGAATTTAGAACTTGAAAAAAATATCGATATCTTAAATTCTATAGATAAAGAGGGAATTTTTACGGTTGGTTTCAAAGCTGAGATGGATAAGAAAAATGGTGAAAATTGTACAAGAAAAATGTTAGAAGATAAAAACCTAGATGCAGTTTGTCTAAATTATGTGAGTGATAACGCTTTTGGAAGTGATAAAAATGAGATAACACTTTTTACAAAAGATGATAAAACTAAGCTCTCTTTAGCTTCAAAGTTTGATATATCTATAGAGCTTTTAGACAAATTATCTAAAATTAACGCATGATAAACCAGATAACACAAATTGCTAAAATTGAGACACTTTTAGCAAATCTTAAAGCAACCCGTTTTAATGCATCACTCCCTATGACAATAGATGTACTTGAAAAGAGTGCAAAAAATGAGTATTTGTTAAAAATTGGTAACAAAGAGATTAACACCAAAAGTGCTAAAGCTCTTGATGTTGGAAGTAAATA
>VAPL010371992.1_pt1 | contig 11823 bp, 8 predicted proteins | sample 3395061 | NCBI WGS metagenome assembly VAPL01 (sample SAMN08290444, study PRJNA428436) | hydrothermal vent metagenome | isolation source: Deep-sea hydrothermal vent chimney 2 | place: Pacific Ocean: Juan De Fuca Ridge | depth 2182 m m
AACTGGGCGGCTGCACCGAGAAATAATGTTTTGGGGTTGGCGAGCATTGGACCAAAATCAGTCATTGCACCGACACCCATAAAAATTATTAAGGGAAATACGCCTGTTTTTATACCATAATATAAATAGTACAAAATACCGCCATGCTCAGCTATTCCAGCTACCGGAATATTGCTGAGAATAGCGCCAAAACCGATAGGCAATAATAATAACGGTTCAAAGCCTTTTTTTATGGCCAGATAGAGTAGTAAAAAGCCCACAAGCATCATGAATGCCTGTGAACCATTAAAGTTATAGAGTCCTGTGCTTTCCCACAAGGCAATAAGATTTTCCATAATACTTTGTTTATAAAGTGATCAAGGTTTCGCCGACAGCAACAGCGTCACCTTCTTTGATATTAACTGTACTGACAGTGCCAGTAATTCTAGAACGAACTTCAGTTTCCATTTTCATCGCTTCCATAATAATAACGACATCACCTTGAGCAATTAGAGTGCCAGGGCTTACATTGATTTTTAGAATAATACCAGCCATTGGAGATTCAATAATTTCGCCATTGCTTGGTGTGGCTGAGGTAATAGTCGTAGTATTTTTGTTCTGTATATTTAGGCTGGAGCCCCCTGGGCCAACCACAACATTATAACTTCTACCATCTACGTTCACTGCATAGCTTTCAGCGGGTGTGTCCGGAGTGATGGATAGAGTATTGGTAGCAGCATGTGCTTCAGCATCAGGAGCGGGTTCAAAGGCATCAGGGTTGTTACGATTTACAATAAATTTCCAGCCAACTTGTGCAAAAAGACCGTTAATTAAAGCATCTTCTTCTATGTTTTTAGCGAGTGTAACACCTTCTGTTTTAGCTTTTTCTTTAACATCAGCTACCAGTTTATGCATTTCTGGTTCTATAAGATCTGCTGGGCGGCAAGTAATAGCAGTAGCACCGTCTAGTACCCGGTCTTGTAATTCTTTGTTGAGCTCAGCAGGCGCGGCTCCGTATTCACCTTTTAGCACGCCAGCGGTTTCTTTAGTAATTGTTTTATATCGTTCGCCGGCAATTACATTAAGGACTGCCTGGGTGCCGACTATTTGAGAAGTGGGGGTGACTAAGGGAATAAATCCCAAATCTTTACGTACCTTGGGGATTTCTAATAATACTTCATCAAACTTATCGGCAGCACCTTGTTCTTTAAGCTGGTTTTCCATATTGGTTAACATTCCGCCAGGGACTTGAGACGATAGAATACGACTGTCTACGCCCTTCAAACTTCCTTCAAATTGTGCATATTTTTTGCGGATATCTCTAAAGTAGAGTGCAATATCTTCCAGTTTTGCCAGGTTCAGGTTTGTATCATGCGCCTGGTCTTCAAAACAGGCCACTATTGTTTCAGTGGGGCTATGTCCATAAGTCATACTAAGGGATGAAATCGCAGTATCTACATTATCAATGCCGGCTTCAACGGCTTTGATAATAGTCGGAACGCTTAAGCCAGTGGTCGCATGGCAGTGCATGTGAATGGGAATGCTGGTGGTCTGCTTTAATTTGCTAACTAATTCAAAAGCATCATAGGGTTTTAACAGACCAGCCATATCCTTAATACAGATAGAATGAGCCCCCATGTCTTCTATTTGTTTACCTTGTACAACCCATTTATCAATAGTATGTACGGGACTGGTGGTATAGGAAATAGTACCCTGGGCGTGGGCATCGGTCGTTAATACCGCCTTGATCGCTTGTTCAATATTACGCATATCGTTCATGGCATCAAATATGCGGAAAACATCAATACCATTAACTACAGAACGTTCTACAAACTTGGCAACAACATCATCAGCATAATGACGGTAACCTAAAATATTTTGACCGCGCAATAGCATTTGCTGCGGGGTTTTTGGCATTGCAGCTTTTAATAAACGCAATCTTTCCCAGGGGTCTTCCCCCAGGTAGCGAATGCAGGCATCAAATGTTGCTCCACCCCATGACTCAATAGACCAATAACCAATTTGGTCAAGTTGTTCGCAAATAGGTAGCATATCTTCGATACGTAGTCTGGTAGCCAGTATCGATTGGTGCGCGTCCCGTAAGACGACTTCTGTTATCCCTAAGGGCTTATTAACTGTTGCCACAATTTTCTCCTATGACTTTTTTGGGTCAATTTTTAAAACATGCCTGCTTTGTAAGCAAGCCTTATTTGTGTTTACTACGGTATTGATGAACCGCAGCAGTTATTGCTGCAATAACACCGGTGTTTGTATGACTGGTAGATGCAGATTTAGTAGGTGCAATAGATATGGGTTGTTCCGGAAAGAAACGCTGTATTGCCCAGGTCATGATATTAACCATGACCACAAGTAGTGCTAAAAAGGCAAAGACGATGAGCATACCAATAATCATCAGTTCTACACCAGCGTTCATCATTTCAGGCATAAATAATTCTCTGGAGATATAATAAAACTGCCAATTATAGCATATTTTTATTAATGTCTTTTTTTCGCTATGCAGTTCCTTGTGGCAGGGGTAATATGTAGAACAGATGACGGGATGTAACAGGCAAATAAAATGACAAAGTACTTAATGACAGAGCAACAATGGCAAGAAAAATTAACACCTGAGCAATTTGATATTTGTAGAAAGAAAGGGACAGAAAAAGCCTTTAGCGGAAAATACACCAATGTTAAGAAAAAAGGAATATATCATTGTGTATGTTGCGGCAATCGCTTGTTTAAATCAGAAGTAAAATTTGACTCGGGTTCCGGCTGGCCTAGTTTTTGGGATGTTATAGATAAACAGAATATTAACGAAAATAGAGATGAAAGTCATGGCATGAGACGTGTTGAGGTGACTTGTCAGGCGTGTGATGCACATTTAGGCCATGTTTTTGAAGATGGGCCAAAACCGACAGGTCTACGTTATTGTATTAATTCAGTCTCGTTGCAATTAGAAGAGGAAGCATGAGTGCACAACAGCAAGTTAGCGAATTACTAAACTTTATTGATAACAGCCCCAGTGCTTTTCATGCGGTTAAAAGTATAGAAAGTCAATTGACCCAATATGATTTTGAATGTTTAGATGAAAAACAGCAATGGTTGTTAAAACCAGGTGGCCGATATTTTATCATTCGAGATGATTCTTCCATAATTTTTTTTATAGCAGGTGTTAAGCCGCTAGCAGAAACCGGATATAAAATTCTAGGGGCGCATACTGATTCACCCGGACTGAAAATAAAGCCTAATCCCGTGATTAACAGTGACGGACTGCTTAGGTTGGGTGTAGAAGTTTATGGTGGCCCTATTTTAGCGACTTTTACTGATAGAGATTTAAGTCTGGCCGGTCGAATCAGCTTTAAAACGGGTGATGGACTAATAAGTAGTCAGTTGATCCATTTTGAGCAAGCATTAATACGTTTACCTAATCTGGCTATTCACATGAATAGGCATGTGAATGAGGAAGGTTTAAAACTACATAAACAAAATGAATTGGCTTTAATTCTATCGACAATGGTAGAAGAGCAGCTATCTGTAGATTATTTTAAACAATGTCTGGAAAAAAAATCCGGAATAACAATAGATCAAATTTTATCTTGGGAACTTAATGTATATGATACTCAGAGAGGTTCGTTTTGGGGAGACCAACAGCAGTTTTATGCGAATAGTCAGTTAGATAATCTGGCATCCTGCTATGCTGGCTTACAGGCATTTTTAGATGATTCAGTATTACAGGCTGATAACACACGGCTTTGTGCCTTTTTTGATCATGAAGAAATTGGTAGTGAAAGTAGTAAAGGGGCAGGCGGCAGTTTTTTGCCTGATATATTACAGCGCATCGCGTTGGCTTTAGAAATTGGTAGCGAGGGTTATCAATGCGCTTTGGCGCAAAGTTTTATGATCAGTGCCGATATGGCTCATGCATATCAGCCTAATTTTCCCTCTGCTTATGAACCGGAGCATAAGGTTAGGGTAAATAAAGGGCCTGTTATAAAAATTAATGCCAATCAAAGATACAGTTCTGAAAGTATTTCTGTAGCTCAGTTTATTTATTGGTGTGAGCAGGCCAATGTACCTTATCAATCTTATTCACATCGAACAGATATTCCCTGTGGTAGCACCATTGGACCGATAACATCTGCTAAACTGGGGATTAGAAGTGTTGATGTTGGGAATCCTATGTGGGCTATGCACAGTATTAGAGAAAGTGCAGGGGTGCTTGATCATGACTATATGATTAAGGTTCTCAAGTGTTTTTTCTCTGCACAGTAGACTTCTTGTTAGCTTAATCTATACTGTTAAGTTCTATGTTTTTCTAAAAAAGCAGTACCTATTCATTGAGATGAAACCTTTTAATTTCAAAATAAAAAAAATAATGCTGCCTTTTTTGAAGATATTTCCTGTTGCATTTCTGTTTTTGTCAAACCTCGCTTTTTCGCAAGACAATACTGTCGAATTTAAAATAAAAGCAGCCTATCTCTATAATTTTACAAAATTTGTGGTTTGGCCGGAAACACCATCTGAGACCTTTAATTTATGCATTTTGGGTGAAGATCCTTTTGGTCAGATCATTAACCCCATGTTGTCTCGAACAGTCAAGAACAAACCCATTAAAATATTTCGTTTTCGGTCAATTAAACAGGGTAAAGACTGCGATATGATGTATTTTGGCAAGTCAACGAAATACTGGAACAAGGCCATATTCGCCAGTACTTCGCAAAAAAATATATTATTAGTCGGAGAAACAAAATATTTTACCCAAGCTGGAGGCATGATCGCTTTTATTTTTAAAGAGGGAAAAATAAAACTACAAATAAACCTTGCAGCTGTTAAGCATAGTCCGTTAAAAATCAGCGCTCAATTACTGGAAGTTGCTGAATTAGTTAATGGTGAACCAAATGACTAATTTTTTAAAAAACCTTTCTATAAAAAACAAGTTATTGGCTATTCAGCTATTTTCGGCTATTTCCGGATTGTTTTTAGCGGCAGTACTACTCCTTATATTTGAAGTTTCTGAATTTAAACAGAGCAGAAAAGATGATTTGACTGCAATGGCAGAATTAATAGCGCATCGTAGTACGGCTGCTTTATTATTTAATGATGAGCAACTGGCTAAAGACAATTTGTCGTCTTTAGAACAATTTTCTATATTCCATTCTGCTTGTATCTATAACAATAGTGGAAAAGTTTTTGCAAGGCTTCAGGCAAAAGGCCACCATTCCGAGTTTTTTTGTCAAAAAAACTATAATGGTGAGCAAACCTATTATGAGCAGACACATCTTTATGTTTATCAAGCCATAGTATTAGATTCAGAAAATATAGGAACACTGTTAATCCACGCTAATTTGTATAAGGTCTTTGTACATAAATTCAAATATATTGGTTTCTTAATAACGGTGTTATTTGCAGGCACAATTATTACATTTTTGCTGGCAATACCCTTGCTCAATGTCATTATTGTACCTTTAAAAAACCTGTTAAACCTAGTTTACAAGGTGACGCATGATAAAAATTATTCACGGCGAGCCAGAAAACAATATGATGATGAGCTGGGTACACTAGTTGAAGCATTTAATGGTATGTTGAGTACAGTAGAAAGCCAAAACAGTGCATTAACAGTCGCTAAAAATCATTATATGACACTCTATGATGATAATCCGACTATGGTTTTTAACCTGTCAGCGGAGGGTATTGTTTTCTCTGCAAATAAATTTGGTGCTAGGCAATTAAGTTTAAGCAGTACGGAACTAGAATATTGTTCTATTTTTGAATTTATTCATCCTGATGACCAATATCTTACAGAAATGTTGTTTAAATCATGTATTGCTGCGCCAAAAAAAGTACATAAACAAGAATTGAGAATGATGTGTAGAGATGGCCGAGCAATCTGGGTAAGAGGAACTGCTCGAGTTGTGATGAGTCAAGACCAGCAAGATAACTTTTTATTAGTCTGTGAAGATGTGACAGAAAATAAAATACTTTCGGAAAAAATAATTTATCAGGCGAGTCACGATGCTTTAACTGGCTTAGTTAATAGAAGTGAATTTGATTCTGTTATTCAGGATGCGGTTAAACAAGCGCATAATGAGAAGCTGGAACATGCTTTATGTTATCTGGATCTGGATCAGTTTAAGGTGGTTAATGACACCAGTGGTCACATGGCTGGAGATGAATTATTAAGACAACTAGGAGATGAACTAAAAGGGCATATTAGAAAAGGGGATGTGCTAGCACGGTTAGGAGGCGATGAATTTGGTATTTTAATGAGACAGAGCAGCTTAAATGATGCACGTCATGCCTGTGAAAAATTAAGAAATGTCATTAGAGATTTTCAGTTTGGCTGGGAAGACCGGAGTTTTTCTGTTGGAGTTAGCATTGGTATTTCACCCATTAACGATTGCAGTGGTAATGCTGTAGAAATATTAAAAGAAGCCGATGCTGCCTGCTATGCAGCAAAAGAAAAAGGGCGTAATAGGGTTCACTTGTTCAGGCATGATGATGAGGAATTAGCTTCTCGGCAAGGGGAAATGCAATGGGTGGAAAAAATACAGCATGGTCTGGATGAGGACCGTTTTGTTTTATATGGTCAGCTTATTGTGCCATTAGCCAAAAATAAGGAAGACTTGCATTTTGAAACACTGGTTCGTTATATGGATGAACAAGGTAATACTATACCCCCTGGTGCATTTTTACCGGCAGCAGAGCGTTACAATATGGCATCAGCCCTTGATAAATGGGTGATTCAGAATTTATTTTGCTGGTTAGCCAGTCATCCTGACTGTCTGGAAAAGCTGTCATTATGTTCTGTTAATTTATCAGGGCTTTCTCTGTCAGATGAAAGTATGCAAGATTTTATTATGGATGCTTTTCAAAAGTACCACATACCTACCCATAAAATCTGTTTTGAAATTACAGAAACAGCGGCGATTGGCAATCTAACCTATGCCACTCAGTTTATTAATTTTTTAAGAGCCCAGGGCTGCTCTTTTTCACTGGATGATTTTGGCAGTGGGCTATCATCATTTGCCTATTTAAAAAACCTGCCTGTCGATTTTTTGAAAATTGATGGCTTATTTGTAAAAGATATTCTTGATGATCAAGTGGATTTGGCGATGGTCAAATCTATTAATGAAGTCGGTCATGTTATGGGTAAAAAAACCATTGCTGAATTTGTTGAAAATCAGCAGATTTTTGATTTACTCAGTGAGCTGGGTGTTGATTATGCACAGGGGTATGGTATTGCTAAACCCGTTCCTTTAGATGAATTATCATGGTAGGTGTATACCAAACAAAGGAAAATACTGAACTGTTTTTTTTGCGGTTATTTATGTTATTTTGCCTTAATAGTCTTGTTTTTGAACTAAAAAGTGAAGAACTGAGGAGCACATTTTTTGAGTTAAGTTTGCAACAATTGGGTGATATTGAAATTACCTCGGTAGCGAAAAAAAAACAAAAAAAAAGTAATGTAGCGGCATCCATTTTTGTATTAAGCCAGGAAGATATTAAACGTTCTGGGGTAACAGCTATTCCTGATGCTTTACGTTTAGTGCCTGGGGTTCAGGTAGCTAAACTAGATGCTAATAAGTGGGCGATTTCTATACGTGGTTTTAATGATATTTTCTCTAATAAGCTATTAATCTTAATGGATGGGCGCAGTGTCTATTCACCTTTTTTTGGTGGTGCCTATTGGGATACTGTCGATACGGTATTGGAAGATATCGACAGGATTGAGGTAATTAGAGGGTCTGGTGGTACCCTGTGGGGAGCCAATGCGGTTAATGGGGTGATAAATATTATTACAAAAAATTCCAGGGATAGTTCGGGGCTATTAATCAGTGCACTGGCTGGGAATAAAGAAAGAGCCAAGTTGACGGTTAGATATGGAGGGAAAATTAATGCAGAGACAAACTACAGAGTTTATGCCAAGGGTTTTGAAAAAACCAAAGCAGAAAAAGGTGTCGATGATTGGCGCATGGGGCGAGTCGGTTTTAGAATAGATACCGAGCCCAGTAAAAAAGACAAGCTTACTTTACAAAGTGATATTTATGCCGGTAAAGAAGGTGAGCGTGCCATATCAAATTTGGATACAGCCCCTTTTGGGACTTTTGCTAGTGAAGCCGATGTTTTTGGTGCCAATGTTTTATTTCACTGGCAAAGAGAGCTGGCTGATGGTTCGGATTTTAGTTTCCAATCTTATTATGATCGTACCGATCGCGAACATTTTTTTGTGAAAGACAGTCGTGATACAGTTGATCTTGATTTTCAGCATCGTTTCAAGACATTTATGCAGCAGGAAGTTATATGGGGACTGGGTTTTCGGTATATTAGCGATGAAACTTCCGCAGGAACTCTCATGAGGCTTTCCCCCGCAAGCCGATCGGACTATATCTATAGTGGCTTTTTTCAAGATGAGATTAGCTTGATTGATGAGCAATTGATCTTAACGCTAGGAAGTAAAGTTGAACATAATAGTGTGACAGGGTTTGAATATCAGCCTAGCGCAAGACTACTCTGGAAACCATTTGCCGGACATAGTGTCTGGGCGGCTGTTTCGCGTGCCATTAGAATACCTAGCAGAATAGAGCAAGATGCTATTTTACAACGCACAATTCTCCCAGGGCCACTGGCATTAAATATTGTGGGTAGTCGAGATATGGATGCAGAAAATTTGCTATCCTATGAAACAGGATACCGGTTTTTAAATGAGCAATTTAGCTTTGATATTAGTTTATTTTATAATAATTACCAGAATCTTCGCTCTCTTGAAAGAGGAGTAGTCATTCAGGGTACACCAAATGTTGTACCATTGGTTTTAGATAATGAACTAGAGGGCGAATCGTACGGACTGGAATTAGCAGCAACTTGGCAAGTTTTCGAAACTTGGCGTTTGCAAGGTGGGTATTCTTTTATTCAAATACAATTGCATCCTACATCTGCCAGTAATGATAATACAGAAGAAGCTGATGAAGGTGATACACCTCAGCACCAGTTTTCTCTGCGCTCCTTATGGCAAGTATCTGACAGTTGGCAGATGGATTCAAGCTTGCGTTATGTGGATTTGGTTAGAGCAGCCCCTGAAACATCGAAAGAAGCCGTGGATTCTTATTTCACTATCGATACACGAGTTGCCTGGAAAGTTGATAAAGCAGTAGAATTGTCATTAATAGGCCAGAATTTATTAGGGAAACATCGTGAATTTCGTGGTTCTACTGTAGAGACCCAGGCAACAGATGTTGAACCGAGTGTGTTTTTTAAAGCAGATTTTCATTTTTAGACATGATGAACTATAAATTACTAATTTTATTAATCTTTCACTTTAGGAGCCTGTCCGCGAATAGAAAACCTACTGCGGAAAAAACCATTTTGGCCATTTTCCCCGTTCATTTTCGTTAAATAGCACAACTATTCGCCTCAAATGAACGAAAAAACTGACTCAAAATGGCTTTCCCTCGCGACGGTTTCTATTCTCGGACAGCCTCCTAGATATATGCAGAGTATAAGCAATGATTAAATTTAGCTTGCAGAACTTTTCTGCCATAGCATGCTATCTTTTTTACTGTAGTGCAATAGCTGCTGAGCCGCCTATGGATGATTTTTTTTCCATGTCTCCGCTGGAATTAGCTAATATTTCGGTGAGTATTGCAACAGGTACAGCAAAACCCGTTTACCAGTCTGCTGCAGTGACCACAGTGATTACTGCCGATCAGATTAAAGCCATGGGTGCTACAGAACTGAGTCAGGTTTTAGAAACAGTGCCTGGTTTACATGTCAGCATACAAGCGGTGACCAATGATGCCATGTATTCTATGCGTGGCATCCAAAATCCGGTAAATAATCAGGTTTTGGTAATGCTTAATGGCACGCGTTACTCAGTGCCATATAAAGGCAGTTCTATGACTGGAATGGAGCTCCCTGTTGAAGCGATTCAAAAAATTGAAGTGATTAGAGGGCCTGGTTCTGCATTATATGGTGCGGATGCTTTTGCAGGCGTGATTAATATAGTAACAAAAAAAGCCAAGGATATTGATGGTACGGAAATAGGGATTCGCGGGGGTTCATGGGATACTCAGAGTATCTGGGGACTGCATAGTGACCAGTGGCTGGGTTGGGATATAGCAACCACCTTGCAATATGCCCATAACAATAATGATGGGGACAGAATTATCAAGGCGGATGCTCAATCAGCTTTTGATGTAGGCTTGGGTACTAATGCATCCCTGGCACCGGGAGAAATGCAAACACAAAGTGAAAGATGGAATGCCCATTTGAATTTGCAACGACAATATTGGGATGTAAACTTTTGGGCTTTTAATGAAGTTGATCAGGGTTTAAGAGCGGGGGCTGGTGGTGCTTTGGATGACGAAGGGGTTCTAAATGGTGAAAATTATTTAACAGATCTACGTTTTACTTCTGAAAATCTTATCGAAGACTGGGAGTTTTTAGCACATAGCAGTTACCTGTATACGGGGATAGAAACAAATGTACATGTTTTTCCTGATGGTACTCTGCTACCCATTGATGATAATGGTGAATTGAATCCAATAGGGCGTAACCTAACTTTGTTTCCAGAGGGTGTAATTGATAAAATAGCCATTGAAAACCAGGTAGTTTCTATTGAAATAGGCAGCATTTATAAAGGTTTGGAAAACCATCTACTCAGATTGACTACAGGGTTTCGCTATGAGCAAGTGAGGGTTAAAGAAAGTCGTAATATTGGTAATGGTATTATTATTGGAAATCCAGCAATAGTTGATAGTACTTTGACCAAGACTACAAATGATAACATTTTTTTACCCGACTCTCAGCGTACAATTTGGTCCGTATCAATACAGGATGAATGGCAAATCATGCAGGATTGGTCATTTACTGCTGGCATAAGATATGATGAATATTCTGATTTTGGTACGACTATCAACCCTAGGTTTGCTTTGGTTTGGGATGTGAACGAACAATTGAGTGCCAAGTTGCTTTATGGGCAAGCCTATCGAGCACCCAGTTTTTTAGAACAGAAACAAAATAGCTTATTATTTACCGGAAATCCTGATGTCGAGCCCGAAACTATTGAGACTGTTGAGCTGGCTTTTGATTATCGTCCCAAAAACAACCTGAGACTTGCCAGTAATTTTTATTTCTATCAGATTAATGATTTAATATCAGGCGCAGTAGGTATTGGCACAAGCGTTGAAAATACCGCAGGGCAAACTGGCTATGGTGCTGAATTCGAATGGGACTGGAGATTTCATCAACAATGGAATTTAAAAGGTAATTATGCCTGGCAGTATGCACGGAATAAGGAAACTAATCGTAGAGTAACCGGTGTACCCGAGCATCAGATTTATACCGCATTGGTATGGGAGTTTTTACCAAAATGGCGAGTACAAACACAGATAAACTGGATAGGACATAGAATTAAGAGCGCGGAAGAAAATAAACGCTTAAAAGATTATGAAACGGTGGATATAACGTTGAATAGTCGACGGTTTTTAGAGCATATAGACTTTTCGGCTTCTGTACATAATGTTTTTGATTCTCAGGGTAAAGAAGCCGCTATTAGTAGTTATCCTGATAACCTGCCTATTCCTAGTCGTAGTTTTTATCTGGAAACAACCTTACATTTTTGAAAAATTTATTACCATTAGATGGCGAGCTTTATTTAGCTAGAGGGTTTTATAAATCGGCGCAATCGCAACAGTTATTCAATACCTTACGAGATGATTTAGCCTGGCAGGAAGAACAGATATATATTTATGGGCGATGGCTAAAAGTACCACGATTAATGTGCTGGTATGGGGATGAAAATGCTTTCTATCATTATTCGGGTGTCAATCATCAAGCTTTACC
>VAPL010387480.1_pt1 | contig 11823 bp, 10 predicted proteins | sample 3395061 | NCBI WGS metagenome assembly VAPL01 (sample SAMN08290444, study PRJNA428436) | hydrothermal vent metagenome | isolation source: Deep-sea hydrothermal vent chimney 2 | place: Pacific Ocean: Juan De Fuca Ridge | depth 2182 m m
ATCATAAAAAAATTGAGAAAAAATGGCAAACTGAGTGGAATAAAAAAGATATATTCAAAACTTTAGATTATTCCCAAAAATCAAAATATTATGTGTTGGATATGTTTCCTTATCCATCAGGAGAAGGTCTTCATGTCGGTCATCCGAAAGGATATATTGCTACCGATATAATTTCTAGGATGAAAAGAATGGAAGGATTTAATGTAATGCATCCTATGGGTTTTGACGCTTTCGGTCTTCCGGCTGAAAATTATGCTATTAAAATGAAAGTTAATCCAGCTGTTGCTGTGAGTAAAAATATTACTCGTTTTAAAAAGCAATTAAAAATTATTGGACTTGATTATGATTGGTCTCGAGAAATAAATACAACTGATCCAAAATTTTATAAATGGACTCAGTGGATTTTTCTAAAACTTTTTGAAAAAGGATTGGCTTATGAATCTTACGAGCCGATTAATTGGTGTCCTTCTTGTAAAACTGGTTTAGCCAATGAAGATTTAGAAGATGGAAAATGTGAGCGCTGTGGTTCAGAAATAGAACAAAAGCCAATGCGTCAATGGGTGCTTCGTATTACTGATTATGCCGAAAAATTACTTAAAGATTTAACTTTACTAGATTGGCCAGAATCAATTAAAGAAAGTCAAAAAAATTGGATAGGTAAATCAGAAGGCGCAGAGATAGGGTTTCTCGTAAAAGTAAAAGAAAATATTATAGTAAAGATTTTTACTACCAGGCCAGATACTATTTTTGGAGCAACTTATCTTGTCTTGGCTCCTGAAAGTAAATTAGTATCAGAATTGATGGATTCTATTGAAAACAAAAAGGAAGTTAGAGATTATATAAATAAGACTAAAAAGAAAAAAGAAATAGATCGTACCGCTGAAGGAAAAGAAAAAACAGGAGTTGAACTGAAGGGGATTAAAGCTATAAATCCTGCAAATAATGAAGAAATTCCTATTTGGATTGCTGATTATGTTCTTTCTAATTATGGAACAGGAGCAATAATGGCAGTGCCTGAATATGACGAGAGAGATAAAGATTTTGCAAATAAATATAATTTACCTATTATAAAAATGCCACTTGTTAATTCTAAGGAAATAGTTTCAAAAGTTGGTGGAAAAATGGTAACAAAATTTAAACTTCATGATTGGGTTTTTTCACGACAAAGATATTGGGGTGAACCGATTCCAATTATTCATTGTGAAAAATGTGGTATTGTTCCTGTTCCTGAAAAAGATTTACCTGTAATTTTACCAAAAGTAAAATCTTATGAGCCAACGGGGACTGGAGATAGTCCTTTAGCAAGTATTAAAGATTGGGTAAATATAAAATGTCCAAAATGTGGGGGAATTGGAAAAAGAGAAACTAATACTATGCCTCAATGGGCGGGGAGCTCCTGGTATTATTTGCGTTATATGGATCCCAATAATAATAAAGCCTTAGTCAGTAAACAAAAAGAGAAATATTGGAATCAAGTTGATTTTTATGTTGGTGGAGCAGAACACGCTACCAGGCATTTAATTTATGCTCGTTTTTGGCATAAATTTCTTTATGATATAAATGTTGTTTCTAATATTGAACCTTTTAAAAAATTACAGTCTGTAGGTTTAATTATTGGAGAAGATGGAAAAAAAATGTCTAAAAGGTTCGGTAATGTCATAAATCCTGATGATATTATTAAGATTTATGGAGCCGACACTTTGCGTCTTTATGAAATGTTTATGGGTCCGTTTGAACAAGCTATTTCTTGGAATACCCAAAGTATTATTGGTCCAAGACGTTTTTTAGAAAAAGTTTGGAAAATATCAGAAAAAATTATTCAAACTAATAATAAAAAAACAAACCAAGAATTAGAAAAAAATCTTCATAAAACAATTAAAAAAGTTACCTCAGATATTGGAACAATGAGTTTTAATACAGCAATTTCTTCAATGATGATTTTTATCAATGAAATGAATGATAAATCAATAAATATTAAAGATTTTAAATTATTTTTACAAATTTTAGCTCCCTTTGTTCCTCATATTACTGAAGAAATTTGGTCTAACTTAGGAGAAAAAAAATCTATTCATTTAAGCACCTGGCCTAAATTGGATCCAAGTAAAATTATTGAAGAAAATATAAAAATCGCTGTTCAAATAAATGGTAAAGTTAGAACAGAATTATTTATAAATAAGGATATGGAAGAGAAGGAAGTTAAAGATAAAGTTTTGAAAAATAAAATTATAATTACCTGGATTGGGAATAAAAAAGTTAAAAGAGTGATTTATGTTGCCGGTAGAATTGTTAATATTGTAGTATAGTATTTTATTCTTTTAAAGGGTATAATACTCATATATAAAATTATAAAATAAAATTATTATTAAAATTAAATTAAAAAATTATGCAACCTAAAAAAATAAGGTTTTTCAATAAAGCGTCGTTATTTATACTTCTAATAACTGTATTTGTTTCTATTTTCCTATTTATACCATTTGTTCCAATTACGTTGGGAGCAAGTAAGGGTTTTTTAATTTCAATCGGAGCGACTCTTTCTCTTTCTTTCTGGATAATTGCTAGGCTTGGAGAGGGAAAAATTAAAATTCCAAAGGACAGGTTGATAATGATTGGAGCGATAATACCTTTAGTATTTTTAATTTCATCTTTATTTTCCCCATCATTATATAACTCTCTTTTAGGGGCTGGTTTTGAAGTTGGAACTTTCGGTTCTATGCTTATCCTATTTATAATCTTTTTTCTTTCTGCTATTCATTTTCAAACAGAGAAAAGATTATGGTATTTTTTGGGTGGGATATTTATAAGTGCTATTGTTTTAATGGTTTTTGAACTTTTGAATATTTTTCTTGGACTCGGTCATATTTTCCCTAACTTTTTTAAGGGCGTTTCTTCTGGTAATTTAATAGGAGATTGGAATAATTTTATCTCTTTTTTTGGTCTGATAGTATTACTCCTTATTTTTACGCTTGAGTTTTTAAAAAATAAAAGTAAGATTTTTCTCTTTTTAGAATATTTAATGTTAGTTCTTAGTCTATTGTTTTTAGCTATTGTTAATATTCCGTTAATCTGGATTTTAGTAGGAATTTTCTCTATTATAATTTTTGTTTATAGTATTTCAACTCAGCACACTAGAGCTAATGTAGTTCAAGGAGAAAATAATAAGAAGAAGTTTCCTATTACAGCCTTTGTTGTTGTTTTTATTTCTTTGATTTTTTTAATTGGTAGTAACTCAGTCGGAGGATTTCTCGCTAAGTATATTAGTATTCCTAACGTTGATGTTCGTCCTACTATAATGACTACAGCAGATGTAGCTCTCAAGTCTTTAAAACATAATCCATTTTTAGGGACTGGACCCAACACTTTTTCTATGGATTGGAGTCTTTGGCAGCCAAAGCAAATAGCTCAAACAATCTTTTGGAATGTTGATTTTGCAAATGGTTTCAGCTTCTTACAAACGATGTTAGTTACGACTGGAGTACTCGGTTTTCTCTCCTTACTTTTCTTTATTATCATTCTATTTATTAGAGGAATTCAATCTCTCAGAGTTGCCTTACAAAACCCACTCTCAAATTATTTTATAATAACAACTTTTATAATAGCTATCTATTCATGGATAATGATTATAGTATCTAACCCGAATATAATTATGATGGTGCTGGCCTTTACCTCAAGTGGAATGTTGATAGGGATACTTGTTTATAAAAAGGTTATCCCGGTCAAAGAATTTTCATTTCTAGAAGATCCGCGTAGTAGTTTCTTTGCAATATTAGGATTGATGATTTTGATGATATTCTCACTTTCTTTAACTTATATTTATTCAACAAAATTTATTTCTGTAGTTTATTTTTCAGAAAGTCTTAATAATGGAGGAACAGTAGAACAATTATCAAAATCAGAGAACATGCTTTTGAGTGCAATTAAATTAAATAAAAATGATACTTATTATCGTAACCTATCTCAAGTCTACCTTAATCGTATTAGAATTTTAGTTCAAAATAAAAAGATATCTGCTGATAATTTGAAAGCAAGTCTTCAACAGTTGATGGTCTTAACAGAAGAGGCGTCAAGTGGTGCAATAAAGCAGAATCCAAAACAATATTTAAATTATCTCAATCTGGGTAATATTTACAGTTCTTTCAGTGCTCTGTCTATAAAGGGGAGCTATGAGAGTGCTGTAAAAGCTTATAATAAAGCCAAGGAATTAGCACCTAATAATCCATCTATTATTTTAGCTAGAGCTCAACTTGAAATTATTAACAAAAAAGACAATGAAGCTAAAAAATTCATTCAAGAAGCTCTTGGTATTAAAGCTAATTATACCGCCGCTTATTTTTTATTGTCTGAGATAAATGTTAAGGAAAAAGATATGCCTGGAGCTATTAAGCAGATTGAAATAGCTGCTCAAATGAGCCCTAACGATTCAGCTATATTTTATAGGTTAGGAATACTTAGGTATAATAATTCTAATTTCAAAGGAGCAGTTAGCGCCTTTGAACAAGCCGTTATTTTAAAGCCGACTTATTTACAAGCTCGTTACTTCCTGGGTAAGTCGTATGAAAAAGTTGGTCGGAAGAATGATGCTTTAATTCAGTTCAATATATTGAATAAAGTTTTACCTGGTAATAAAAACATAAAAAAAGTTTTAGATTCAATTTCTAATCCAACTTCTTCTACTGATTTATCTAAAAAAAATACAAATAAAAATAATATCATTATTAAGAAAAAAATTAAAAGTAGTAAAAAGAAATAATTAGAGTAAAAATAATAATTAAATATATTTAAAATGGCTAAGCGTATCCTAGGTTTTATAAATAAAGAATTTAATGGAATAAACGAAGCCGCCTTATTGTTAGGCGGTTTCGCTTTTCTTTCTCAATTACTTGGGTTAGTTAGAGACAGGATGTTAGCTTATATTGTCGGAGCTGGTCCAACTCTAGATACCTATTATGCTGCTTTTCGTATTCCTGATTTTCTTTATGTATCTATTGCCTCATTAGCTTCTGTTACTGTTCTAATGCCGTTTATTGTCAATAAAATGAAAGAAGGGGAGAATGCTAAAGAAAAAGCCCATGAATTTTTGAATAGTGTATTTAGTGCTTTTATGCTTTTGATGGCTGTAGCTGGTATTATAATGCTCATTTTAATGCCACATATTGTTTCGTATATAGCTCCAGGTTTTTCTAAACCACAACTTAAACTACTAATCACGATTAGTAGAATAATGTTGTTATCTCCAATTTTTATTGGCTTGTCTAATTTAATAGGAACAATTACTCAATTATTCAAAAACTTTTTTGTTTTTTCTTTATCACCAGTTTTTTATAATATTGGAATTTTGTGTGGGATAATCTTTCTTTATCCTATATTTGGATTATATGGACTGGCTATTGGAGTTGTTATTGGAGCTGTATTCCATTTACTTGTTCAAATTCCAATAGTAGCTAATCATAAATTTATTCCTAAGTTTGTTTCTCATATTGATTGGAAAGAGATGTGGAAGGTTGCAAGATTGTCTTTACCAAGAACACTAGCCTTATCCAGCAATAGTATCGCTTTTATTGTTCTTATCGCGATGGCTTCTAATTTAAAAGCAGGTTCTATCTCCCTTTTTACTTTTTCATTTAACCTACAATCTGTTCCAGTTGGGATAATCGGTATTTCTTATTCAATAGCCGCTTTTCCTTCCTTAGTCAAATCTTTTGCCCAAAAAAATATGAATCAATTTAATAAACAGATAATTCAAACCGCTAGGCAAATTATTTTCTGGTCGTTACCGATTATTACCTTAATTATCGTTCTTCGAGCTCAAATTGTTAGAGTAATTCTAGGTTCAAAAACATTTACTTGGGCTGATACTCGCTTAACTGCCGCCGCCGTAGCTCTTTTTGTTATTTCTTTAGCAACTCAAGGTTTAGTTCTTTTGTTTGTCCGTGGATATTATGCTACAGGTAACACTAAAAAACCAGTTTTTGTTAATGTTTTTTCTTCGATAATGATTGTAGTTCTAGCTTATGCCTTTGTTCATATTTTCCATTCTTATCCACAGATACTTTCACAACTTGAAAATATTCTACGCGTTGAAGGTGTTCCTGGTTCTATTATGTTAGCTTTACCGTTAGCCTATGCTCTTGGTTCAATACTTAATTTCTTTTTGGTTTGGATTTTATTTAAAAAAGATTTTTTACATGGATCTTCTTCAAAACTTTGGCCGACTTTTATTCAAAGCACAATAGGAGCTATGACAATAGGAGTAACAACTTATTTTTCACTTGAAGTTTTTAGTAATATTTTTAATTTAAGAACTTTTTATGGAATTTTTCTCCAAGGATTCTTTGCTGGTATCCTCGGTATAATTTCAGGAATTATTATTTTAATACTCATTAAAAACAAAGAACTATCTGGTATTATAAATACTTTAAGTCATAAATTACACCGAGATCCCGTTATTGCTCCAGAACAAGGTGAGCTATAGAAATAAAGGGTTTTATGTTAATATTGATTTATGAATGTTAATCATATTAAGAATTTCACTATAATTGCGCATATTGACCACGGTAAAAGCACTTTAGCAGATAGGATGTTGGAAATGACAGGAACAATAGAGAAACGTAAAATGAAAGATCAAGTTTTAGATTCAATGGAACTTGAAAGAGAAAGAGGTATTACTATCAAAATGCAACCAGTTAGAATGGAGTATATTTCTAACACTAAGGATAATAATAAAGAAAAATATATTTTGAATTTAATTGACACCCCAGGTCATATAGATTTTTCTTATGAAGTTTCAAGGGCTCTTAAGGCGGTAGAAGGTTCTATTCTATTAGTTGATGCTACTCAGGGTGTTCAAGCTCAAACTTTAACGACACTACAACTTGCTCGTGATATTGGTTTGGTTATTATTCCAGTAATTTCCAAAATAGATTCTCCCTTAGCAAGAGTTGAAGAAGTAAAAATGGAAGTAGCTCTTTTGCTTGATATCGATCCTGATACAATTCTTTTAGTTTCTGGAAAAACAGGTCAAGGCGTCTCTGAACTTTTAGAAGAAATTGTTAAGCTTATTCCTTCTCCGATTAATGAAATAAAAATTGAAGGAACAGGAAGAGCACTTGTTTTTGATTTTAAATATGATAATCATCGTGGAGTTATTGTTTATGTAAGAGTAATTGATGGTGAATTTAAAAAAGGGACATCTCTTCTTTTTGCTGTTTCAGCTGAAAAATTTATTTCTCTTGAAGTTGGGACTTTTTCTCCAGAAGAAGAAGCTAAAGATTCGATTAAAACAGGAGAAATAGGATATATTGTGACTGGTATAAAAAAACCTGGAATTGCTTCTGTTGGTGATACTATAACTTATTTTAAAAAACCGATGAAAGCCCTGAAGGGCTATATGAAGCCGAAACCTGTTGTCTGGGCTTCTATTTACCCGGAAAGTCAGGATGATTTTACTTCTTTAAAACAAGCTCTAGGTCGCTTAAGATTAGCAGATTCCTCTTTTTCCTACGAAGAAGAATCGTCAGGATCATTAGGGCGGGGCTTTCGTTGTGGTTTCTTAGGGATGTTACATTTAGAAATTATTACAGAGCGATTAGATAGAGAATTTAATATAAAACTTATTGTCACTATGCCATCTATAACTTACGAAGTAGTAAGAAAGAATAACAATAAAGAGATAATTTATTCACCACATTTATTTCCTGATGATGGGAATATTTTGAAAATTTTTGAGCCATGGGTTGGCGTAAAGATAATTATCCCTTCAAAATATTTGAGCATTTTAATGCCTTTTATTTATGACCATGAAGGTATTATTACAACAACAGGAAATTTTGGAGATAATAGATCTTCTATTGATTTTGAAATGCCTCTTCGTGAACTAATGCGTAATTTTTTTGATAATCTAAAAAGTCTTACTTCTGGATATGCCTCTATTTCATATGAGATTAAAGATTATCGTGAAGCTGATGTTGTTAGATTAGATATTGTTGTTGCTAATGAAATAATGCCAGCTTTCACTAGGGTTGTATCACGTCGAAAAGTTGAAGATGAAGCTCGTTCACAAGTTGAGAAATTACAAAAAATTATTCCTCGCCAACAATTTGCTTTTAAGATTCAGGCTAAAGCCCTAGGTCGTATAATAGCTTCAGAATCTGTCTCTGCATTTCGTAAAGATGTTTTAATGCACGGGAGTAAGGTTGTTGGGGGAGGTGATGTTAGTAGAAAGAAAAAATTACTAGAAAAACAAAAGAAGGGTAAAAAGAGAATGCAATCTAACGCAAAAATGAATATCTCTCATGAGGTATTCTTGAAAATGATGCGAAGTGATAATTAGTTTTTATCTAAATACCAGGAAGATAAAGTAATATCATACTGATAATTACAAGAATTGAAATAATTCCAAACCATATCCTCAATCTTCGTTGACCTTTTTTACTAGAAAACATAATATGATTATATAGCTTTTTATGACAGAATTCAAGAATAAAAGTAAATACAGTTTCTGGTATGCACCACTAACTTTAGTGGTGCTTATAAGCTTATTAGTTTTTTCTGCTTATAAGGTTATTATTCTTGTTAAAAAAAAGAAGGAGACATCCATTCAAAAAGAATTAGTTTTGAATAGAATGAAGTCTTTAGAAAACAGAGAAAATAATTTGAATAAGGATATTAACAGAATGCAAACAGAAGAAGGTATTGAAAGTATTATTAGAGAGAAATATCAAGTTGTTAAAAAGGGAGAACGAATGGTCGTTATAGTAAATGATAATAGTGATTCTAACCAGCAGAAAAAAATTAAAAACACACATAGTTTTTGGTTGTGGGTTTGGATAAAAAATATTTTTAAAAAATAAAATGCGGAATTGGTATAGTGGTAGCACACGACCTTCCCAAGGTTGAAACACGGGTTCGATTCCCGTATTCCGCACAAAGTAAGGAGTAAAAAGCAAACTGCTTTGCTTTTGTAAGGGAATCGAAAGACTTTTCCTTATCGTAATTGGAAAAGTACCTGGCTATGTAATAGCCGATTCCCGTATTCCGCACAAAAATAACAAAACTTGTTTAATTCTTAAATTCCTATTATAATTTAAAAGTATTAATAAAATTTAAAATATAATTATTATGTCTATCGAAAATCATTCAGATAAACCAGTAAAATCAACTTTTATGATAGAGAGGGCTAAAGAATATATTAAACAAGATAACTTAAAAGAGGCTGTTATTTCTTTAGCATCAGATATTAACAATATTTCTGATCTTAAGGAATTTCAAAAGAAAGTTTTAATTGGAATAGCTATGAATTATCAAAGTAAAAAAAAATTATCGAGAGTAGATGTTGATATGTTTATTGAATATATTAAAGTAATATTAGATAAATAAAATAATTTGTGTTTCTAGTAACAAATTGTTACTAGAAACCGTTACAAAAAATACGCTCCCGCGTATTTTTTGTAACGGAGAATGTGGGAAATTTTTTTTTATTTTGAAATCTAAAATATGTTAATATAAAATTATGGAAAAAGATATAAAAAAAATCTATGAATGTCCAGAATGTCATTTAAAATATAAAGACAAAAAGTGGGCAGAAAAATGTGAAGTATGGTGTAGAGAAAATCAATCTTGTAATTTAGATATTATTCAACATGCTGAAAAATCAGAAAATGACTATTAATTTTTTTACATGTTTAGTAGATAGTAATTGTTAAATATGTTATATTTAAAAAACTTTTATTAATAAATAATTAAAAATAAGAATATTATGCAAAAAGTTACTATATATAGCACCCCAACATGTCATTTTTGCCGTATGGCTAAAGAGTTTTTTAAAGATAATAATGTAGAATTTGAAGATTTTGATGTCTCACAAAACTTAGATAAAAGGAAAGAAATGATGGATAAAAGCGGGCAAATGGGTGTCCCTGTTATAATTATTGGAGAGAAATTAATCGTTGGTTTTAATAAACCACAGATTATGGAACTTTTAGGGATAAAAGAATAGTAGAATTTTTTTAAAGAATAAAGTATTATAAAAACACCAGTTATGGTGTTTTTATATATCTCGAATATATGCCTTCATAGTTCAATGGATAGAATAGCTCACTCCTAACGAGCTGATCCAGGTTCGACTCCTGGTGAAGGCACAAAACAAGGTGTTTCCATTCCTTTCTAAAATGTATATAATAGATTTAATAAAATTAAAAGTCGGGTTAGTGACCTTATCACTGATTAATTTAAAATTATTTAATAAAAAATAAAATTATGGAAGAGAAACTTTATAAAGTTGGAGAAAAGATTCCTCAAGCTGGTAAATATCAATGTATAGTCTGTGATCTTATAATTGAATTTTTACCAAAGCATATTGAACAAGAAGTTGTATTTCTAGCTTGTCCTCTTTGTTTTGCTGGTACTGAAAATGGTCCTAAAAAACCAGATGAAGATGTCTGGAAATATATTGGTTAAAAAGTGTTTAGTTGTAGGACTGTGTATTTTTAATTTATACCGTCTCCAACTGATTATTTTTTATGAATGAAACTTTAACATATATAATAAAAAAAATTGAAAAGAAGCAAGATGTTGTTATTCTTAATCTTACTCCAAAAGAGGGGAGTGTTTTTGATTTTAAGCCTGGGCAATATGTAATGCTTGCAATTTATGGTAAAAAAGGAAATATTTGGCAACAGAGATCCTTCTCCCTTTGTAGCTCACCTTTGAATAAAAAATTTATTCAATTAGCAGTTAAGATTTATGGTGAGTTTACCCAAAAGGTAGCAACCCTAAAAGAGGGTGATAGTGTTGGGATTTCTGGTCCTTATGGTTTTTTTGTTTTTAATGAAAAAAAAATGAAAGAGACGATTTTATTGGCTGGTGGTATTGGGATAACTCCTTTTATGAGTATTATTCGTTATATTTCTGAAGCTAAATTAACAAATAAAATTCTTTTATTTTATAGTAATAGAAAAAAAGAGGATATAACTTTTTTTGAAGAGTTGAAATTTATATCTCAGAGACATAAAAATATTCAAGTAATTTTTTCTTTAACAAAAAATAATTCGCAATTTTGGGAGTATGAAAAAGGACGAATTGACGAAGAAATGATTAAAAAATATTGTCCTTTATTTCAAGGAAAATATTTTTCTTTATGTGGTCCTTTACAGTTTATGGAATCCATTTTATCCCAACTGGAAAAAGACGGTGTCTCCAAAGATTATATAGAAATGGAAAGGTTTAAATAAAAAACTTTTATTTTTAACTTAATTATGGTATATTTTTCACATGGATTCTGAGATTAAAGATCTTTTGAAAGAGAATTTAGAATTATCTAAAGAAAACAATGAGCTCCTTCATAAGGTTCGTGGTTTCCAACGCTGGTCACGTATCACTAAGGCTATATATTGGTTTTTGATTATTGGCGTCTCAGCAGGTTCTTTTTATTTTATTCAACCTTATCTAGAAAAGATTTTTAGCTTATCTTCTAGTGGAATTTCAAATATAAAGACTGTTAAAAATATTAATGAAAAATTTAAGGGAGATAATTGGAAAGATATTATTAAAAATTTAAAGAAGTAAGTTGATATTTAAATTTAGTGTTAGATAGCTTAAATGATGTTTTAAAATTAGAAATGCTTGGGTAGCTCAGTTGGTAGAGCACGCGCTTGAAGAGCGTGTGGTCGGCGGTTCGAGCCCGCCCCCAAGCACAATTAAATAAAATAGTTAGAAGTTTTTCTCACCCCCTAGGTCAGACCTAGGGGGTAAATTATTTTTTGTATAATTTTAAAAAATGATACAATATATATATATGAGACCTGAAACTAAAAAATGTCAGAATTGTCA
>VAPL010688887.1_pt1 | contig 11823 bp, 7 predicted proteins | sample 3395061 | NCBI WGS metagenome assembly VAPL01 (sample SAMN08290444, study PRJNA428436) | hydrothermal vent metagenome | isolation source: Deep-sea hydrothermal vent chimney 2 | place: Pacific Ocean: Juan De Fuca Ridge | depth 2182 m m
AGTGGTAAATAATATGGTTGAGGCTTATAATCTTGCAAGTAAAATTTCGAAAGAAGGGATGCTGGTAGAGAAGGAACTTACGATCACCTGGGAAAAAAGCCACTTTAAAAAAGGACAGAGTGTAAATGGCAATGATTTCGTATATATATTAGATGACATGAAAGATCATTTAGCCGAAAGCAGGTTAGGGTTAGGCTATATGATGGCGCCGTTTGAGAGAATGGAAATTGATACGTGGCAAAACCAATTAATGGAGCGGATAAATGAGCTTGCTAATACCCATAATGTAGCAGTCGAGGGCTTAGAAGAACCACCGTTAAATGAATAAAAATCAGTACTTTATGAAAGTATTTTATGAGAAAAATCAGCATATAAATACATGGAAAATTAGTGTATTTGTAGTATTTATTTTTTTCAATTCTAATTTGAATGCGCAAGTTGTGAGTATTAATAAAATTAGTACTCACACTTTCGGAAATGATATTCAACCAATTAATATCTTTCAGAACCAGGATGGAGACCAAAATCAGTTATCGATTAAGGATATAACGGTATTAAAAGAGTCGGCAGATAATATGATGAAGGTCTATCTGACTGAACTTGTTGATAGACAATTTTCAGTCAGAGACTCAATATTGTCAACACTCAGGACTGCCGAAGATTGGGATACAAGAGCACTGGATATACGGAATTTTATGATATCAAGTACTGGTTCGTTTCCAAAGCGGACACCTTTAAATGCCCGTATTACCGGTCGTCTTGACCGGAAAGATTATGTAGTAGAAAATATTATTTATGAAAGCCGACCAAATATTTTTGTCAGTGCCAATTTATATCTCCCTAAAAATGTCACTTTCCCCAGGCCGGTTATTCTAAATGTAACCGGACATAATCAAGAGGGTAAAGGATCAGCCAGGACACAAAAAATATGTATCGCCCAGGTTAAAAAAGGATTCGTTGCGTTGGCAATTGATGGTTTGGGGCAGGGAGAAAGGCAGATTTATGATGTCCCTGTTGGCATTGCCCATCAGATTATTGGAACACAGGCTTTTATAAGCGGTACTCATGTTTTCAATTTCATGGTATGGGATGCTATTCGCGCTATTGATTACCTTGTTAGTCGCCCTGAAGTCGATGCACAAAAAATAGGTATCACGGGAAGCTCTGGAGGAGGAATGATGTCAACATATATATTGCCATTTGAGGATCGTATTACTGTAGCTGTCCCGGTAGCCAACCCAAATACTTGGAACTATCGTGTGCATGCCAACCTCTCAACGGACCATGAACAGGTATTTTTCGGCGCTTTTGAAAATGCTATTGATCCCAGGGGAGATCCTTTATTTACCCAGATACCAAAACCACTGCTCATCAATGCTACTACTGACGATCATCTGAACCCTGCAAAAGGAGTATGGGATTTAAGTAGCTGGCTGTATAAATCTTACTCGGCCCAGGGTGCACCGGAAAAATTTGCTACTACTATGGTTAAAGCAGCACATGAGTATAATCAAGAACAGCGAGAGATTACCTACTCATGGATGTTGCGCTGGACAGGTGGTGATTCAGAAGAATTTTTGGAAGAATATACTGATGTGGAAAAAATTGAAGATTTATGGGCTTCAAAAAATGGAAGTGTATTTGCTGAACCTGAAAGCCGTCATCCTCATGAATGGGTGATAGAATACCAGTCAGAAAATCAAGCTAAATGGGAAACCATAGATAACGGGGAATTATTGAAAATTCATAAAACACGCATGATCAAATCCATTAAAGACGTGCTTAATATGGATTTTGATAATATTCAGGTGAGCGGTGATCTCAAAGAAACACGCGCTGTTGGTGATATTACGATTTCCACTTTTGTACTTGAGCCGGAAGCGGGAATTGTATTACCGGGTATTTTATTAACGCCAAAGGTAAAGAACCCTAATCAAGATGTGATCTTATATCTGAATGAAACCGGAAAGTCAGATATACTCAAAGAGATTGATCTTGTTGAAGATATATTGAGAAAAGGATATCGTATTTGCGCAATTGATCTTCGTGGTATGGGAGAAACATCTCCAGATATGAAAGGCAAACTTTGGGATTTCTTATTAGGCAAGCCAATATTCGGACAACGCATATATGATATTTTAGCTACAACTAAGTGGTTAAAGGAATCGGAGATCGGAGCAGAAAACATAAAGCTTTGGGGAACAGGAATGTGTGCACTTTATGGGGCATTTGCAGGAGTCTTGAGTAATGATATTTCTGGTTTTCTGCTTGACGAACCCTTGTTGTCTTTTGAAAGTGTAGTTCAGGTAGAAGTACCAAAATACGAGGTAGAGATTATGTTGCCTGGTGTTTTGGAAAAATTTGATATGCCTCAGATTTACCAGGCATTGAGCCCAAGACCCGTCGCAATATTAAACCCACTATTGGGAGATAGAACTCTTGCCGCAAAATTTGATATAGATATAATGGATAAAATAGTATCAAGAACTTATAAAGGACTTAAAAAGTCTGAAGGGTGGCAAATAGAACTGGTGAGCGATCAGGAAAGAAGGGAGATTATTTTTAAAAATCTAATTGATAACTAACGAAACTATAGAAGACTTTTGCTAACAAAAACATCCTTTGGTTTGAGAATAATTGAGTTAATATCTAAAAGTTCACTACTATGAAAAAGCTATGTGTATTTTTAATGCCTGGTTTGGTTCTGACAATTTTGTTTGGTTGCATTCAGGATCATGGTGCTTTGTATCTTGATTTTAAAGAGGTAGAAAACAGTCCAGAAGGACAAATTCTTTTGCATTATCCGGAAGGTGAAATGAATGTAAAAGTAAATCCTCCTGGTTTCACATGGACAAAATATGAAGAGGCTGATAGCTATAGCTTTATTCTCTTTGAAGGAAAGAGTGGCATAAAAGTACATATTCTACAAGAAGAGTTAACCAATACAGTTGCCTTGTTGAAGAATGAGTTAAACCCCGGGGAATATAGTTGGCTTATAGTGTATAATGATTCTGTCGGAAATGTGTTGGGACGTTCGAAACTAAGAAACTTTACCTTAGATGAAGGGCAACCATCTCTGGTGATGCCTGATATGGAAGTGCTTTCAAAGCAATTGGAAAATGTAAGGCCAAGGATTTTTCTAACTCCTTCTGTTCTTAATCACCTTAAAGAAAACTTTGCACACAATAAACTTCCATTTTGGGAATTATGCCGTTCTCTGGCAGACTCATCCCTTGCTCAACCTATGCCTCCGGAACCAGCTCCTTATAAGGATAGTGTGTTCGAAATATCAGAATGGCGTAGAATATACAGGCCTGCCAAGACCGGCAGTGCAAACATGGTGAGGATGGCTTTGATATGGAAAATTACCAATGAACAAAAGTATCTGGATGGGGCAAAAAACTGGCTTGTACATTTAGCAGGTTGGGATCCAAACGGGATAACATCTTTCAGGATACCTCAAATTACAGGATATGAAGGCAATACGGAAGCAAGCATGCCGATGCTCGAACGAATGGCCATGGTATATGATTGGGTACGGGATGAGTTGAATCCAGAAGAAAAAAAATTGGTATTGTCAAGCCTTAATGTGAGGGGAAACCAGATGCTCAAATACTATACCGATAATGATTTTATCTCAGAGCCCTGGTCCAATCACGCTGTAAGATGCCTTGCTTTCACCGGGCTTGCAGGTCTTGCGACTTTAGGGGATTTGCCCGATGCACAAAAGTGGCTTGATTATGTAATTCAGTGTTATATGACATCCTTTCCAACTTGGGGAGGTGATGATGGCGGTTGGGCACAGGGAATCAGCTATGCCAGTGCTTACAATTTATGGCAAACTAATTTTGTTGAAGCACTGAACCTCAGCACCGATGTTAACCTGTATAATAAGCCCTTTTTTCGTAACAATGGCTATTTTGGAGTTTATTGCCATCCTCCCTATGCTACCAGAGGTGCGTTTGGTGATGGTGGAGAAGATTCACATAGCCCGATTGAAAAAATATTATGTCAAAGGTATGCCATGGCCTACAAAGATTCAGTTCTACTTTGGCAAGCGGAGAATATTAATCCTAATAGAAATAGCAAAAATCCTGACCGCCCACTTGTGACCAAAGAGCATCTGTGGCAAGGGTATTATATGGAAGATGTAGTTAGCATTCTGACTTTAAATTCTGGAGAGCTTAAGTCTGTTAGCCCTGCCAACTTACCTCAGGCAAAGCTTTTTAAGGATATTGGCTGGGCTGCGATGCACTCAGATATGGGAAGTGCCGATAACGATGTTTGGATGCTATTTAAATCAAGTCCGTTTGGCTCTTTCAGCCATAGTCATGCAGACCAAAATAGTTTTCAAGTAAACGCCTATGGCGAATCCCTCATAATTGATTCCGGGTATTATCCCTGGTATGGTAGTCCACACCAACAACTATGGAGTCGTCAAACCAAAGCGCATAATGCCATATTGATCAATGGACGGGGACAATCTACTCATTCTATGGAGGCAAGCGGAACAATCGAGGAGTTTGAACATGTTGACGGGCTTACCATAGTGACTGGAGAATGTGCAAGAGCCTATAACCTGCCCATGCCTGAAGCTGTCATCAATAAATGGGAAGAATACCTTGATGATCCAGTACCGGATATGAAACCTGATGCCCAGGATGTAAGCCGGACAGTCGTATTTAATCATGATAAGGAAAACCCATGGATTGTTATTCAAGATTACATCAAGGCCGAAAGCCCTTCCCAGTTTGATTATATGCTCCATTCTCTGGAAAAAATGAAAATGGATACTGTAAACCAACAGTTACTGGTCCAAAGTGGTAACTCCGCATTGGATGTTTATTTACTATCATCTGAAGTTTTAAATTTTAATCAAACAGACAAATTTACTGTCGATCCGGATGAAAATGATGCTGGTGCACCCAATCAATGGCACTTCTCTGCCTCGAATATAGAGCAAAGAGAGGAGATACATTTTTTAGCGCTTATGTTGCCTAGGCGCTTAAATGAAATACCTCGGGAAGTAAAGCAACTTGATTATGGTACTGTTCAAGGCTTTCAGATAGGAGATGAAAAAATATTGTCGTGGTTAGGTGGGGGAGAGAAGGGAGATTTTTCTGTTGTCGGTTGGAAAAAACAGGAAGCAAGGTTGCTTGTTGAACATTTAGACATGGAAGGCTATAAAAAAACCATTGTTCGATAATTTATAGATATCAGATAACAAATTTTATCTCTGTGAAAATGCCAAGAAAGTATGTTCAAAGTTACCTATATAATTTTTTGGCATAACTATCCGGATCTTGTTTATTCCTATTTTAGGAGGATATGGAATAAGTTTCCTTAAAAATAAAGAACTGAAAGTTGAAGAAAATAATGATAATATTCTGATCTATGGAGGAGATAACTATTCGTTGTTACAGTCGCTAAAATTTTCAGATGGAGCTGCATTTCACCTTTCCAAAATTCCCAATAAAAGAAGAATTATTTGTTAGATAAAATTTGTTTGATCAGACTGTTTTATACTTTTGTTATTTAGAATATATTATGCTTTGAGCTACTTTTTGAATGATTTGGCGGAACAAGATAAGATCATAAGGAATTCCAATAATATACTTCTATTGAAGAATGATTAAATGAAAATGTAATAATTTTTATCCACCAACAAAATGAAACAAATGAATCTATCACGCAGAAGTTTTATCAGAAAATCCGCTATTTCAGCCACAGCTATACAAACTGCATTGATAACAGGATCTTATGGATTTGGACTTGCTGATAAGAAAAAAATATTCTTGCCGCCGGGAAGCGATCTTGCTGTTACCACCGCAGCAGAGGCATTGTCTGAATCAATCGGTGCCACCATCGTTAAGCAAGCACACTCGGGTAATATCCAAAAAGGAGACATCATTTTAGTCATAGGAGAAGAAGTGAAAAAATATTCGGAGGCGAGCAATTTATTGCCCGATCTAACCCTCCACAGGGAGTGGGAGCTAGTCAAAAAAGCTGGAGATGGCATGCTCTTTTCGGGTAGCACCGCAAGAAATTTATGCCGTGTCGTGCTTGGATGGATTGAAAACCCGACGGGCGAAACAGATCGCTTTTCCAGCTTTCGTTTTGAAGAGAGATATACCATGTGGGATAACTCCCTCAATCAGTGGTATCGCTTCTCCTTAGGTTTCGACCGACAGCGTCATGTGCGCGATATTGCCCGTCTAGGTTTTACAGGCATGGAGATCAACAGATACGCAGACCCAGAAGGCTACCATGTTATCCATCGGAAATTTCCTCAAGATTCGTATGGTTGGTATATGAGTTATGCTCCTGCCCTCGATGCGTTTGTAGAAAGCTCCTATACCAAAGGAATATATCCTCAGGATGAGCTAAAAGCAAATATGGCAGATTTAAGAGAAGCGGCAAAGTTGGCACGCCAATATGGGATAAAGCCCGGATTTGTTTGTTATGAGCCACGTGGTGTTGCCGAGGAGGTTTTTGATCGGCATCCGGAGCTACGAGGAACTCGGATTGACCATCCCGGCAGAAGTCTTCAGCCTCGGTACTCACTCGATATCGCCAACCCTAAAGTGCTAGAACATTATGCCGAATCGATCACAAACCTGATGACTGAGGTGCCGGATCTTAGCTATTTCGTATTCTGGACACAGGATAGCGGATCGGGAATGCCTTTTTCAAGAAGACTTTACGCTGGCCCCAATGGTTCGTACATTGCGCGATCTAAAACTCTGGGTCAATTGGCAGCAGATTTTACAAGCGCTATCCTGGATGCCGGGCGAAAATTAAACCCGGACTTCGAAGTGATCATGAAGATGGACTGGGAATATCGGGCTGATGAACGAAATGAAATTGCAGCGGCCATGCCGGAAGGATCGACACTTGTACACATCTTTGGTAATAGGGCCATAAAAGGTGGCGAATTTGATGCTCAGAAGCAGTATGTGATTGATGACAGAAAGCTGGATGTAGAGCCTTATGCTGCAATATGTGTCTCTTCTTCCTGGGAAGCAGAGCCAATAATTGGGATTACACGACCGTCAATATTGGTTGACAAAATTTCTTTTCTGGAAAGACTAAAACTAAAAAGAATATTCGCTCAGGGAGGCATTTTTTCAGCTTCTCTTTGTCCCTACGATATCAATCAAGAACTATATCTGGAATTGATAAGAGGAGATATAGAGGATTTGGATCAGTTTTTATTGGATACCGCAACGCGATGGTGCAAAGGAAAAACTAAGTCGGCTAAGCAACTGGTGAAGGCATGGGGAATAGCAGATGAAGCACTGGAAGCATGGCCTCAGCTAAACTGGTTTCATTCAGGAGCCGGGACAACACAAGGGCGTTGGCTGAGCAGACCTCTGGTGCCGGATATCACATTACTCAATGAAGGGGAACGCATTGCCTGGGAACGGGAACTATTTACACTTCCGTGGGATATTGGTCGTGAAAATATCTCATTCGAAGGAGGCATTAGAATGTTCACCGAAAAGCAATTTGCGGATGCCATTGTTACTTATGACGAGGTCATGATTCCAAAATTGAAAGAGGTGGTTCATACCTTAAACGATGCCATGAAGTCAGGAAGACATCCAGCAGTCATCGAAGATCAAAGAGATCGTTATCAAGGATTTCTTTATAGAACAATTACTACCCGAAATCTATTCGAAGCACAACTATCGACCAACAACTGGTTGATGAAAAAAGGCAATCAGGAAGATCAGGTAAAAATATTGAAAGAGGCTATACTTTCAGAAATTGACAACATTCAGGATTGGATTGCTTTGCTTCAGTCAAGTAAAGTATCTTTCTTCCGTACAACAGAACTGCGAGAGACGCCATTTCAGTACAAAACCCCAATAGAAGATTTTGAACTAAAGCTTCAAGTAATGCAAGATCATATCAATGATACACCCGGCCCCGATTTGGCAAAGGAATTGTTGGAATTAGGTTCGGATAGAAAGTTGAAATTTTATTAAAACTTAAATAAATTTGTTTAATTGTCAGTAATTTTAATTATAGAAAATCTACCATGGAAAAATTATTTTTTATATCTCTAAAATTACCCTTAAAAAGGTTTCATCTATTGACCACTGTAACCTTGGGGTTTTACATCTTTTTTCTTTTTGCATGCAGCCCCAAAGAAAAAAAGGAGGTACCAGATGAGCGGCCAAATATAATTGTAATTGTAGCTGACGACCTGGGTTGGAATGATATTGGGTATCATGGATCAGAGATAAATACACCCGTGCTTGATAAGTTGACAAAGGAAGGAATTGAACTTGACAGATTTTATGTCCACTCCGTTTGCTCACCGACACGTGCTGCTTTTCTTACCGGAAGATCCCCAAGCAGGTTTGGCATATTGAGCCCACTTGGCGATGATGCCATTTTCCCAGCAGGAACAGTAACAATAGCGGAACTTTTGAAACGGAAAGGGTATGATACATCCATCTCGGGGAAATGGCATCTTGGCACTGTCCCGGAAGCACGACCGATGAAATATGGTTTTAATTCCTCCTATGGATATTTGCGTGGTCAGATTGATCCATATACTCATTTGTATAAAACCGGCAAAAGAACATGGCATCGAAATGATGTGTTGTTTGATGAAGAAGGCCATGCAACGGATTTGATCACAGATGAGGCCATTCGGTTTATTGAGAAACCGAGAGAAATCGGTAATCCTTTTTTCCTTTACCTTGCATATAGTGTACCACACTATCCACTTGATGAACCAATAGAATGGACAGATGGCTATACCAATACAATAGAAAATGACTCTCGAAGATTGTATGCAGCATCCGTATCGCACATGGATAACGCCATCGGTCGTGTTATGTCATCTCTCGAAAAAGCTGGCGTTGATGAAAACACCCTTGTCATATTTTTTAGTGATAATGGGGCTCAGGATAGCTGGTCTTCCAAAACTCAATATGATGGAAAATTCAAACCTAATGATGTATTAGGTGATAACCTGCCTCTTCGCGACTGGAAAACATCTTTTTATGATGGCGCACTGCGGGTACCGGCTATCATCAATTGGAAAGGTAAATTGAAACATAAGAAAATTAGCGAGGCAATAAATGTGGCAGATGTATATCCGACCTTGGCCTACCTTGCCGGAGTGGATGTGCCTGAAGAGTTAAAAATTGAAGGAAAAAATTTCTGGCCTTCTCTTGAAGGAAAGGTTTTGCTGGAAAACCGGGTAATGTATTGGAGAATGAAAAAGGGTTCAGCTTTGAAAAAAGGCGATTGGAAATTGATTCATTATGGCAAAATGCTTGAAAAAGGAACAGATGAGTTATACAACATATCTATTGATCCGTATGAGAAAAATAATGTGGCAAAAGAAAATGAGCCCATCCTTTCAGAGTTAAAGAAAGAGCTGGAGCATCAGCATTTGCTTGATAGCCCGATAATGGCTAAGGAAATTCAGTAATTATAGGTCTTAATATTATAGAAATAATCAAATTTTAAACTATGGCAATGTGTAGGTTATTTATTTTTTCTCAATTGATTTTTTTATTTTTCATTGTGGAGGCTCAGGATTCACATACTGTTAGGTTTGAGCCTGATGAATTATACAACACTCGTGTAGCAAAGCTGGTACGTCTGTCTCCGGACGGGGAAGCCCTTGTGTTGGAAGGTAGAAATGTTAAAGGACCATTTCAAGGTTTTATTGAAAGTGATCACCTGGATTTGGGAAACATGAATAATTTATTGATTTCGGTTGGTAAAACTCTCAAGTCTGTTAAGGTCAATACACAAGCGATTATTCCAGAAGGAGCAAAAGTTGACCTATACCTTAGTTTTGGAGACAACTATTATTCTACAAAAGGATGGTCTGATTGGGAAAAATCAAAAAATCTTAAGCCTGTAATTAAGAAGCCAAAGGGTAGGTACTGTCGGTTTCGATTAGTTATATCTGCACCCAATTTAGAGATATCACCGAGAATATTATCCTTATCCATTGATGCCGTATATGATAAAGCAAGCCCTCCATTTCATAAAGAAATCACAATACTGCAATTTGAGAATGAACAACTGATAACTTCACAATTTACGTTTGGTTATGAAAGGCAAGATAATAAGTACCTCAATGAATTTATTGAACAGATGGGATACAAAACCATTGTGACCAATGTCAATTCAGATCTGGAAAAACTTTTCATTCTTAATACTGCAGTAGCAAAAACCTTTAATTATGAGCATAGCAGTTGGCCTACAGATTATCCATTTGATCCTCGGGAAATATGCAGTATGCAAAATGGAGAAATGGCGATAAAGGGGCATTGCATGTCGTACGCTGTAGTTTTAATTAACTCACTTACAACACTTGGCTATCATTCCAGGCATTGGGCAGCCAACGGATTAAGGGATATGGACCATGAAGTGGTGGAAGTATGGGTGAATAGTTTGCGCAAGTGGATTTACCTGGATCCTTCGCTAAGTCAATATTACATTGATCCGCAAACTAAGACTCCACTTTCTCTGAAAGAAATGCATGACATTTATACCCAATTTGTTCTGGAACCGGGTGAAACACTTCTTAGTGTACCTGATAAGACTCTAAAAGCCAGAGTCAAAGCTAAAGGCCCAAAAAAAGGGATGCTCGCTCCAATCGATTGTATTGATAGCGGGTGGCACTATGGCAAAAAAATTGACCCTGCGTCTTATGATTGGGGTTGGTTTCACGGGTACATGGTAAGTGGTTTTCTCCGTCTGACAGATCGTAATAATTATGTATCAAGAAAAGAACCATGGTTCAGCAATTTTGGGAATGGAATAAATTTCAATAGTCATTTGCACTGGATTGATGATGCTACGCCTCCAAGAATTGCCTCTATTCAAACATATACGGAAAGAGAAAGAGATCTTTGGTGGAGCATGAACCAGGCAGCGATGAAGGCAACCCGAACAGGAGAAGATAGTATTTCCCTTGAATTTGGCAACACACAACCGTTTTTTAGTCATTATTTGGTTGGTATAGATGGCAAGGAGTCAATTCAGGTTTCAGATCTTTCTTATACCTGGATTTTACATTCAGGAGAAAACAATATTGTTGTAACACCCGAAGATGAATTTGGAAATAGAGGAATTTCAAGCCAACTACGGCTGATGAAATAGTATATCGGGGGTTGATGCAGTTGTGGAATTTGGCACAACGAGAAAGACTCATTTTATAAGCCTGTTTAGTCATGTCGCATATTATTTTTATTGGCTCTACTGTTATTTTAATGGAAATAGGGACTGATATGAGCAAATGGAAAAACGGTAAGCACTTTTCTGCTTGGGTAATCTGGTGTCCAACACCAAGATTATTGGTGGTAAAATCATAAGCAATAAAATGCAGAGAAAGAAAAATTATGCGGGTCAAACTTTACGCATGGCAGCCATTTACTTGTCAAGAAGTAAATCCTCCTTCTGTGACTATGCCAGAAAAATGAGATCACGGTTAGGTGAAAAAGGAGGGGTGGCTACCGCCCATAAACTGTATAGGATTATCTATACCATGATTAAAGAACAACATCCCTTTAATCCAGACATGCTCTCTTGTGAAAAAAAGAATAAAATACTTGGAAAACCAACTCAAACAGTCAACTTGATGAATAGTTAGTTATACAGTAGACTCTAAGTAATAACCGATAAGTTTTTGATAATAATGAAAAATACAAAGAGAATTTTAAGTTTGATTTCAGCAAATTTTAGCAAAATGGCATTAGTGGTTCTTTTATTTTACGGATGTTATCCAAAAAGTAAAAATAACCTCCATAAACAAAATGTTCGCCCTAACATTGTTTGGATTAT
>VAPL010292389.1_pt1 | contig 11821 bp, 8 predicted proteins | sample 3395061 | NCBI WGS metagenome assembly VAPL01 (sample SAMN08290444, study PRJNA428436) | hydrothermal vent metagenome | isolation source: Deep-sea hydrothermal vent chimney 2 | place: Pacific Ocean: Juan De Fuca Ridge | depth 2182 m m
ACAACACAACACCCTACACCAAAATGAAGAAGAACTAAACAGACTGTTCATAGATATATATGAACTACAAGATGAACTTACACTAGATGTAGAGCTAAAAGATATAACGATACTCAAAAATGAAGCCAAGATAGTTGATGGTGAGTTAGTCTTTCAGTCAGATGAAATCATGAAACAGTTTATCTCTTATGGTGTTGGTGTGATGTTTGGAAGATACTCACTTGATAGTGATGGCTTAGTTATCGCCAATCTAGGAAGCGATACACAAGTGGCACAAATGATAGATGAGACTAAAGTCACATTTCCGATAGATGATGACAATATCATTCCTATTTTAGAAGATGACTACTTTACAGATGATATAGCTTCAAGGTTTGTGCAGTTTGTTAAAACCACATTTGGCGAAGAAGATTTAAGCCAGAATTTAAGATTTATAGAAAGCTCACTAGGAACTACTCTAAGAAAGTATTTTGTAAAAGGCTTCTATGACGACCATATAAAACGATACAAAAAAAGACCAATCTATTGGATGGTTGCATCTGCTAAAAAAGGCTTTATGAGTTTGATCTACACGCATAGATTTCAAGCAGATACATTTGCCAGAGTGAGAAACTCTTACTTAACAGAGTATATATCTAAACTCGAAGCACACAAAGTAACTCTCACTCTAACTACTACTTCTGAGACAGCATCGGATAGAGATAAAAAAGATGCTCATAAACAGATAAAAAGCATAGATGTGAAACTAAAAGAGATTATAGAGTTTGATAGAGACAAGATGATGGGTATCTCTCAAAATGAGATAGAGATAGATTTGGATGATGGGGTTAAAGTAAATTATTGTAGATTTAAGGATATACTGTTTCCTATAGTAGGGCTGTGTAAATGATAAGTAAAGATGAACTTTTAGAAAAAATAAACTTAGGTGAAAATAGTGAAATAGAATTTAAAAGTGCAAAAGGTGGGCTACCTAAATCTATATGGGAAAGTATATCTGCATTTGCTAATACAAAAGGTGGATATATTGTTTTAGGAGTGGAAGAAAAAAACAATATATTTAAGTTGGGTTCAGTAAAAAAATCATCTAGTTTATTAAAAATATTTTGGGATACTCATAACAATGCTCAAAAACTAAATTTTCCTATTTGTCATGAATCTGATGTATCAACCATAAAGATGGATAACAATGAAGTTATAGTTATAAAAGTTCCTATAGCACATCGAACAAATAGACCAATATTTATAAATAACAATCCATACATGGGGACTTATAAAAGAAATATTGATGGGGATTATAGATGCACACAAATAGAGATCGGACAAATGATACGAGATGCTAGTGATGAACCACAAGATTTTGGAATATTAGAAAACTTTACATTAGAAGATATAGATCAAGGAACATTGAAAGCTTATAAAAATAGGTTTTTAGCAAGACAAAGTGATCATCCTTATTTAGTTTTAGATGATAAAGACTTTCTTAAAAAACTTGGTGGTTATAAAATAGATAGATTATCAAAAAAAGAGGGATTGACATTGGCTGGACTTTTGATGTTTGGAAAAGAATCAAGTATATTAGAGATGTTTCCACATTTTCATCTTGACTATCAAGAAAAATTATCTGACAATGAAGATGAAAGATGGAGTTATAGAATAACTGATGACGGTACTTGGGAATGTAATATTTTTAATTTTTATTATAGAGTTTACAATAGACTTGTACAAGATGTAGCAGTACCATTTGCACTTAATAAAAATGGTACAAGATTAGGTGAAACACATGTTCATGAAGCGATTAGAGAAGCATTGGTAAATACTTTAGTTCATGCAAATCATCAATCAACAAAATCTATTACTATAATAAAAGCTAAAGAATATTTTATATTTAGAAATCCTGGTCGGCTTAGAATCACTATAGAGCAAATATATCAAGGTGGGATTAGTGATGTTAGAAATCCATATATTCAAAGGATGTTTCAATACTTAGGTCTTGGAGAAAAAGCAGGTTCAGGATTTGAGAAAATTTTAAGAGCTTGGAGTGAACAACAGTGGATGAGACCACAAGTAAATGAAGATATAGTTCTTGATATAACTACAGTTAAATTAGAATATCAAACAAATAAATCTAAAAATAGTAAAGACCTAGAAAAAGACCTAGAAAAGCAATTGAATAAAAATCAAATACAAATAATAAAATTTATACGAGAAAACTCAAAAATAACTCAGGCTCAACTATCTATAAAGATTGGTATAAATGAGAAAAATATTAGAAATAATATAAAAAAACTTAAAGAGCTAAAACTGCTAGAGAGAATTGGACCAGATAAAGGTGGATATTGGGAGTTAAAAAAAATATTTTTTGAAGGTGTAGCAAATGATTAACTTAGAGATAACATCACTAAAAGAAGACTATGATATTGAGTTTAAAACAGCACTTGGTAGAGATGGTGAGGGTAAGTTACCAAATGCAAGTAAAGATACAATATGATAGATATAGAGCAGAGATTGAAAACTATCTTTCAAAAAGAGAGATTGGTTTTTTGGTATGATGATAACGAAGCTTTAAGAGATGAGTTTGAAAAAGTAGAGTTAGATGGTGTAACTAAACTAATCATAGAGAACAATGAGTTTGGCATAAAACGACAAGTTTTAAACTTACAACCAAACGATAATTTTTTGATCTACTCTCCTATAAAAGCACCACAAGATGAAGAAAATTGGCTACTTGATCTAAATATCGCCAACTATATGTTTTCTGCTGATAAAACAAGCCTTATTTTACAAAACATTGGTCTTGATGTAAGTTTCAAAGAGTTTGTAGGTAAGTTTGATAAGTTTTTCAATGCCCCAAAACGTGTAGAATCGCTCAGGATGATTATCGAGAGTAAAGAGACCGATGATGATACACTAGCACTAAAGATGATGGCTTTAAGTATAGGTTCTGACCATCATCATATCGATAGTATCATGCTCAGAGTTTTTGAGTTGGATAAACATTTTGAGACTTTAGCCAAATACAATCTATCTGAACTATTTTTTGTAGCGGTTAAAAAGAAGTATACTTATGAGGGTGATACACTCAAAGATTTGTTGTATAAACTATTTCAAAATCATTTTTACTCTCATCTGGATAAAAGCAAATGCCCACTAAACCATGAGGCTAGACTTTTTGTAGATAGCTGGATGGATAGCAGTCGATACAAAAAAAGTTTTCACACACACTCTGTACAGATAAGCAGAGAACTTAATATCGACACTATCATGATAGAGACAGAAGCTATAAAAATCATCTCATGTGACACCTATGAGAAGTGTGACAAAGTAGTCATCACGCATCTTTTAGAGAAACTGTACGATGGCTCTATCTATGCTGATGAGATGGCAAGCATTATCGATATCAGAGGGCATACATTTTGGTATGAGAGTTATAAAAATATCTATCGTGCCTTGCTTAGTGCCTCTTTGTTGTGTGACTTTGTGAAAGAGACAGATTTTGAAATGGAGAGTTTTGAAGAGGGGATAGAAGCATATAGTACACACTGGTATAAGGCAGATAGCTACTATAGAGATTATTCATTTTATGCGAATAAAGCGGAACATCTTGAACTCCTTAAAAAACTAAGTAGCAAGATAGAAGATCTCTACCTCAATGGATTTTTACGAGTTTTAAATGATAAATGGCAAAGTTTCGCAGATGGCTATACTATCCAAACAACACTCTCACATCAACAAAACTTTTATCAGACAAAAGTTGAACCACTTTTGTCAAAAAAGCAGAAAGTATTTGTCATCATATCAGATGCTTTGCGTTATGAGTGTGGAAAGGAACTCTCTTCAAAGATAGTGAGTATAGATAAGTACACCTCTAGTTGTGACTTTATGGTGAGTTCAATTCCATCCTATACACAGCTTGGTATGGCAAGTCTTTTACCACACAAAGAACTCTCTATCGCTGATAAAAATGATACTGTTTTTATAGATGGAAAATCCTCTTTGGGTACAGCCAATAGAGACAAAGTACTAAAGTCTTATGATATTTCTTCTTTTGCTATCGGGTATGAGAAGTTTGTCAACTTTTCTCGTGATGAGGGGAGAGAGTTTGTTAAAGGCAGTAGAGTGATTTATATCTATCATGATGAGATAGACAAGATGGGTGAGAAAAATGAGATAAAGACATTTGATGCAGTTGCTAGTACTTTTGAGACGATTTTAAAGATAGTAAAACAGGTTTCTAATTTTAATGGAGCCAATATCTTTATCACTAGTGATCACGGTTTTTTATACACAAACAGTCCAACGCTTGAAAGTGAGTTTTGTAAAGTAGATAGTAGTGGTAGTATCAAACTCAACCGTCGTTTTATCATAGGAAAAAAGCTTAAAGGCAGTAGTTGTGTGACTAAGTATAGTGGAGTTGACTTGGGTATCAAAGGGGAAAATGAGTTTCTTATAGCCAAGTCACTTAACAAGATAAGAGTACAAGGTGGAGGAAATCGCTTTGTGCATGGTGGTACTACACTACAAGAGTTAGTTATCCCTTTGATACAGATAAAGAAAAAGAGAACACCAGATATAAAAGATGTGAATGTAGACATAATCCCCATAAGAAACATCTCAACAAACAGTGTCAATGTGTCTGTATATCAGTCTGAAATTGTAGATGAAAAGATAAAGCCACTCACGCTTAAAATCGCTTTTGAAAGTAGTGCTGGAGTGGTGCTTTCTGATGTTGTAAAACAGACTTTTGACTCTAAAGAGATGTATGATACCAACAGAGAGACAAAATTTAGGTTTACTTTTAAACAAGATATAAATGCCTATAATAACCAAATGATTAAACTTGTGATGAGGAAAGTATTGCCCCAGAGCAATGAAACTCCGATATATAAGACGATGGATGTAAAACTGGTACTTTCATTTTTTAATGATTTTGATGATGATTTTTAGGAAAATATAGATGAATTTAAATGAGAAACTAAACCAAGAATTTATAGGCAAAGTGGTCAGAAAAGACTTAACCAAATCAATCAAAGAGGGTGCAAATGTGCCTATCTATGTTTTGGAGTATTTGCTAGGGATGTATTGTGCCACAGACAATGAAGAAATCATTCTTGAAGGGGTTGCTAAAGTCAAAGATATCTTGGCAAAAAACTATGTTCGTCCTGATGAAAAAGAGATTGTAAAATCTCGGATTAAGCAAAAAGGTAGATATAAAGTTATTGATAAAGTCTCTGTTAAACTCAATGAAGGCAGTGATGTTTATGAGGCAGAGTTTAGCAACCTTGGAATCAATAAAATCATCATCAATGAAGAGTATGTTAAAAAGTATCAAAAGCTTTTAGCAGGGGGAATATGGGTCATCGTTACCTTGGAATACTACTATGATGAAAATGCTAAAGCTAACAGCCCTTTTCATATCAATGACTTAAAACCTATACAAATGCCAAACATGAACCTAGAAGAGTTTTTAGCACAAAGAGAAAAGTTTAACAATGACGAATGGATGGATCTTATCATACGAAGTTCTGGTATGGAGCCTACTAACTTTGATAAAAACATAAAATGGCATCTACTAGCAAGACTCATCCCTTTTGTTGAAAATAATTACAATATGTGTGAACTAGGTCCCCGTGGAACTGGTAAAAGTTTTGTTTACAAAGAGATATCACCCAACTCTATCTTGGTAAGTGGTGGTCAAACAACGGTAGCAAACCTCTTTTACAACATGAGTAGCAGGATGATAGGCTTAGTAGGAAATTGGGATATCGTTGCATTTGATGAAGTGGCTGGTATAAAGTTTAAAGATAAAGATGGCATCCAAATCATGAAAGATTATATGGAAAGTGGTTCAGTTGCTCGTGGAAAAGAACAAAAACAAGCAAAAGCATCGTTTGTCTTTGTTGGAAATATCGATGGTAGTATAGAAAATATAGTCAAAACATCACACCTTCTTTCTCCTTTTCCAAAAGAGATGATAGATACGGCATTTTTCGATAGATTTCATCTCTATCTTCCTGGTTGGGAGATACCAAAAATGAGACCTGAATACTTCACTAATGAGTATGGTTTCATTACCGATTTTATGGCAGAGTGGATGCGTGAACTTCAAAAATACAACTTCTCAAATGCTATCGACAAATACTTTAGACTAGGACATGACCTCAATCAAAGAGATAGTAGGGCTGTTAAAAAAACAGTAAGCGGTCTGTTGAAACTTATGCATCCCAATGGTGCATTTGACAAAGAAGATGTGAGAGTCTGTTTAGAGTATGCATTAGTAGGAAGAAGAAGGATAAAAGAGCAACTTAAAAAGATAGGTGGGATGGAGTTTTATGATGTTAACTTCTCTTACATCGATATAGAAGATGATAATGAAATCAGAGTCTCTGTGCCAGAAAGTGGAGTACAAGGTATCATACCTGATGGACAACTTCCCAATGGCTCACTCTATACAGTGTCGCATAATCCTGACAATGGTCATAAAGGTCTATTTAGATTAGACTTGCAAGTGATGGCAGGTGGTGGTAAACTTGACCATACTGGTTTTTCTGGTAGTGCTATCAAAGAAGAGATAAAAGAAGCAACAAACTATATTCAAGCCAATTTGCATAGAGTATCACTCAATGCAAAATATAAAGACTTTGACTATCACTTAAAAGCATCAGATATGAATGGTATAGGAAAATCTAAAAATATGGAACTCGCTATATTTGTATCTTTGTGTAGTGGTATACTAGAAAAGCCACTGTTGTCACAAATGGTAGTGCTTGGCAGTGTGAGTATAGGTGGGACTATCATAGGGACAGAGAATTTACCAGACTCCTTACAGATAGCAAATGACAGTGGTGCTAAAAAAATACTACTCCCAGCATTAGATATGGCACAAATGGCAAAAGTACCACCAGAGTTGATGAGTAAGTTTCAGTTGATTATATATGCTGACCCAATTGATGCTGTTTTTAAAGCTGTTGGGGTTGCTTAATATTATCTTTTATATAAAGTATCTATCTTTTCATATCTTCCCTCATTATGCGAATAACTACACCAACTAAATATGGTCTATCTATTCGCATTGTAACATAAATTATTTTACTTTTTTGCCATTAGGTTAAGATATAATTTTATAAAAAGTCTAGATCAAATTATTATTTGATCTAGACTTTTAGGGGTGTTTTTAAAGTAATTCTGCCATATTTGGAACTTTAAGCTGAATATCTGGAAAAACTTTTTTGAATATTTTTAAAAGTTTATCCATGGTGATAGGTTTTAAGATATATCCTTTAGCACCTGAACTGATGGCTTCCATCACAAGCTCTTCTTGACCGTGTGAAGTTATCATTATGATTCTTGCATCACTGTGATTTCTTTTTATTTTTTTAAGTGATTCTATACCAGTCATGATAGGCATTGTGATATCCATAGTTACTACATCTGGATTGTGTTTTGCATAAAGTACTACGGCTTCTTGTCCGTTTGAAGCCTCGGCTACTACATTGCAACCCATCTCTATTAACATTTTTTTTAGATTTCTTCTTATGATCAAAGAGTCATCAACAACTAATACATTTAACATATTTTCTCCTTAAATTTAATTTAATAATGCACATTGTGCATTTCCATATTTTGTTAAAACCTCTGTTGTTAAGACACAAGAGTCTTTTAGCTTCATAGCAAGTTTTGCATCTTCTATGATGATTGGTGGAGTTATTGTCGCACCTTTACCATTATTTGGAAAATTTGGTATAGCATTTCCAAGTACTGTATTTGCTACCTCGGCGGCTATCTCATTTATAAGGGAGGACCTCTCTTCTTGTGTTACCTCTCCATATATAAATGAGTCAACAAGCTTATTTGCCAAAAGTGTATCAAAGCTAAATATAGTCAGTGCTTTGATATTTCCACCCAAACCGATAATAGCTGTATGTTCATATAGCTGAAATTTATCTTCATTATCTATAGTTATTTCCTTTTCAATAAGCTCAATATCCATATCTTCGCTCAAAAAACTTTTTGTTCTACTTGTGATTGCAAGTAGAACGTCTTCATACTGTTTCATTGATCTCTCCATATTTTTTTAAAAATGTCTTAAAACTAAAGGTTGTACCTTTAGCTTTTGTACTTTGTATCTCAAAAGTCCCACCAATTTTTTCTAACTCAGCTTTTACTGCACTTAGTCCGATACCTCTGCCTGATAGTTTGGTTACACTATCTTTTGTACTAATATTATCAGCAAATATCAATTTTAATTGTTCTTGATAGCTTAATTTTTCAATACTTTTTGCACTAAGTAACCCTTTATCTACTATTTTACACTTAAGAGCATCTACATCTATACCTTTGCCATCATCAGAGATTTGGATTGTAAGGTCATTCTCATTTTGAGAAAATTGACATGTGATGCTACCTATCTCATCTTTGCCAAGCTCTAGCCTTTGTTCCATATTTTCGATGCCGTGATCGATACTATTTCTAAAAATATGTACCAAAGATTTGATAAATGGTTTATGTGTTTGTGGTACTTTTACTTTGCTGTCTCCTTGTATCTCAAAACTATAAATTGATTTGTCAAGTTTTTGGGCTATATTTTGAGCTAAAGTTGGAAATCCAGATAAGAGATCTTTTAAAGAGTTATCTTTTAAACTCTCAATTTGGTTTAACAGATCATCAAAACATTCATCCTCTTTTCTAAAATGTTTTGCCAAAGAGATTATCCTTCGTTGTATCTCTTCAAGAGATTTAGGATTTATAGATATTCTATCTTTTTTGTTTAAAAAATCATCTCCCAATACTTTTGTGAGTACCTTCAAATCTTTTTGTAAACAACTCTCAAATAGAGTGGTATCTGGTATATTTGATACAAATGTATCACTCATTTTTGATTCTATTTGATGAAGAGCATCTGTTAGATAAATCATCTCTTTTTGAGCAAAAAGACCTTTAAATGTATGTATCTCTCTTTTAAGTTCTATAGTTGAAAAACTGTTTAATTTTGTGATAAAGGTTTTGTATTCAGATATTAGTTCAAAAAATTCATTATAGTTACTTACAACTGCTACTACCATTTTTTGAATTTTTTTCTCATTTTCTATTTTTCTTTGGAGAATTTTTTTCTCGGTGATATCTTTTATAACAAGCATAAATCTATCGTTATCAAGAATCTTATATTCAAGATTAAAAATCTTATTACCAAAAGGTAATTCATTTTCTAACAAAGAGAGTATCATCTCTTTAGATAAGTCATCTTCTGCTGAGATAATATTGCCAATGATATTTTCAAATAATTCTCTTTTTTTGCCATTATCTGCATATAAAATTTTACCTATATTACTACCGGCTATTCTATCTCCAAGCAATCTTAAAGACTCTTTTGAAAGTGTATCTTCTATAATTAAATTAGAATCAAATGATAAAAACCCCTCTCCTGCATTGTTTAATAGATCATTTATCTTTTTACTAAGTGATAATACCTTTTTTTGGTTGGTGATATCTTCTCTAATTGCATTATAGCCAAGAAGTTCATTTGTCTCTAAATCATAAGATGGACTTATAGTAGCTTTTACCCAATAAACTCCACCATCTTTTTTTGAATTTTTCACCTCTCCTTTCCAAGTTTTGCCAGCTTGTATATTTTCCCATAACTCTTTGAAAGCCTCTTTTGGCATATCTAGATGTCTCACTATATTATGAGGTTTGCCTATGAGTTCACTCTCTTCGTAGCCAGAAATTTTGCAAAACTCTTTACTTGCATAGGTTATGATACCCTTTGTATCTGTTCTTGATGCTATTACATATTTGTCAAAATTCTCGATTAGATTTTTGTTCTCTTTATTTAATCTCTCTATTTTTTTGACATTTGCCTCATAAGCTTTTTTTTCATTGATTCTTTTTATACATTTACCAAGTACTTGCATAAAATTTTCAAAATCAATAGGCTTTTGCATAAAATATTCTATCCCTATATTGATCAGATCTGTTAACATGTCAGATTCATTGTGTGCAGATATGATGATGATAGATTGTTCTATATTTTGCTCAAAAATAGCTCTACTCATCTCTACCCCATTCATGTTTGGCATATTGATATCAGATATAACAAGATCAAAATTATCTTGTTTATATTTCTCTAATCCCTCATATCCATCAACTGCCACAACAATATTTTTAAAAATTTTTTCTAATAGATAAATTGTTGAAACTCTTGCCTCTTCGTTATCTTCAACATAAAGCACTTTTAAGTCTTTAGCACTTTGTATGATATCACCCAATACCAATTCATTCACGATTTTCTCTCCTTATTTTAATTTCAAATACTGCCCCTTGATCACTATTATAGGCTGTTAGGTCTCCCTTACAATGATCACAAACAATAATTTTTGACATATAAAGCCCCAAGCCTGTACCATCTTTTTTCTCTTTTGTTGTAAAATATGGCACAAATATTTTATCCATTATGCTATCTGGTATTCCTCCACCATTGTCAGCAACTTCAAGGAAACATGAGTCATTTTTTTCATAAGTTCTTATCCAAATAGTTGGATTTTTAATTCCTTTTTCAAGAAGTATATCTTCAGCATTTTTTATAAGATTTAATACTACTTGTTTAAATTCATTTGGATAACTATATATCTTTTGGCGACAGTTAAATTCAGTTTTTAGAGATATATTGTTATTTTTTACAGAACTGCTCATGATGTTTAGTGCACTTTTTGCAATATCACTAAACAAAAACTCTTCTTTATCTTTATCTGTTTTGAAAAAATTTCTAAAATCATCTATTGTAGATGAGAGGTGTGATGAGTAATTTGATATATCTTTAATTTTTTTCTCAAAAGATTTTTTTTCATAATTATTTAACACTATCTCTATATTTAAAGCAGCCGCGGTTGATGAGATGGCAGCTAGAGGTTGTCGCCATTGATGGGCTATCATGCTAAGCATCTCACCCATCTGTGCAAGTCTAGATTGGGTATGTATCAGTTTTGCCTGTTCTTGATTTTTTATGATCATGTTGTTAAAAGTATCTTTTAAGTTAGATAATTCACAATTTTTTTCAGAATGGTATGTTATTAATTTGCTTTTATCATCTTGTAAATCTATTTTTTCTATATCTGAAATGATAGATTGTAAAGGTTTTGTAAGATATTTTTTGAATAAATATAAATATAACAGTATTAAAATAAGACTTTTGACGAGTAGAGTTAATATCAATAATAAAAAGCCAAATTTAACTTTTTCAAAAACTACTCTGTCGCTAGAATAAAAAGTGATAGTGGCTATATATTTGGAGCTATTACGAACCTTATAAAAAATATCCTTTTTATAAACGATAACTCTTTTTAATTCTTGCTTGTAATTTTTTACAAACATTTCATTTATAAGTTTATCGCTATTTTTATCATAAATATCAATACCGCTGACTATTGTAATCTGTATAATGTCTTTTGAAATTAAATTTAGTTGAGTTTCGTTTTTATCTAAGATAGCTTTACTTATTACTGGTTCAAATGCTTCAAGTGTCAGTGATAGTTCATCCGTAATACTCTCTTTAGTGTGATAATACTCTGCAACAAAATGTATGAGAGCTACAACAATACTAACTATAATATAAACTATAAAAATGATCTTAAGCAGTTCAACTGATATTGACCTAAACTTCTTATCTTTTTTTATAGTTGTTGTTTTCATGTTATGCCATATAATTTTAAACTATTTAACTGTAAAGAAGATAACATGATACTCTTACGCATAATTATTATCCTTTCTTTGTATATGTACCTAAACATAACAATCGACAATAATATAAAAAGTTTTAGAAAACTATATA
>VAPL010859377.1_pt1 | contig 11821 bp, 10 predicted proteins | sample 3395061 | NCBI WGS metagenome assembly VAPL01 (sample SAMN08290444, study PRJNA428436) | hydrothermal vent metagenome | isolation source: Deep-sea hydrothermal vent chimney 2 | place: Pacific Ocean: Juan De Fuca Ridge | depth 2182 m m
AATGGCAATGACATCCGCCGGGGCGCAAACCGGAAGCGACTGGGAGGAGCTGAACAATATCGACGGGGTTGGGGCGGTGATGGCCGGTTCTTTGGTGGCGGTGTTTCATCAGCCCGGCGAACGGGCAATGATTGATCGGCTGGTTGCTGAACTGGAGGTTCAGGATGTTGTATCTGCCGGCGACATTGACAACCCGGTATCGGGCAAAATCATTGTGTTCACCGGGTCTTTGGAAAAAATGACCCGCGCTGAGGCAAAATCGCGCGCCGAGGCGCTGGGGGCCAAGGTGGCCGGGTCCGTTTCCAGTAAAACCGATCTGGTTGTGGCGGGTCCCGGGGCAGGTTCCAAGGCGAAAAAAGCGGCTGATCTGGGGGTTGACGTTATCGATGAGGACGGCTGGCTTAGCCTGATCGGTGAGCTATGAGCCGCCCGCAGATCCTGTTTCCGCTGTTCAGCGATCTGGACTCCCTGGAGGGGGTTGGGCCGAAAACCGCGAAAAATTTTGCCCAGATGGATGTGGAAAAGCCCCGCGATCTGATTTTCACGCTGCCCCATTCGGTTATTGACCGGACCCGGCGCGACAGCATTCGCGGGGTTCAGGCCCCGGCTATTGTCACGGTTGAGGTGGAAATTGGCCGCCACACGCCTGCTGCACAACGGGGGCGACCCTACCGGGTGACAGTTGAGGACGCGGAAACCACGTTTCAGCTGGTGTTTTTCCATGCCCGAGAGGATTGGCTGAAGAAACAATTGCCAACCGGGCAGCGGCGTCTGGTGTCAGGAAAGCTGGAGATATTTGACGGGGTGGCGCAGATTGTACACCCGGATCACATGGTGCGACTGTCGGAGGCCGAGGAGATCCCGGGTTTTGAACCGGTCTATCCGCTGACCGCCGGGGTCACCCTGAAGGTCATGGGTAAAGCCGTGCGTGATACGTTAAAGCGGTTGCCGGATTTAGGCGAATGGGCCGATGGGGCGATGTTGAAACGTGAGGGCTGGCCTGGTTTTCGTGCGGCTGCAGTCAAGGCACATGCGCCTGAAAACCGGGAGGATATTCTGGCAACCGCACCGGCGCGGGTGCGGTTGGCCTATGACGAATTATTTGCGCATCAGTTGACGTTGGCGCTGGCGCGTATGTCGATGAAACGGGCCAAGGGTTTGGCCAGCGTGGCGACGGGTAAACTGCAATCAAAGGTGTTGGAAGTTTTGCCATACCGGCCGACAGCGGCGCAGAGCCGGGCAATTTCTGAGATTGCTGATGATCTGGCGGCTGATATACGAATGAACCGGTTGCTGCAGGGGGATGTCGGGTCGGGCAAAACGCTGGTGGCGTTCATGTCGTTGTTGATTGTGGTTGAGGCCGGCGGGCAAGGTGTCATGATGGCGCCGACCGAAATTCTGGCGCGTCAACATTTGGAAAGCCTGCAACCCCTGGCGGAAACTGCAGGTGTGGTGTTGGAAATTCTAACCGGCCGGGACAAGGGGGCTGAGCGTAAGGCCAAGCTGGCCGCACTTGCCAGCGGAAAAATTCAGATATTGGTGGGCACCCACGCGGTGTTTCAAAAGGGTGTTGATTTTAGCGATTTGCGGTTGGCGGTGGTGGATGAACAGCATCGGTTTGGGGTGTCCCAGCGGATGGCTTTGGGTTCAAAAGGCAAGACAGCGGATGTGCTGGTGATGACGGCCACGCCGATCCCGCGATCGCTGGCACTGGCGCAGTTTGGCGATATGGATGTATCGGTTCTGGATGAAAAGCCACCGGGGCGTTTGCCGGTGACGACCGCATTGGTATCCGCCGGTCGGATGGAGGAAGTAACCCAACATTTGCGCGTGGCGATAGAAGCTGGGCGGCAAGCCTATTGGGTCTGTCCACTGGTGGGGGAAAGTGAGGTTTCTGATCTGACGGCGGCGCAGGAACGGTTCACCCATTTGCGGGCGCTGTTTGGCGAAGGCAAGGTTGGATTGGTGCATGGCCAGATGCCGGGGGCGGACAAAGACGCGGCCATGGCGCGGTTTGTATCCGGGGAAACGCAAGTGTTGGTGGCGACAACGGTGATTGAGGTGGGGGTGGATGTGCCCAATGCTTCGATCATGGTGGTGGAGCGGGCGGAACATTTTGGGCTGGCGCAGTTGCACCAGTTGCGCGGCCGGGTCGGGCGGGGCAAAGAAGCATCCACCTGTTTGTTACTGTATCAGCCACCGCTGAGCGAAGGCGCAAAACGGCGGTTGGAAATTTTGCGCGAAACCGAGGACGGGTTTAAGATTGCTGAGGAAGATCTGACGATGCGCGGGGCCGGGGATGTAATAGGCACGGCACAATCCGGGTTGCCAAAGTTTCGGGTGGCGGATCTGGCACGCCAGACCGCGTTGCAGGTTTTGGCGCAGTCGGATGCGCGAAAACTGCTAAATGATGATCCGGGGCTGACAACAACGCGGGGAAAGGCGGCCCGGGTGCTGTTATGGTTAATGCAGCAGGATCAGGCTATTCGTTTAATATCAGTGGGTTAGTCTTATTGGTGCCATTTTGTTCACTAATGTTCCTAATTAGTTCTTTACAAAGCGTTTCCAATTTGAGAACAAAGGGGCAACAAAACTAAAAACAGGAGCCGCCAGGATGCTGATCGAACTAAAATCAATTGTTTCACGAACCTCCCCGACGTTGTTGGGGGATTTCGCCGGTGCCACTGCACTGGTTGTTATGCTGATCGTGGGGCTGCATCTGCCCGGCCTTAGCTGATCTGCCCTGTGGTCTGTTCCGGCACGTCGCGCATCCCTGTCCCAAACTTGGTGCTCTGACCTGAACGAACCTGCTTTTCGTGCCTTTGTGGGTTTACCTCATCCCCTTTAAGGCTACCGGAACAACAGACCCTTCCTGACCGCCGCATTCCACCCCAAGGGAATGCGGCGGTTTTTTTTGTTTAGCCGTCAGTTCAGGCGCAGGCGGCGTTTTGGATGTGCTGAGTGGCTTCCAGTGTTGCCTCAAGTGCCAGCATGATCGAGGCATGGCGGTTGATGAATTCACGGGCCGGGGTAAGAACCACCAACCCGTCAAATGGCGGGCTGGGGGCATCACCGTCTGATTTCAGCATGGCCAGCATTTCATCACGGGCCAATCTGATTTGTTCAGGCGTGCAACCGATGACATTGGCCCCGACAACAGACGCCGCCGCCTGACCAAGGGCGCAGGCTTTGACGTCCTGGGCAAACTGGCTGATGCGCCCGTCTGCCATGCAGATATCAACGGTCAGGGTGGAGCCACAAAGTGGCGAGCGGCGGTTCACACTTGCCTGTGGGGTATCCAGCCGTCCAAGGTTGGGGATGTCCGCCGCCAATTGCAGGATTTGGGCGGAATATAATTTGATCAGATCGGTGTCGGCCATGGTGTTCCCCTGGATCATCTGCCGGTATAGGTAGGGACACTGTTGCCGGTTGAAAAGGACAATTTATGGGTTTTGATGTTGGTTCACTTCTATTTAATGAACAGGGGTTGATCCCGGCGATTGCGCAGGATGCCGACAGTGGTGATGTGCTGATGATGGCATGGATGAATGCCGCGGCGGTTGAGCGTACCTTGAGCAGTGGCAAGGTGACCTATTGGTCGCGGTCACGGGGTGAGTTTTGGATAAAAGGTGAAACGTCGGGCCATACCCAGAAACTGGTGGATTTCCGACTGGATTGTGACCGGGATTGCCTGTTGTTGCAGGTGCGTCAGAGCGGCCCGGCCTGCCATACCAACCGGCGCAGTTGTTTTTATACCGGCGTGCGGGATGGTCAGGAAGTTGAATTGATGGGCGTGGAAAAGGTTTAGAGGCCGACAAGATCGCGTAGGTCTTTTGGGTTCAGGCCTTTTGCGCGGTAGGTGCGGATCGACCGCGCATCATCGCGTTTGGCCAGACGCTTGCCGTCCTGATCGCGGATCAGGGCATGGTGGTGGTAGCGCGGTGTTGGCAGGTTAAGCAATGCCTGCAACAGCCGGTGGATATAGGTGGCGTCAAACAGGTCTTCGCCGCGGATAATGTCGGTAATATTCTGGGCTGCATCGTCGACAACCACCGCCAGATGGTAGGCGGCGGTTTTGATGTCGCGCCGGGCCAGCACGATGTCACCGATGTTGTTCAAAATCCGGTCCGCTGACAAATGGTAGATGCCGGTATGGTTGGGACCGGTTTCTGTAAAGTTCAGGTCGTTGAAATTGGTCAGTTTTTCAATAACTTTTTCGGTGTTCAGGCGAATTGCATCATTGTCTGCGCGATCCGCCATATCGCGGTGGCGGCAGGTGCCGGGGTAGGCAACCCCGTCCGGTGTCAGATGCGGCTGTTCTTCCTGCGGGGCGGACAGGGCACCACGGATGTCCTTGCGCGAACAGGCGCAGGGATAACACAGGCCGGCGCTGATCAGTTGTTCCAGTGCGGCGTCGTAAATTTTCAGACGTTCGGATTGCCGCCAAACCGGGGTTTGCCAGCCTATTCCAAGCCAGTTGAGGTCATCAAAAATGGCCGTTTCAAATTCCGGTTTGCAGCGGCCTGTGTCGGTGTCTTCAATGCGAAGGATGTATTTGCCATTGGCGGCACTTGCCATGTCATGGGCCAGAAGGGCGGAATAGGCGTGGCCCAGATGCAGGGGGCCGGTGGGGGACGGGGCGAAACGGGTTGTGAATGTCACAGGCGTTGCAGAACAAAAATGGTTGAGCGCAGGCCAATGCCGGGCAGGTGTTCACCTTCCTGTCGCAAAAGCTGCGTGCAGCTGGCGTTTTTCAGATGGTGATTGATGCGGGCTTCAAACCTTGGGTCGTCCAGCGTGTGATCATTAAAGGAAAACGCAAACAGGCCGCCGGGGGTGAGGGCCTTGATCAGCATATCCATGGTTTCAGGCGGCGCGGCGCCGATACTGACCACGCCGACGGCGGTGATGGCCGCGTATGTGCCGGGGGCGAAGGGCAGTGGTTTGTCCGGGTCAGCCTGCCAGAGGTTTCGATAGGCCTGTTTTTGTGCGGCCTGTGCCAGCATTTTTTCGGACAGGTCGCAGCCGTCAATGGTGCTGAAGCCTGAGGATTTCAGCGCCGCACCGGACATGCCGGTGCCACAGCCGAAATCCAGAACCGGAACGAATTTGTCAGGCAACAGCTCGGCCAGCGCCCGGGCAATACGGGCCGGGGTGGCGTAGCCGTTGGTGGTGACCTCATCGTCATAGCTTTTTGACCAATCATCATAGAGAGATTGCGTCTGCGCAACTGTTTTAAGATCATATACGTCGTTCAGAAATTTTTTATCTGCCATACAGATTGCTAACAGCCCGGATCAGCCCACGTCCAGTGCGGATTGTTGCAACCAGCCCTGCCATGCCGACTTGGCGCGTTCGGTATAGGCAAGATAACGATCTTTGCGGCCGCGCCGACCGGATTTTAGCCCGTCAACCGGGCGAAACAGGCCGAAATTGACGTTCATCGGTTGAAAGGTTTTCGCCTCGGCACCGCCGGTGATGTGGTGGATCAGCGCGCCCATGGCACTGTCTTGCGGCGGGGGGGGGATTGGGTTTCCAAGGATTTCAGCCGCCGCCATGCGCCCGGCCAACAGCCCCATGGCGGCGCTTTCAACATAGCCTTCCACACCGGTGATCTGGCCGGCAAAGCGGATATTGGGGCGGGTGCGCAGGCGCATTTGATCGTCCAGCAGGGTTGGGGAGTTTATGAACGTATTGCGGTGGATACCACCCAAACGCGCGAAACGGGCGTTTTGTAGCCCCGGTATCATGCGCAAAACGTCGTTCTGGGCACCGTATTTCATCTTGGTCTGGAAGCCGACAATATTGAACAGGGTGCCAAGTTTGTTGTCATAGCGCAGTTGCACAACCGCGTAGGGTTTGGTTTGCGGGTCATGGGAATTGGTCAGGCCGACCGGTTTCATTGGCCCGAAACGCAGGGTTTCGCGGCCCCGTTCGGCCATGACTTCAATCGGCAGGCAGCCGTCGAAATATCCGGCGGTTTCGCCCGGATGGAATTCGGTTTTTTCCGCCGCCAGCAGGGCGTCAATGAACGTTTCGTACTGGTCGCGGGTCATCGGGCAATTCAGGTAGGCCTTTTGATCGGCCTCGGTTTCGCCTTTGTCATAGCGCGACTGCATCCAGGCAACGCCCATGTCGATGCTGTCGGCGTAGACGATGGGGGCGATGGCGTCAAAAAATGCGAGACTTTGCTGACCTGTGGCATGGGCGATAGCGGTTGCCAGATCGGGGGAGGTCAACGGGCCGGTGGCGAATATCCAGTGGCCGTCTGTTGGCAGGGTCGTGACCTCATCCGGATCAATTGTGATCAGGGGATGGGCGGTTAGTTTTGCGGTGACGGCCTGTGAAAATGCGGTGCGGTCAACGGCCAGCGCGCCACCTGCGGGCAGGGAATGGGCATCGGCCATGGCCATGATCAGCCCGTTGGCCTGACGCATTTCCCAGTGCAGTAATCCGACGGCATTGCTGGTATCGTCATCGGAACGGAAGGAATTGGAACAGACCATTTCCGCCAGGTCGCCGGTTTGGTGGGCGAAGGTTGCCACCTTTGGGCGCATTTCATGCAGGGTGACGCAAACGCCGGTATTTGCGGCTTGCCAGGCGGCTTCAGATCCGGCCAACCCGCCGCCGACAATGTGTAGGGATGTGTCCATGCACGGCGGGATAGGCCATTGGGTATTGTTTGGAAAGGGGCCTTGGCCTAGGACGCGATGCTGTCGCCAAGTTCATCCAGAAAAATATTGTCGACACGGCGAAACACCGGGGGATGTTTGGGCGCAATTGGCAGGCGGGTAACGTTGGATGGCCGTGCGATCGCGACGCGACGGGGGGCGACAACCAACTGCTGATCAGTTTTAACAGAGGATGATGTCAGGCCAAGCAGTGATCCACGGTTATGGCTGGGTGCTTTTGTGCAGCTTACCAGCAGAATGCCAACCAGTGTCAGGTCGCGCCAGAAGTTTTCAAGTGCAAGTACCGCTGTTGTCCCAAAGTGCAGGATCAAACTGGATCCAACGATGATGGCTGCCAGCATATAGGCGGCCGGGCGCATCCAGATACCTGACAAAACGAGAAACCCCAGGATAAAGGGTGCGGCGGACCCCACAAGTTCGGCATTTTCTGCGGACATGAACAGCGACGCCAACGGGGTGGCGTTTGTGCCGCTTATGAAACCGATGGAGACCATTACGAAATAGGACGCCAGCAGGATGCGAATAAGATGATAACCAGATGCTCTACTGGTGTTTTCTTGAGTTTGGGTACCGGCCATAATGGGTGTCCTCTTGACGTGGAATTAGGGTCAAACGGCTTCAACTCATTACAAAAACACAACTAAACTGTGTGTCTGAGAGAAATATACCGGGATGGCAGGATTAAGGGGAATGCGTGTCAGAACTGGGTGGGAATTTAGACAAATTGCGGCATTAACCATATTTCCCTTAACAATACTGCCGATCACGCCAGATTGTTGGTCTTTGCGCAACAAACTGCGCAAAGTCTTGCCAACATTAAATTAGCAAGTGTTGCCGAAAACTTAACTTTCTTCGTCAGTTTCTTCGTCGTCACCCTGATCTGCAATCCAGGCGACGGATACCACCTGTTCACCTTTGGCGGTATCAAAGACCTTTACGCCGCCAGCGCTGCGCGAGCGGAAAGATATGCCGTTGACAGGGCAGCGGATTGACTGGCCCTTTGAGGTGGCAAGCATGATCTGGTCATCAATTTCAACCGGGAAAGAGGCCACCAGTTTGCCGGCGCGCATGGCTTTGTCCATTGCCGCAACGCCCATACCGCCGCGCCCGCGCAACGGATAGTCGTGGCTGGAACTGGTTTTGCCAGAGCCCTGGGCGCTGATGGTCAGGATCAGGTTTTCAGCGGCTTTCATTTCTTCAAAACGTTCATGGGTGATGGCAGCATCGGTGATGATGTCTTCATCATCGTTGTTGTCTTCGTCCTCAACCCCGGCCAGTGCACGGCGCATTTTCAGGTAGGCGGCGCGTTCTTCCGGTGTTGCGATGAAGTGGCGAATGACTGACATTGAGACGACTTCGTCATCATCCCCAAGGCGGATACCCCGTACACCTGAGGAATCGCGGCCCTTAAACACCCGCACATCAGTGGTGCGGAACCGGATGGCCCGGCCCGACGCTGTGACCAGCATGACGTCGTCATCCTCAGTGCAGATCCGGGCATCCACCATCTGCACATCTTCCGGCAGTTTCATGGCGATTTTGCCGTTGGCTTTTACATTGGTGAAATCTGACAGGGCGTTACGGCGCACACCACCGGCGCTGGTGGCAAAGAAGATTTGCAAATCATCCCAGTCTTTTTCATCGGCATCCACCGGCATGATCGCGGCGACGGACGCGCCCTGTGACATGGGCAGGATATTGATGATTGCCTTGCCCTTGGCGGTGCGTCCGCCCTGTGGCAGGCGCCAGGTTTTGAGTTTGTAGACCATGCCATCAGTGGAGAAGAACAGCAGCTGGGTGTGGGTGTTGGCCACGAACAGCGTGGTGATCACGTCTTCTTCTTTGGTGGCCATGCCGGACAGGCCCTTACCGCCGCGCTTTTGCGCCCGGAAATCAGCCAAAGGTGTGCGTTTGATCCAGCCAGAGGCGGTGACAGTCACCACCATGTCTTCACGCTCAATCAGGTCTTCGTCGTCCATATCACCGGACCAGTCGACAATCTGAGAGCGGCGCGGCACGGCATGCAGGTCTTTTACTTCCCGCAGTTCATCGGAAATGATCGCCATGATCCGGTCGCGGCTGCGCAGGATGTCGAGGAATTCGCGGATATTGGCGGCCAGGGTTTGCAGTTCATCGGTGACTTCTTTGACGCCCATGGCCGTCAGGCGTTGCAGGCGCAGTTCCAGAATGGCCCTCGCTTGCGTTTCGGACAGGTTATAGCTGCCGTCATCGTTCATCTTATGGGTCGGGTCATCAATCAGCTGAATGTATTCAGCGATGTCATGGGCCGGCCAGCGCCGGTCCATCAGTTTAAAGCGCGCCTCTGCCGGGTCGGCGGAGGAACGAATTGCGGCGACGATTTCATCAACATTGGAAACCGCCACGGCCAGACCGCACAGGATGTGGCTGCGTTCGCGGGCCTTTCGCAGTTCAAAGGCGGTGCGTCGCGCCACGACTTCTTCGCGGAAGCTGACGAAATAGGTCAGAAAATCACGCAGAGTCAGCTGTTCGGGGCGGCCACCGTTCAGCGCCAGCATGTTACAGCCAAAGCTGGTCTGCATCTGGGTGAAGCGGAACAGTTGGTTCAGCACCACCTCGGCGGTGGCGTCACGTTTCAGTTCGACCACGACGCGAATGCCGATCCGGTCGCTTTCATCGCGCACCGCTGAAATGCCTTCGATCTTTTTGTCACGCGACATTTCGGCGATCTTTTCGATCATCACCGCCTTGTTCACCTGATAGGGGATTTCATCCAGCACGATGGCAAACCGGTCTTTGCGGATTTCTTCAACCCGGGTCTTGGCGCGGATGATAACGCTGCCACGGCCTTCCAGATAGGCTTTGCGGGCGCCGGAACGGCCCAGAATGACACCACCGGTGGGGAAATCAGGGGCCGGGATATATTCCATCAGCCCTTCGATGGACAGGTCGGGGTTTTCGATCAGCGCCAGTGTGGCGTCCACCACTTCGCCCAGATTGTGGGGCGGGATGTTGGTGGCCATGCCCACGGCGATGCCGCCGCCGCCATTGACCAGCATATTGGGGAAACGCGCCGGAAGAACCGTTGGTTCCTTATCCTTACCGTCGTAATTATCCTGAAAATCGACGGTGTCCTTGTCGATGTCATCCAGCAAGGCGCGGGCGGCCTTTTCAAGCCGGACCTCGGTATAGCGAAACGCCGCCGCCTTGTCGCCATCCATTGAGCCGAAATTGCCCTGCCCGTCCAGTACCGGCAGGGACATGGAAAAGTTCTGGGTCATCCGTACCAGGGCGTCATAGATCGAGGCATCGCCATGGGGGTGATATTTCCCCATGGTATCGGCCACCGGGCGGGCTGATTTACGGTAGGGTTTATCGTGGGTGTTACCGGCTTCATCCATGGCGTAAAGAATGCGCCGGTGTACCGGTTTCAGCCCGTCACGAAGGTCTGGAATTGCCCGGCTGACGATCACGCTCATGGCGTAGTCGAGATAGGACGTTTTCATCTCATCGACGATATCGATTGAGGGTCCGTCATATACCGGGCGCTCAGGTATATTTTCATCTTCGATATCAGGGGTTTCCGGGGTATCGCTCACTTGGATATTCGCCTGTGTTTTTGAACAGCTGTTTGTGTCGCCTATACCCTATCAAAACCACCCTGTGGGTGCAATGGCCGGTGGTCAGGTACATGGTATTTATGTCCCCCGGGTAAGGGCGACAAAAGTGACTACAAAGGGCCGTATTGGCAGAGCCGGGGATGCAGGTCATACTGGTGCGAAATCACGGGGTGTAATTATCTTTGAGAAACCTGAAAAAATGACGCGCAATGCCAGCCTGTTATCCAGCCAAATAGAGGTGACGCGCGATGATCTGATCGCACTGACCCAAGACCTTATCCGTATGCCAACACTGAACCCGCCCGGCGATAACTATCTGGAAATATGCGAGTATCTGGCTAAACGCTTGAAAAACCGTGGGTTTGAGGTTGAGCTGATCCGGGCCGAGGGTGCCATTGGCGACAGTGATAAATATCCGCGCTGGAACATGGTGGCCCGGTTCTCCGGTGCCCATGCCGGGGACTGCATACATTTCAATTCCCATATTGATGTGGTCGAGGTGGGGCGCGGCTGGAGCTTTGATCCGTTCGGCGGCGAATTGTCAGACGGCAAGATATATGGCCGGGGTGCCTGTGATATGAAGGGCGGGCTGGCGGCATCCATCATAGCGGTTGAGGCGTTCCTTGAAGTCTGTCCGGATTTTGCCGGGGCAATTGAAATTTCGGGCACCGCGGATGAGGAAAGCGGCGGGCAAGGCGGTGTTGCGTATCTGGCGGAGAAAGGTTTTTTCAACCCTGAACGGGTGCAGCATGTAATTATACCCGAACCGTTGAACAAAGACCGGGTCTGTCTGGGGCATCGTGGTGTCTGGTGGGCCGAGATTGAGACATTTGGCGAGATTGCCCATGGTTCCATGCCGTTTCTGGGGGATTGCGCGGTGCGCCATATGGGCAATGTGATCCGCGAGATGGAAGATACGCTGTATCCGGCCCTGGCATTGAAGCGCACCGATATGCCGGTGGTGCCCGAAGGGGCCAAGCAGTCTACCATGAACATCAATTCAATCCATGGCGGTCAGGCGGAACCACCGGAGGGTTATACCGGGCTGCCCAGTGCCTGCGTGCCTGACAGTTGCCGGATGGTGATTGACCGCCGGTTTCTGCTGGAAGAAAACATTGAAGATGTGCAACAGGAAATCCATGATGTTCTGGAAACGGTGAAGGATAATAATACGACATTTCAGTATGATATCCGGGAAATGCACAGGGTATTGCCGACCATGACCGCGCGGGATGCGCCCGTGGTTCAAACGGTTTCACGGGCAATCAAGGCTGTTTTGGGGGTTGAGCCACAATATGTGGTTTCCCCCGGCACCTATGATCAGAAACACATTGATCGCATCGGCAAGTTGAAGAATTGTATCGCCTATGGGCCGGGTATACTGGACCTTGCACATAAGCCGGATGAATATATCGGCGTACAGGACATGGTTGACAGTGCCCAAGTTATGGGGCGGAGTTTGATAGAGCTTTTGACAGGCAATGACTGAATTGATCACGAATGAAGGAGAGATAGCATGAAACATCTTAC
>VAPL010310940.1_pt1 | contig 11812 bp, 12 predicted proteins | sample 3395061 | NCBI WGS metagenome assembly VAPL01 (sample SAMN08290444, study PRJNA428436) | hydrothermal vent metagenome | isolation source: Deep-sea hydrothermal vent chimney 2 | place: Pacific Ocean: Juan De Fuca Ridge | depth 2182 m m
AGATGCTGGTGGAGTGGTTTATTATGCCAATTACCTGCGTTTTTTTGAACGTGCACGCACTGAAATGTTGCGTGCATCCGGGTTCGAGCAAGACCAGTTAATCGATCAACATCAGATTGTTTTTGCAGTGCGTTCTATCGAAGTTGATTATCTGCTTCCGGCACGCTTTAACCAATCATTATTAGTCGATGTTGAGATTAGTCAGTTTCGTGGAGTCAGTATCTTGTTTAAGCAGCAAATAACTCATCCCGATGTTGATGAAAATCAGGTATTATGTCGAGCCAATGTGCGGATTGTTTGTGTTGATACACAAAGCTTCCAGCCCCGCCCTATTCCGGAAATAATCAGGAAAGAATTACAGCAATATGTTTGATCACTGGGTTATAAAACTGATTGTAGAAGCCAGTGCTGTTGTGCAAACAGTGATGGCTATTCTGCTGCTGGCATCAATGGTCTCCTGGATCGTCATGTGGGCCAAACGCAAAGAATTCAAGTTAGCACGAGAGCATTCAGAAATTCTGGAACAAAAATTTTATTCCGGAAAAGGTCTCAGTAATCTTTATAGAGAATACCGCGCTCATAAAAATGAAAACATTGGTCTTGAAAATATTTTTTTGGCTGGTTGTACTGAATATTCGCGTTTACGTAACACGTTTCCATCTCAACCTGAAGTAATTATTGATGGCACCAGACGCAGTATGTTTGTCTCATTATCCAGAGAAATCGATGCGCTTGATGATAAGCTTCCAATTCTGGCAACCATTGCTTCGGCCAGTCCGTATATTGGTTTATTTGGAACAGTATGGGGTATTATGACTTCATTTCGAGCGCTGGCCAGCGTACAGCAAGCGACCTTGGCAATGGTCGCCCCAGGCATCTCTGAAGCTTTGATTGCAACTGCACTGGGTCTGTTTTCCGCAATTCCTGCAGTCATTGCTTATAATGCATATACCACGGCAATTGATCGTTTAAACACACGCTACTCCAATTTCATTGAAGAGTTGAGTGCATATTTTGACCGCGATGCGAGACTCTACGATCCAGACGCATCGAAAGAAACACAAAATAGTGCAGAGCTACCATTGTGAACATGCCTGGCCAAAGAAAAAAAAGACGACCTGTTGCTGAAATCAATGTGATCCCCTATATTGATGTCAGCTTGGTATTATTAATTATCTTCATGATTACCACACCTTTATTACAAACTGGCATTGAGGTTGATCTCCCCCAAGCCCAAACAAAAAATGTAGTCACTGATAATACGCCGCCCGTTGTGGTCTCTGTCGACGCACAAGGACAGTATTTTATTAACACCAATGGCACTGATAATGAGCTGGTTATTATTGACGATATGGCGATCAAAATTGCCGCTATTTTACGCCATAAACCTAATATAAAAGTATTGGTTCGTGGGGATTCATCAGTCAACTATGGAAAAATAGTGATCGTTATGGCAGCCTTAAAACAAGCTGGTGTGCCTAATGTTGGGCTAATGACACGGCCAACGGAATAATTATTTTCTCCAATAGCTGCGTTGAGAGCGCTCATTTATACTTTAGTAAACTCCACTATACTTACATAAACTCTTCGCTTTCGGCTTGCTCTTGTCCATAAGGAACGTGCATGAAATAACTTGAACCTTCTGGCTTGTCTTTTTGCTCCTGCGCCATCATTGTTCAAGTGATTCCATGCACGTTCCTAACAGAGCAATCTGAGCCGTTACAGATATTTTTTAATTCGCTAAGTAGTTACTAATTTTGAAAGTTTTACACAAATATTTCATTCCAATCTGCCTCGCTGTATTGGTTCACCTTGTTTTGTTCAGTCTGTTTTTTTTGAATTTCAGATCAGAACCCGAGTCTCTACAAGTAGCAGCAGAACCTGAAATCATTCAAGCCACCTCATTGGATGAAAATAAAGTGATTCAGGAAATTGAAAAAATTCAGCAAAATGAGCTGGCAAAACGCTTAAAAGAAGAGCAACGTCAACAACAACTTGAAGACAAACGCGTTGCTGAACAAAATAAACTGGAGGATTTGCAAGAGCAACAAAAACTACAAATCGAACAAGACAAGCAACGCCAGGAGCTAGCCAAAAAAACCCAGTCTGAGCATTTGGCTGCAATGGCAATCAAACAAAAACAAGAACAGGAAAAACTGGCAACACTTAAACAACAACAAGCTCAGGAACAAAAACGCCTTGATGAAATAGCTCAAAAGAAAAAACAGTTAGAAGAAAAGCACAAAAAAGAACAAGAACGTCTTGCTGAACTTGAAAAAAAACGCAAAGCACAACTCAAGCAACAAGAGCAAGAACGCATCAACCGTGAAAAAGCTGCTAAACTGGCCGCAAATCAGAAGGCTGAAACAGATGCTCGCCTCAAAGCCGAGGCAGCCACACGTAAAAAACAGGAAGCCGAACAAGCTGCCGCAGAATCAGTACGACAAGGTAAAATCATCAATAATGCAACACGCATGATTATGCGTAATGTGGAACGCAGCTGGAGACGCCCCCCTGGCACAACAGATGGATTATCTGCAACTATTCGTGTCCGTGTTCTGCCTGGCGGATCTGTTAAAGAAGCTACAGTCGTCGTCAGCAGCGGAAATCCAATATTTGATCGATCTGCCGAGCTTGCGGTGCGTAAGGCTTCACCACTACCTGTACCGTCTGACCCAAAGATATTTAAGAAATTTCTTCCCACATTTACTTTCAATTTCAGCCCCTCATAAATTTGTAATTCTGGAGCCGACGATAACGTGAGCATCAACATCAAAGATTATTTTGCATTCAAATTACTTGCTAGTGTGCTGGCCTTGTGGTCAACCAGCAGTAGTGGTGAGCTCAACATTCAGATTACCGGTGGAATTGAAGCAGCAATACCAATCGCAGTTGCACCTTTCCAATGGGAAGGCAATACCAATACTCCACCGCTGGATATTGCTTCAATTATCCGCACTGATCTAGAACGTAGTGGTCGGTTTAATCTATTGCCCGTGCAAAAAATGCCGGATACTCCGAGTAACCCAGACCAACTTAAATTCCCGCAATGGCAAGCACTGGGACAGGAAAACCTAGTGTTTGGGCGCTTTCAGGAGACATTCCCTAATCGTTTTGACACAGCCTTCTATTTATTTGATGTTTTTAGCCAAACGCGCTTGATTGGTTACCGCATTCCATCCAATAAAACCGATTTAAGACGCATGACCCATCAAATCAGCGATATGGTTTATGAAAAGCTGACTGGTGAAAAAGGTGTTTTTGCTACACATATCGCCTATATTACCAAGATCAATGATCGCAACAACCACCCTTTCTACCGATTGCAGATTGCGGATGCTGATGGCTATGGTGCACGTACCATTGTCAAATCAAGACAACCAGTCATGTCGCCGGCCTGGTCTCCTGATGGTAAATCAATCGCTTATGTGTCATTTGAGCATCGTCGAGCTGAAATTTTCATTCAGGATATCTGGACGGGAAAACGACATGTTGTTGCCTCATTTTCGGGTATTAATGGTGCACCTGCATGGTCACCGGATGGCACTAAACTCGCGTTGACCTTATCCAAAGATGGCAACCCGGATATCTATGTCTATGAAATAAAAAGCAAAAAGTTAAGGCGCATCGTCAAACATTATGCTGTGGATACAGAACCAACCTGGTCACCTGATGGAGAAACCATTGCATTTACATCTGATCGCGGTGGCAGCCCACAGATTTATACTGTGGCAGCGCAGGGAGGACGAGCGAGCCGCATCAGCTTTGAAGGCAGTTATAATGCTGCTGCTGATTATTCTCCTGACGGCAAACAAATTGCACTGGTGCATCGTAGTGGTGGGCAATATCACATTGCAACACTGGAACTGTCTAGTAAAAACCTGACTATTATCAGCAAAGGCAGACAGGATGAATCACCAACCTTTGCTCCCAACAGCAGTATGATACTCTATGCCACAAAAGCTGCCGGGCAAGGTCAGCTAGCTGCTGTATCAATTGATGGGCGGGTTCATCAACGTCTCTCTGTTGAGGCAGACGAAGTGCGTGATCCTGCCTGGGCATCCAATTAGTTAGTATGATTTTCTGTATAGCATCTGAATAAGATATTCATGTTATCAACGCTGCCTTGCTTCTGTTAGAGTCACTGTATCAACAATCAATAACAAAACAATGAACTAAACACGAGGTTATAAATCTATTATTTGAGTGGAACATAATATGAAGTATCCTCGCTATGCTATCTACCTGTTGGTGATTGCTCAGTGAAATTAAAAACGTAACTACTCAGCGTAATCAGTAACTGCTCAGATTGCCCGCTATTTTGTTCAAGAGCAAGGCGAAAGTGCGAAGTTTACAGGTGTAAATAAGCACTTTCAACGAAGCTATTGGGCAAAATAGAGGGTAAGCTGAGTAGTTACTTAAAAACTAGCATTTCCTGAACCTACCAAGTGCAGAAAATGATTTCACTACTTCAGCCTGATGTACACGGTACGATAACCATCGACATCCCAATAAATCGCTAATATTGTCATATTTTGTAAATTACTTATCAAATCAGCAATCAATACTTAACCCAATATCAAATCTTAAGGAACCGCCATGAAGATCTTCAAGCAACTCATCATCGTACTATTGATTTTGTTACTCAACGCATGTGCTTCCACACCTGAAAAAGATGCTGAAGTAATTGAGCAAGCAGTCATCCCTGATGCTGCGACCCAGGGATTAAGCGAGCTTGAAACATTAGATGGCGATAAAATGACGGAAGTTGGGTCTTATGATGATAGCTACGGTGTACAAGGGCCGGTTGCCGAGCCTGGAGAACCGTTGTCAGTACGTGTTTTCTATTTTGATTTTGATAGCAGCCAAGTGCGTTCTGAAGATTACCCGGCAATTAATGCACATGCCGACTTTCTACTTGCCAACCAGGGATCGATGATTAGTCTCGAAGGACATACAGACCAAACAGGAACCCGTGAATACAACATAGCTCTGGGCGAACAAAGAGCGATCAGTGTTGCTAAAATGATGCAGATCAAAGGTGTTCCCGAGAGCCAGATTCAAATCGTCAGTTATGGCGAAGAAAAACCTGTATCACAGGGAAATGATGAATATGCTCTGAGCCAAAACAGACGTGTTGACATTATTTACCTGAGATAACTGATGCGCATCATCACCGCAATCTTGCTTGCTCTGCTGGTTACGAGTAGTTACGCCGACTCAGATGATGATCGACTGACTCGACTGGAACAACGCCTGTCCAGCAAGGCTTATATGGATATGTGGCAACTACTTGATCAATTACGTAATGAAATGCGTAATCTTCGCGGCGAGATTGAGCAACAAAGTTTTGAATTGCAAAAAGCCCAGCAGCAGCAAAAGAAAATGTATCTTGACCTGGAGCAGCGCTTACAACAAGTCGAAAAATCTGCAGTGGCTCCATCAACAATTAATCAAACAGGACTGGAAACCCGTGACCCACAATTAGTTGATGATTCTACCGGTTTGTCCCAAGCAAATGAATCTCTCGATCCCAACGATACATCAATGGTGGATCCTCAGACAATCAGTGCTGATTATGACAAAGCATTACAAAGCTTACGAGAAGGTCGGTACGATGAAGCTGCTCAACAATTCAAGCAGATTATCACGCTCTACCCCAACAGTGAACTTGCTGATAATGCTCAGTATTGGTTAGCTGAAACAAAATATATCAACCGTGATTTTGATACTGCCACTGCTATGTTTCAACGCGTTGTTAGTCAGTATCCTAACAGCTCAAAAGTGCCAGATGCATTGCTTAAAATTGCATTCATCAAGCTTGAACTCAACCAAATTAATGAAGGGAAAAAACAACTGACCGCGCTAATTGAGCACTATCCACAATCTTCAGCAGCCAAACTAGCTCAACAACGTATCGGCAACATCCATTAATACGTTTGCAAGCCCTAGTAGTCTGTCAATGTGATATCCGCCGGAGAAAGTCGATAAATGGTCATCTGCGTTGTTGCTCTCGTTTGGATTAGCCTGCTAGTCCTGCTCTCGTGCGCCTGGCAGCTAACCACTTCTCAACTCCCTATACACGGCAATATCACATTGAAAGACTTCTAGGAGGCTGTCCGAGAATAGAAAACCTACTGCGAAAAAACGAATTTTGGCCACATTTCCCCATTATTATGATGAAATACATCCCTGTATTTCATCCCTACGGGGTCGCTTTCAGCGTTCCAAATCCGCTCCATGCGGATTTGTCGTTAAATAGAACAACTATTCGCCTCAAATGATCAAAAAATCCGACTCAAAACCACTTTCCCTCGCAACAGCTTCTCTTCTCGGACAACCTCCTGGTCTTCGTATTACCGAAATCTTTTTTTCAATCCAGGGGGAGTCCAGCTTTATTGGACTTCCTACTGTTTTTATTCGCCTTACAGGGTGTCCATTGCGTTGTCATTATTGCGATACTGAATATGCTTTTTCAGGTGGTTCACTATTGAATATAGAACAAATACTCAATAAAACAGCAGAATACAACACTCCTTACGTTACAGTAACAGGTGGTGAACCATTGGCTCAAGAAAACACGTCAGCCCTACTCGATCAATTAGTGCAGGCAGGTTATCAGGTTTCTCTTGAGACCAGCGGTGCAATGGATCTATCCAGCTTAAATAAACATGTCATTAAAATTATGGATCTAAAAACACCGGCTTCTGGCGAAGCAGGTAAGAATTTGTACAAAAACATCGAATTTTTAAATCAAAGTGATGAAGTCAAATTCGTGATCTGTAATGATGACGACTACAATTGGTCAAAACAGATCGTTAATCAATATCATTTGACTGATCTTTGTGGGGTACTTTTTTCAGCCAGTTACAATCAATATCCAGCAACACATTTGGCTGAACGCATTTTGAAAGACCAACTTAAGGTTCGCTTTCAAATGCAATTGCATAAAATTCTCTGGAATGACGCCCAAGGCCGATAACTAACCAATGATTATCCAAAAAAAAGCAGTAGTCTTGCTGTCTGGTGGCTTGGATTCAGCCACCACACTGGCAATCGCACAACAGCAAAATTATGACTGTTATGCGCTGAGCTTCAACTATGGTCAACGCCATCAAGCCGAATTAAACGCAGCGCAACAACTCGTTCAAAACATGCAGGTTAAACATCATAAAACCATTAAAATTGGTCTGGATGCTATCGGTGGGTCTGCATTGACAGATCAAATGATTGCTGTGCCTACCAATGCTACAGTGGGTATTCCTGTGACTTACGTTCCCGCTCGTAACACAGTGTTTCTTTCACTAGCTCTGGGTTGGGCAGAAGTGCTTGAAGCATTTGACATATTTATTGGAATCAATGCTGTCGATTATTCTGGTTACCCGGATTGCCGTCCAGAATATATTCAAGCCTTTCAAAATCTGGCCAACCTGGCGACCAAAGCAAGCGTAGAAGGCAAACCAATCACAATACATACACCTTTGATCGATTTAAACAAAGCAGAAATTATTCAACAAGGGATTGCGTTGGATGTTAACTATCATTTAACCGTCTCCTGTTATTCAGCGGATGATCAAGGTGCCGCATGCGGTGTTTGTGAGTCATGCCGTTTCCGCAGCGATGGATTTGCTGTCGCTGGCGTTATTGATCCAACCAATTACCAAGCATCGACCAATCGCTCCAATCATCAATCATGATCAATCTGCTGACTTATACCAGTCTCTACCCAAATAGTATTCAGACAAGACATGGAATTTTTATCGAAAATCGCATCAGACAACTGGTTGCGTCAGGCGAGATCACAACCAACATATTATCACCAGTCCCCTGGTTTCCGTTAACATCAGATCTGTTTGGGAATTATCAGCAATTTGCCCTCATACCCGCACACGAACAACGTTACGGCATTGAGATATCGCATCCACGCTTTCCGCTGATTCCCAAAATCGGCATGAGTGTGTCTCCATGGTTAATGGCAGCAGCAACCTATCGTACTGCCAAATCGTTATTTGTTAACAATCAGTTTCAGGTGATTGATGCCCATTACTTTTATCCAGACGGTGTCGCAGCTACGCTGCTAGGTCAATGGCTGGGCTGCCCTGTGGTAATTTCTGCCCGCGGGACAGATATAAATCTGATTCCAGATTACAGATTGCCACGACGCATGATTGTCTGGGCTGCTGAACGTGCTAAAGCCATCATTACTGTCAGTCGGTCACTCAAAGATCGACTGATCAGCCTGGGCGTATCAAAACAAAAAATCACTGTATTACCCAATGGAGTCGATGCTCAGTTATTCCAGCCTGGGGATCGAAAAATGCTCCGAAAACAACACGAGCTGACCCGCCCTACCCTACTTTATGTCGGCAATCTAATCCCTTTAAAAGGCGTTGATCTGATCATTGAAGCGCTGGCAAAACTTCCAGATCACACCTTAATTGTGGTCGGTGCTGGAACGGAAAAAACCAAACTTGTAAAACTCGCTGCAAACTTACAAGTTTCAGACCGTATTCGTTTTGTAGGCACTCTCAGCCAGCAACAATTAGTTGAATACTACAGCATCGCTGATATCTTGTTATTGCCGTCAAGTCGAGAAGGTTGTGCAAATGTATTACTGGAAGCTCTATCCTGTGGGACGCCAGTCATAGCAACGGCTGTTGGGGGCAGTCCTGATATCGTTACCAATTCAAGTGCTGGCTTACTCATTGAGCACCGCACAGCTGATGCACTAATATCTGCAATACAACAACTGTCTGCCAATATGCCCGATTCTCAGATAGTCAGAAACTATGCACAACGCTTCTCATGGTCTCCAATAATCAAACAACAGATTGACACTTACCAAATGGTCATCGACAATCGGTAGTAGCTATTTTATATGGTATTCAGTAATATATGAGATATTATTAATCTTTAATGTAACTACTCAGCTTACCCTCTGTTTTGTTCAACAGCTGCGTTGAAAGTGCTCATTTGCACCTGTAAACTCCGCACTGCCGCCTTACTCTTGTACATGAGAGAGCAATCTGAGCAGTTACTGATTATACTAAGAATACTACCTTTAATCTAAAGATGGCTTACCATGATCGCTGAAGTAACTATCCGCAGTTGCCGTCAATGCCAGAGTCAAAACATTGTCAAAAACGGCACGAATGTCTGTAGCCAAAATTCGCTTTTTCGCAGTAGGCTTTCTATTCTCGGACAGCTTCCGAGTATTCTTTTTCTGCATCGTGATACTACGGAGCCAATTAAAAATTAAATTTGACACTGATCAGTGCCTGAGCATAATTAATGTAACAATTTTTCTCAGGATTTTTTCAAGGCACATCAACAGACCCCTTGTGAGTCATGTAACTGTTTATACAAAGCCAAAGATGAGAAATCAGGCAAGTAAAACATTAAATTAACGAAATTATTATGCAAAAACTATCCTTACTAATAATAACTTTATCTATTTCCCTAATAACTGTATGGAGCGGTTCATTACTAGCGAACGATGATAATCATCAAATAACTAACAACCCAACGCTACACGAATATAAAATTCAATCTGGCGATGTATTGGAAATTTCAGTTTGGAAAGAAGAAAACATGATCAAGGATGTACTGGTTCGTCCAGATGGAGGAATTACATTCCCTTTAGCTGGCGAACTCTACACTGGCGGCAAAACAATCGCTGAATTGCAAACCGCTCTCACTGAAAAATTATCCACTTATCTGTCAAATCCTGTTGTAACTATTTCTCCTAAGCAATTGTTGGGAAATAGAATTTACGTGATTGGCAAAGTTGCAAAACCAGGAATGTATCTTATTTCAAGTTATATTGATGTTGTACAAGCTTTAAGTATGGCTGGCGGACTAACTCCGTTTTCAGCAGTGAATGATATTTTAATACTGAGACGTTCCAGCGATGGCAAACAACATAATATTGAATTCCGCTATGGTGATATAGAAGATGGTGACAAGTTAAAACAAAATATCTTACTGAGAAGTGGAGATACCGTTCTTGTTCCTTGAGGGATGGAATTAAATAACCTGGACATTTTGGCGTAGTATTTTTTTTGTTTCAAAGACATACCAGAATGTACACGTTATACTCTCCGCACATGAAAATTTAACATCCATGGCAGGTGAACTGCTTGTATATGAACTTAGTGCGGATAGCGGCGTTGGAACCCCTTGCTGTAGAATGAACTACAGCCAAGGTTTTCTGCCTTGCTCTCTACACAAAATCACTGACCCTAAATGCTAAATTTTCATGTACGAAGAGTCTATTTAATTCCCATTCCTAAAACGCCTTGTTACATTAATCAATTAATAGACATGAACCGAACTACAATCATGTTTCCAATAAAAACCTCAGTATATTCTAACGATGGCAATTCGACCTTTGTAAATTATGTCTATTTACTGCTGTGTCTTGTCTTGGCTGGCTGGCAGAGTCAAACTCATGCACGTGAGTGGTTTGTGTCCCCTCAGGCAAGCAGTCGCTTAATATTTGATACAAATTATCGACTTAGATCAAATCGATCAACCAGAGATAACTTGCGAACCATTAAACCCAAGGATACCTTTGGCGGTGTTCTCTCAGCCGGAGGCACCATCGGTAGCCGAACAGAAAATAGTGATATCCATATCAGAGGTAATGTAGCGTTTAATCGATTTAATATTGATAATTTTAATAGCACTGATTTTTTTCTGTATCCAGAAACCTGGCTTACAGTCAGTCCACGTAATAAGCTGGGAATCAGCGGTAAATTATTTCTGGATAGAACACTGGCAAGAGAAAGACCTGAATTTATTGATTCTACACCCCAAGATCTCGACGAAACTGATGATTTACTTGGGGTTCCCAAGAGACGATTTTTGAAATCAGTGAAACCAGAGTGGAGTCATTCTTTAACTGAAAAAACGACTTTGAATTTAAGTTATGAGTTTACAGATGTTACTTATGAAGATGCTGAATCAACAGGACGTACTGATTACTTGATCCATTCAGGACAATTAAACTTGTCACATCAATTAACTTCAAAAACATTACTATTCAGCAACATTGCTACGACTCTGTTTTCAACCCCTGATATTGATTCATCGACTATTTATTATTCTCTGCAAGCAGGTATTCAGCACAAATTTTCTGAACGATGGGAAGCAGAGATTGTAGGAGGTGGACGCTATTCCACATCCGAGTTCAGAGATCGGAACGGTAATAAAGATAACAGCTCTGGTTTAGGCAGTCTTGCCAGTGCCCGCGTTACTCACCAGTATACGACAGGCAGTGTAAACGCAAGTATTGCCCAGGATATCAGACCTACTGGTAATGGTGATTTACAGACAACTAACCAAGTTGCCTTCAGCTGGAATCATCAATTAACTGAACATTTGAGCTTGAGTTTGCCTATATCTGCTTTGCGTGCCTCTGCAATTAACGCAGACACCAACAGACTTGATAGAAGCTATTATCAAGCTGCTCCAGCTATAAGCTGGAAGTTAACGCCAGAATTTTCGCTGGGATTACGCTATCGTTATCGATTTCAAAAATATGATAATGCTGAAAACTCTGCTGATTCACACAGTGCTATGTTATCTGCAAATTACCACTGGCAACGCCTGTCTCTTTCGAGATAATGATCGACTTAGGAACGTACATGAAATAACCTGGACAATGAGAACCTAGGAGGCTGCCCGAGAATAGAGAACCTACTGCGGAAAACCCATTTTGGTCGGACTTTCCAACAAAACTATCCGCAACAAAGCGCGTACATAAAACACTAAATTTCATGTTTTAAAAGCATCTATATTCAAGACGCTA
>VAPL010988979.1_pt1 | contig 11809 bp, 10 predicted proteins | sample 3395061 | NCBI WGS metagenome assembly VAPL01 (sample SAMN08290444, study PRJNA428436) | hydrothermal vent metagenome | isolation source: Deep-sea hydrothermal vent chimney 2 | place: Pacific Ocean: Juan De Fuca Ridge | depth 2182 m m
AAGACGGCCTTTAATGCCTGCTCAAAATCCCCCAGCTGATATGTCGCCTGAGAGCATGCAAGCGCGAGAAGCGCGTAATGGTGTGCTCTTTGCTGCGGGCGGTTATGCGGTCTGGGGGGTGATACCGTTATTCTGGAAGTATCTCGATCACCTGCCGGCCTTTGAGGTGCTGTTACACCGTATCGTCTGGTCTGTGCCTTTTCTGGCAGTATGGTTGCTTGTCCGGGGTAGATTAAAGTCTTCATTTCAGGGGATTACGGATCTCAAAACCTGTTTGATGATGATGACCTCAGCTGTGCTGGTGAGCATAAACTGGGGCATTTTTATCTGGGCTGTGAGTAATGATCGCATTATTGATGCAAGCTTTGGATATTACATTAATCCGATTATGAATGTGATCATTGGCTATCTGCTGTTGAGTGAAAGGCTAAGCCGGGGACAGATGATTGCTGTGGCGCTGGCGGTGATAGCGATTGCCGTTCAGGTCTGGAATTTAGGATCACTTCCGTGGATTTCACTGTCACTGGCATTTACTTTTTCATTCTATGGCTTCTTGAAGAAAAAGACGGCTAAAGTGGGTGCCGCTCAGGGGTTGTTTATCGAGGTGTTGTTGGTTGCACCCTTTGCCCTTTTTGGTATTTATTATTTACAGGTGCAAGGACAGAACCATTTTTCTTTTGATGCACAAAATAATGCGGTTCTGCTCATATTAGCGGGATTGCTGACGGTGGTGCCGCTGGTTCTGTTTGCTGCGGGGGCACGGCGCATTCGTCTTATAACCCTTGGGCTTTTACAATATATCGGCCCTTCGCTGAATTTTCTGATTGCGATTTACATCTTCGATGAAGTGACCACGCCTTTGCAGCTGGTCAGCTTTGCACTGATCTGGACTGGATTGGCAATTTTCTCTTATGATGCTTACAAATCAGAGCGTAACCGGGCTGCTGATGCTCGGGCGCTTATGGTTTAGGTTCTGGAGTTTAGTTTTGGTATGATTTCTTCCACTGTGTCGGCGACCTCATAAGAAACTTCAAGTCCTTCACGGATAAATTCATCCGCTGTCATATGCTCAAATAATGAGATCAAAGGCTGCCAAAAGTTGTCTATATTGGCGATGGCAATGGGCTTTTTATGGTGGCCAAGCTGGCTCCAGGTCATCATTTCCACCAGTTCTTCCAACGTGCCGATGCCGCCGGGCAAGGCGACGAAAGCATCTGACAGATCATGCATGGTCTGTTTGCGCTCATGCATGTTTTCGGTGATGATGAGTTCGCTCAAACCATCATGCATCAGGGTGGATTTATACCAGAATTTTGGCAGCACGCCGGTAACGTGACCACCCGCCTCTAAAGTGGCGCTGGCCACTTCCCCCATGATGCCGATGTTGGCACCGCCATAGACAATGCCAATGTTGTTTTGGGCGCAGAGCTGGCCGAAATTCTTTGCAGCTTTTAAATAATTCGGGTTTGCTCCGGGGCCGGAACCGCAGTAAACGCAAATTTTTCTCAATTCCGTCATTTTTTCGACCTATGCCAATCACTGTTGTTGCAGGTGGCTGTTATCAAAAAAATTAAACAACACAAAGAGTTGCGTTAACTTTGTGATGTGTGGAATTTGCTATTCGCCCCTGTGGGGAGTAGATTAGAGATTACTTTAATGTTGTAAACGACAAATTGTCCGGCAGGTCCCTGATCTTGCCGCTGCCGGTTTGTTTCGTGATTGGTAAAAGGGTGTACCCGTGGGTAGAGCTTTGTGGATTGCTTTTGCGGCAATCTTTACATCACTCCTGCTTTATCTCGCATTTGTCGGCCACCGTGAACAGGTGGTGCGAATGGCATCAGTGTTGCCTGACGCGCTGAATGGTTTGACGGAACTGGTGGAGCGCATAAGCCTGCCCGGTAAAAGACAAATCGCCAAAGCTCCCGAAGTTCCCCGGTTGAAAAAAACAACCGCGCCAACTCCGATTTCGATAACAAATGTCGAATACCGGATGGATGGCCAACTGATGTTGATGGGGAATGCTGCGCCGGGTGTTCAACTGGACTTTTTCATTGATGGGGTAAAAACAGCACCACAAAGCCTGATGGCGGACGGTGCCTGGAAACTTGTGGTACCGAAAGAGGTTTTACCCGGCCCCCACCGGCTGGAAGTGTCGGTCCCGGCGCAGGAAACGCGCCCGCGAACGATTGTGGTAATGAACTTTGTCAAGGCGGGAGCGGAAGAAATTGCGGCTGTGGCGGCGTCGAGACAAATGGCTGAGGCGACGATTGCCAAAAAAAATCCACCAGACAATCTACCTGAACAACGGCCACGTAAACCGTCACCGGGTTTTTCCAAACTGGCGGAGCTGGCGCAATCGCAATCAGTACGGCGTGATGTCAATCCATTGAGCGGTCTGTCGCCAAAGCTGTTGATTGATGATGGTCCCTTGCTGGCAACTCCTCAAAGCGGTACAGCGCAGAATAACATAACCAATGGCAAAATTACCCGAAGAACCGGAACGGCAAAACCAAAACCGTGGTTGAGGAACAGTCAACCGCAACAGGTAAGCCCGCGCGCCCAGGAAATTGATCAGGCGCAGAATATTATTACCGGTGCCCGTTTGTCCAAAAAAGTCGCGGTTCGCGATATACCGGATATCGGGGATAAAGAAAAAACTTCCAAAACCGGCAAACCCGAGGTAACAGTCAGCCTGGGCAAAGGTCTGGTGGTGGTGCAGCCGGGAAATACATTATGGGACCTGGCGATATCAATTTATGGTTCAAGTCGCTATTATCAGAAATTATATCGGGCCAACCGGCATATTATTAAAAACCCGCGAAAAATTTTTCCCGGGCAGGTTATATTCGCACCAGATGCCAACCCGCCGACACGTATTGAACCTGCTTCACCACCTCAGTGGTCGCCACCGCAATAAAGGGTATTTTTTGACTATTTACACGTTCTTTTGCTCAACCGCTGCGCGTGGTTGCCGGCAGTGAAAAGTGACACTCATTCCCCGCGCCCGGTAAAAACCGGCGGTGGAAACATTGCCACAGCACGGGCAATTCTACCCTATCTGTGGATGGAGGACCGCCCGGACCTGAAACAGCGCGTGGTGGTGTCAATCATTGCCCTGGTGTTGGCGAAACTGGCGACGATCAGCGCGCCGTTTTTCTACAAGGAAATAATCAACGATCTCGCCCCTGCCAACACTGCGGCTACAGCAACCACCATAATTGTTGCCCCCATTGCCCTCATTCTGATTTACGGCATTGCCCGCATCATGATGGTGGCAATTGCCCAGATCCGTGATGCGATTTTTGCCAAGGTCGGTCAAAATGCGGTGCGGCATCTGGCGCGGCAGACATTTGCCCATCTGCACCAGTTGTCTTTGCGGTTTCATCTTGAAAAACGCACCGGCGGATTGAGCCGGGTAATAGACCGTGGCACCAAGGGTATCGAAATTACATTGCGTTATTCCCTGTTCAACACCTTTCCAACATTGCTGGAAATGGTGTTTGTCTGTGTTGTTTTGTGGTTAAATTTCAGTATCTTATATGCATTAGTTACAGCAATTACTGTTATTCTTTATATCTGGTTCACCTATAAAGCAACCGAGTGGCGTATTGAGTTGCGGCGGCGGATGAATGAGGCTGACAATGAAGCCGGGGGGAAGGCTGTTGACAGTCTGCTGAATTTTGAAACCGTAAAATATTTTGGCAATGAGCAATATGAAACCGACAGGTTTGATGTGTCGATGGCGAAATATGAGCAAGCGGCAACAAAAACAATGACATCTTTGTCGTTTCTCAATTCCGGTCAGATAATTATTTTCACCACCGGCATGTTCATTTCCATGGTGCTGGCGGGCCAGGGTGTTGCCGCGGGCACGTTGACTATCGGTGATTTTGTCATGGTGCATGCGTTTTTGATACAGCTTTATTTGCCCCTGAATTTTCTCGGCTCGGTCTATCGCGACATCAAACAGGGGTTGCTGGATATAGAAACCATGTTTGATGTGCTCAGCGTTGACCCGGAAATTGCCGATCCAAAAAATGCACCGGCGCTAAAAGTCGACAAGGGCGAAATCGAATTCAATCATGTGAGCTTTTCCTATGATCCTCTGCGTCCGATTTTGAAGGATGTCAGTTTTAAGGTTCCGGCGGGAAAAACTGTGGCCATCGTCGGTCCCAGTGGTGCTGGAAAATCAACCATATCGCGGATACTGTTCCGGTTTTATGATATTTCTGCTGGATCTGTATCGATTGATGGCCAGGATATTCGCGAAGTATCGCAAAAATCCTTGCGCGCATGCCTTGGTATGGTGCCGCAGGATACGGTTTTGTTTAATGATACAATCGGCTATAATATTCACTACGGCCACCCGGGCAGAAGTGATGAAGAGGTTATTGAGGCAGCAAAGCTTGCCCAAATTCATGATTTCATTATGGAGCTGCCCGATGGCTATGATGCCATGGTGGGGGAGCGGGGATTAAAATTATCCGGCGGGGAAAAACAGCGGATTGCCATTGCCCGCACAATACTGAAATCTCCACCGATTTTAATTCTTGATGAAGCAACATCTGCTCTGGACACCTATACCGAGCGCGAAATACAGGAAGCTTTGAAGCTGGTGTCAAAAGGGCGCACGACCCTGGTTATTGCGCACAGATTATCTACGGTTGTGGATGCAGACCAGATTATTGTATTGGAAAAAGGTGTGATAATAGAACGTGGCTCACATGAGCAGCTATTGAAGAAACAAGGACTATATGCCGGTATGTGGCAGCGTCAGCAGGATTTGGAAAAAGCCCGCGAGCAATTGAAACGAACACTTGAAGCTGAAGCCGCTGACAATCTGCTGGCTCAACAAGGCGATGATAATGATTAAATCTATTTTCTCGATTTTTGTACCCATTCACCGCGAAGGCTATCGATTTATCGGTATTTTCGCTGTTCTCGCCCTGTTGCTGTTTTTTCTGTGGCAACCGCTGGGCTGGCTCGGGGTTATCGCCACCTTGTGGTGTGTTTATTTTTTTCGCGACCCGGTTCGCGTAACTCCTTTGCGCGAAGGGCTTGTCATTTCCCCGGCTGATGGCAGGGTCAGTCTCATTGTTGAGGTGATGCCACCACCCGAACTTGACCTTGGCGATAAACCATTAACGCGCATTTCTGTTTTCATGAATGTTTTTGACTGTCATGTTAACCGCTCACCGGTTGCCGGGCGCATTGTTAAAATGGTCTATGTGCCGGGAAAGTTCATCAATGCCGAACTCGACAAGGCCTCGGAACATAATGAACGCCAGTGTTTGACTATTGAAACAGCGTCAAAAAAGCGTTTTGGCGTGGTCCAGATTGCCGGCCTGGTAGCGCGGCGCATTGTTGGCTTTGTCAGTGAAAACGAGCCCATCGGTACCGGCGAACGCTTTGGCCTTATTCGTTTTGGCTCGCGGCTCGATGTTTATTTACCCGCTGGTCATAAGGCACTTGTTGGCGTTGGCCAGCGCGCCATTGCCGGTGAGACGGTGCTGGCGGATATTGCCTCGAAAGAAGCTGCGCGTGAATACCGCGCCAGTTGAAGTTTAGTTCGAACAGTAAACGGGAACCAGTTAGGTGAGTAAGCAGCCCCTTAAAACCTCAGTAAAGCGGAAAAAACACCCGCAGCGCCGGATTAAATTCAACCGCGTGCCCATTCGGGTGTTAATTCCCAATATCATTACCCTGCTGGCAGTAGGCAGTGGATTGACCGCCATCAGGCTGGGCTTTGATGGCCGGTTTGAGCTGGCTGTCGCCGCCGTCATTCTGGCCACGGTTCTGGATGCTTTGGACGGGCAGGTGGCGCGGCTTTTAAAGGGAACTTCCAAATTTGGCGCTGAACTCGATTCCCTGGCTGATTTTGTCAATTTTGGCGTGGTTCCCGGCGTTCTGATTTACCTGTGGTCGTTGCACGTCTTAAATAACCTTGGCTGGATTACCATTTTGGCTTTTGCCTTGTGTATGGCGATGCGGCTGGCACGGTTTAATGTGGCCCTTGAAGATCCTGACAAACCGGCCTGGACGGCTGGATATTTCTCCGGTATTCCCGCACCAGCGGGAGCTGGCCTTTTGCTGCTGCCGATGTATTTAAGTTTTCTCGGTCTTTTTGAAGGGCCTGATGCGGCAAAAATCCTGGTCTTTTACACACCACTTGTGACGATAATGCTGGTTAGTCCGGTGCCGACATTTTCAAGCAAACTCATCGGCAATCATATACCGCGTGACATGGTATTGCCCATTATGGTGATGATTGTGCTCTTTGCCGCCGTGCTGGTGAGTTATCCGTGGTATGTGCTGACATTTGTGGCTCTGGCTTATATTGTTTCCATACCTTTTTCCATGAAGCGCTATGGTGAGCTGATGAAACAGCACAGGCTGGAGACCGGGGCCAGGAGCAAAACGGGTGAAGCAGATAAAAAGGCTGATTCTAGCTGATACTGGCGCGAACCGTTTGTTCGATCTGGCGCCAGTCTATGAGCTGCGAACGCGGAAAACGGTATTGTATCCAGGTATTGTCAGATACAGCCAATTGACGCCAGCACATGGCACGCAAGGCCGTTGTGTTGCGGCGCTGGCAATGTAAAACATAACTTCCACTTGATATGTCGGCTACAAAAATATCCTGCCCGTCGTAACCAAAACCGGTTCGCGCCTGGCGCAGTGTCAGGCCGAGGTCCGTTGGCTTGCCCGTCGATTCTAAAATGGTTTTATAGAATTCCGGCATGCCATTACCGGTTATGGCAAATCCATAATCGACCGGCAGTTTTTCAATGATAATATTGTTGCCAGGCTGAGCGATGGTGAGCTGTGGTGCGACCTTTGCCGGAAGGGTGGAAATTGAGGCTGTCGTGGCAGGTGTTGCCCCATTACTGTCGAAAACCGGCAATCTCCATTGCACTTGAGTTGTCGACGCCATTAATCCCAATACGGCCAGTGTCGTTGTCAGCAGACCGGCGAGCAAAACGCGTGACTGAGGTTTTGTTACCGGGGCCGGGGAGGGATAATTATCTTGTGACAACATGTTGCGCATGACCATTGCTGTAAATGTGTGCTGTTTTGAGACAGAAAATGCTGCCGGAAAGCCAAAGCTCAGGCAATCCTACGATATAGCTATTATTTTATGGTTAACGAGAGGTAAACAGTTGCCCGCCACGGCAAGATTGGTCAATAATGAAACGGTGAGGCTATTTCGGGTTGGTATGGTGTTTGCTTACCAAGGGGATTAGTGGAGTTCACCGGCAGATTTTAAGCCATCGAATTTAAATGAGTAACAGCCCGGATGCGGGTTTTAGTAGGCGTTGAGTAAAATGTATCATGATATGCTGGTTTATATATATGCAATCACCACCGGGTTTGTTTTTGGCGGGGTGATTGGAAGCTTTTTTCAATTGGTGACGGGGAAGCGAATTAAATTTGAACTCCTGATGGAAGGCGGCCCGATTGTCGTCTTCACCGCCATGGCTCTGGTGCTTGCCGGGCCGATAATTGTCATGCGCAATGCGATTAAAGCCCAGTTCATCGAGCATCGTCCTGGACACTGGTTGGCGCTCAGCACATTGATTTGTGCCTTGTGGAGCTTCATGTCAGGTATTTTTGTTCTGAGTTTCGCCCTCGCCCTGCGGGCGTAATAGCAAAGGCAGTGGCCTTTGAATTAGTACTTACATTTGTCATACCGGCTTTCGCCGGTATGACGGGATGATGGATTAATTCTCATCGTCGTTGGCAAAATTTTCAAGAATTCAAGATTTTTTGGATAAGGACGCGACAACCGGGGCAGGGCAGGCTGACAGTTTCTTTTTTAAGAGCTTGCGCCATGCGGGCTGGCATTTTGTGTTGGTGCAGATGAACTTGGCCAGAGCTGGTGTTGGAATGGCATGGGCAAGGTTCAGATACGTTCCTGCCGCTGACGAAAGCGTGGAGACGATCATGCCCATCAAGGCGCCTGAATTGTCAAACACCGGACCGCCGGATTCGCCGCGCCGGGTTTTCAGGTTAAGCACCATCGCTTCATCATAACCGTATTTCAGATAACGAACCGGTTTGCCAAAGCGCAATTCTGACAGGGTTCCCACCCGGGCAATATCGCGACGTAACCCCGGTTTTCCCAGCGACAGGATTGAAGCTCCCGGCGTGATGCAGGGACTGCTAACGGGACTTACCGGTTTTAACGGATTGGGATCATCCAGTTTTATCAAAGCCATATCACCAATTTTTTGGACGGCGACAACGCGCCCGCGGTATTTTTTACCCTGGGGACCGGTGGCTATAACCACCCGGTTTTTCGCGACCCCAACATGAGCAGCTGTCACTATGTAACCATTGTTGTCGACGACGAAACCGCTGCCGGTGGTGATTTCTATGGTGGGCGGAAGGGGGTGAGAGGTGTCTATCGGATTTGAAACAGCCAGGGATACATAGGAGTAATCACGTTCTCTGACGATGGTTTTCACATCTTTAAGAAAGGCCGATGATGACACCGGTACACTTTGAGATAATCCAATCGATCTGCCGTTGTCTGCAACCGACGTGCAGCCTGCAACAGCCAGGAGAACGGGGACTATACTCAACTTTTTCAATTTACCGGTGGCCTCTGCTGTATGCATTTTATGTGTTATGATGTTAGAGTGTCTAAATATGGTTGTCGATAATTACATGGTGGAAATCGCATATTTTTTTAATTTTTCGAAACGTCTTACTTGTCCCCGGTATACAAGTGGCATATTTTGCAACAAGTTTCGGGGCTTGAAATCGTTAAAGGGCAGAGCATATGGAGATTGTTACAAATAATCTGGAGTTATGGTTGATTGGAATGTTTGTCATCGGGTTTGCATTTGCGTGGATGACGTGCAAATGCAGCTGATGGGCGTGCAATCCTTGCCGGTAAGGAATGGAATTTAAAATGACATATGAATATGTATCGCAGTTTTTTATGCTCCTTCTGGCCTTGCTGCTGGGGGCTTTTATCGGTTGCATGTTGCGTCGATGGACGAGGTCTCCGTCATCTGAAGCAGAAGTAAAATCGCCAGAGCCAAGTGCCAGCAAGGCTTCACCCGATCCGGTATCACCCGTCACGGAGAGCGCCAAAACCGACGAACCTGTTGCTGCTGCTGCCGAGGCTGAAGAACCAGCGGCTGCAAAGCCAGAGCCAAAACCGGTTCAGGCGCGCGGTCTTGATGCGGCAATTGGTGGCAAGTCCGATGATTTGAAAGTTATCAGCGGTATTGGCCCCAAGCTCGAACAGACCCTTAACGGTCTGGGAATTTTTCATTACGAACAAATCGCCGGCTGGCGCGCCCAGGATGTCAGTGAAGTGGATGATCTTTTAAGCTTCAAAGGTCGCATTGAGCGCGATGACTGGATCGCTCAGGCAAAAAAGCTGATGGACGATTAAGCGCAGATTATTGAGTTAATCGGATTAATTGGCGTCCGACAATAACAACCCAACCCCCGCACGGTGCGGAGAATTTCAGGTAATCCGCTTCCGCTCTAACTTTTATCAATCTTCTCAATAAGCCTGTTAATGGCGGCGACGGCCTGAATTTCATTCAAAAACGGTGTATGGCCGCGGTTTTTCAACGTGAGGCTTACCATATTTTCGTGCGCCTCATGCATCTTCTGCAAGGTCTCAGCCGTCAAAAGATCTGAGTTTTCTCCGCGAACAACCAGTGTCGGAATATTCTTCAGTGCATTGAAATAAGGCCACAATGGCGGTATTTTGGCATCGCCGGGAGAAATGATTTTTGGCAGAGTATGGCGTAAACCCGGGTCATAATCGCTTTTGGGTTTTCCGTTTTCATCGCGAAACGTGTTGCGGGCAAATGTTATCCACTCATCTTCGGGCAGAGTTGGAAAGTGGGCCTGAGCTATCTTCTTCAAAGTCAGCACTGCTTCGTTCCAGTTTTTGGGATCCGGCAGGTTTCCGACATAACCGGCTATGCGTAAAATACCCTCAATGGCGATTTCGGCACCGATATCATTGAGCACAACGCCTTTCAGGACTGTGGGGCGCAACACGGCCATGATCATGGCCAAAATACCGCCGCGTGACGTTCCCACAACAATTGCATGAGCGATACCGTGCGCCGTCATGACATCAAGTGTGTCGTTAACTTCGATCAGGGGGGTATAGTTCTTGTAATTGCGGTCATAATCAGAACGGCCGCGACCGCGGTAATCCAGACACAGCACCCGGCGTTTCGGGCTTAAGTGCTCGGCAAGTTCATGGAAATCTTTTGAATTGCGCGTCAGGCCGGGCAAACACACAACCGGAGTTAAGGGGCTTAGCCGGTCACCGTAGTCGCGGGCATATAATCTGAGACCGTCTTTAGACGTGGTGAAGGTTTCCTGCCAACTATCCGCGGTGATTGTGGAGGAGAGTTCAGACCGGTTTGGTTTATTCATAAGGTCAACTTGAACTCAACAGATTACATCGTCGGTGCTGTCAACGGATACAGCAATACAACCGTTGGCGCTTGCGCGTGAACGCACCGGGATTTTGGCGACAGGTGAGAAGCGGGCCAAATCAGCGGTCATGGTAAATTTACTGCCGCCATTAAGAGCGGAGCGATACACATGCATGTTCTCCATAACGCGTTTGACATAATTGCGGGTTTCGTTGAAGGGAATGCTTTCAACCCAGTCAATCGGATCAATGGCACCGGTTCGGGGATCGCCAAATTTCTTGTTCCATTCATTGACCCGGCCACCACCAGCGTTATAGGCGGCAATCAGCATAATGTATGAGCCGCTGAAGCGGTAAATCAGATCACCAATGTGGGCCGTGCCCAACATGAGATTGTAGGAGGGGTCGTAAAGGCGCTTGCGGTTGTATCTCTGGCTATGTTTCTTCGCGGTAATTTTCGCGGTTCCGGGCATCATCTGCATAAGCCCCTGAGCCCCAACAGGAGAGCGTGCCGCACCGTTAAATTCACTTTCCTGGCGGATTATGGCGTGAACCAGTGCCATTTCAACCGGCCTGCCGATCTTCTTCAGGCGCGGCAAAACGTTGGTGGGATATTGCAAGCGGCCGAAATCATAACCGTGAACGCTGTTTGCGCGTTTGGCGACACGCAAAGCCACATGGGGCAGGCCATAACTTGTTGCCAGTGCTGAAAGTGCGGCGAGATCACCGGGCTTTTTCATGGCATAGGGCAATTGGCTGAAAAAACTGTTGCCCCATGAGGTGAAGCCCAGCTTGTTCAAATACATGAGAGCGCGAACGGAATTATAAGACTTAAGACGACCCAGGGCTGTGGGCTGGGTGCTGCCTAAAGAAATCGGCATCGGGCTGCGCCCCAGCGCATCAAGGGCAAGCTGGCCATAATAGGTTCGCGGTCTTGATGCCGAGCGCTCAAGATACTTATTGGCAAGCGCCTTGTTACCTCTGGCTTTATAGGTGCGTGAAAGCCAGTATGCCGCGGAAGATTTGCTGCGCGGACCATCAGCGGCTTTTTCCAGCCTTTTGAAATGAATGAGGGCTATGCTGGTTTTTTTAAGATATCTAAGAGCAATCCAGCCGGACATGAATTCAGCATCTATATAATCATTGATGTATCTGGATTTGAGGGGCAGTCCATGTGCCGAGGTCAGGCGATAGGCTTCCCCTTTGGCACCGGCGGCGAGTGCCTCGCGGGCCAATAGCCGCCGTTCTATCCACCATCTTTTAAGATTGCCGCGTGATTTTGGTGCTTTGGCAATCAGGCGCCGGGCCTCAACAATTTTCTTCTTTAACCGAAGGCCGCGTACCCGGGCATAGAGCAAAGACGTATCGTTGCGCAACTTTGCCGGTACA
>VAPL010188226.1_pt1 | contig 11797 bp, 10 predicted proteins | sample 3395061 | NCBI WGS metagenome assembly VAPL01 (sample SAMN08290444, study PRJNA428436) | hydrothermal vent metagenome | isolation source: Deep-sea hydrothermal vent chimney 2 | place: Pacific Ocean: Juan De Fuca Ridge | depth 2182 m m
ATAGGTTTGCCATCCTGCACCGGCAGTTTAAGCGGATCAAATGTCGACATCGGAAATAAAAGTGCACCACCGATATGCTCAAACGCATATTCATTGGGTGTGCGCACATCTATCAGTACAATCTCGTTACGGTCAAACCTGTCTTTAACTTCCGCAGGCGTCAGGGTTTTAAGTTCCACACCATTGAGGTTTTCTGTTTCCATGATAATTACTCCTGTTCAATAATCATATTTTCAACGACCAGTTCAAGCAGGCTTTCCACCTGCCTGTCCCATCCGCTGGCTTCGGTTTCACGATCAAATTGCAACCTGCACTGACCACAACTGGTGACGAAATGGTCAGCACCGGTGGCCTCTACCTCCTTGCGCTTCAACTCAAACGCCTTTTGGCGCAAAGGGGCTGCACGGGTATTGGCCAGCACACCACCGCCACCACCGCAGCAAAATGAGCTTTCCCGGTGGTGTTCAAGTTCATGCAGTTCCATCCCCAGAGCTTTCAGCACCACCCGGGGAGCATCCCCCAACCCGCCGCGACGGATTTGCTGGCAGGGGTCATGAAAGGTGGCTGTTTCACCCATCGATTTCACCCGGATTTCACCCGACTGGATATTTTCAGCCAGAAGTTCGATCGTATGCATGATGCGGATATCGTTAACCGGACCGCCATACCAGCGCGCTGCCTCCCAGCGCGTTGCCCCCCAGGCATGGCCGCATTCGGGTAGTAATATCGTTGTCGCCCCAATCTCGCGCGCCTTGTCAATCAGGCGGCAGGTCAACTCACCCTGAAGTTCCAGATCACCAGAGAGATAGCCAAAATTGGTCGCTTCAAAGGCAACCGAAGAAAAGGTCCAGTCGAACTCCAGATGATCCAGTATTCTGGCAATACCAACAATAGAGTCCTGATGATCCTCCAGGTCCCCCGGTGCCAGTGTCATCAAAAGATCCGCCTTTGGCTTATCAAGCGGCAGGCTAATGGAATATTTTTTCTCGATGTCATGGATGGTTTTGATAAACTCTTGAGGTTCACCAAAGGGACTGTGTTTTGTCTCGGCATTGCTGGTGATCTGCGCCAGTCGATCAGGCAGAAGTCCCGCACGATACATGCCATGGCGGGCTTCCTTGACCAGTTCGGAAATATCAATTCCCATTGGACACGCCAGTGTGCAGCGTCCGCAAAGGGTACAGGAATCATAAATAAGCTCTTCCCATTCCTGCAACTCGGTAATGGACAGGCGAGGGGCCATCCCCACCATCCCGGCAAGCCAGCTGAACGGGCTCTGGGTGCGATGGTAAGCATCTTCAAAAGGTTTCAGCTTATGGATTGGCGTGTATTTAGCCTCTCCCGTCGTCAGATAGAAGTGGCAGGCTTCCGCACACAGTCCACAACGCACACAGGCATTCATGTAGCTTGAAGCATGTGGCCCAAATTCCACAAGAAAGCCTTCCATCGCATTGGCCACACGCACCGCGTCCGGCAAATCACGCTGCTGGTCGAAATTGCGGGTTGATTTGGGTTTGGTAATACTGGTCATACGTTATCCTCCTACATCCGTGTGCCGCGACGCCCGGCCAGTGCCCCGGTAAATCCGCGTGACAGGGGCCAGGTGAACGTGTGCATTAAACTGCTGAACGGGAAATAGATCAGCCATATCTCAACCAATCCCAGATGAATGGCGCGCAGTGCGGTGCTTTGCTCGGCCAGCGCCATACAGCCGGTGAGCATCACCAAAAAGGTCAACCCGGCGGCAATATGATCATCGCGCCGTGAAATCAGCCGCACCACCGGATCGACGAACCGCCGTATCCACAGGGCGAGCAATCCGGCAAACGCAAATTGTGCCGCAATAATAAAACCCCAACGTGGCAGTGGCGGCCAGTCAACGGCATAAATATTTTCACGAATAAAAGCCACATGCGGTGCTGCAAATAACAGCAGGGCGAACAGACCCAGATGGAAGGCGTAACCCGCCAGAGTGACAAACCAGACCCGCCCCTGCTTCATGAATATTCGCCGCGGCACGAAGTGGCTGAAGATCAGTTTAATGGCACCAAGACTGGGAGAGCCAACGGCCCGCGCTTTATCCTTTCTGCGGCCAAAGAACAGGATGGCAAAGATACGCCATCCGGCAAATACCAGAAATATCGTCGCCGAGGCTTTCCACAGCGGGCCTTCGAGAAGTTCAATAATGCTCATTGTCTGTTTACTCCTTTTTCGGCTTTAATTTCTGCAAACCAGCGATCGTGATGGGTGCGTGCCCAGTTCTCATCCACCTCGCCGTCAATCATGCCTTCCAGCGTGCCTTGGGTTCCGATGGTTGCAAGATAAATGTGACCAAGAGCAAAGCCGATAAAAACAAGGGCGGCGATGACATGGGAGAGTTGCGATAGTTGCAGCAGATTGCGGGTGCCAAGAGCATCGGGAAAACTCAGCAGAATACCGCTGGCCGATAGGGTCAGGCCGGCGAGGATCGCCACCCAGAACCATGCTTTTTCACCGGCGTTATAGCGCCCGGAACTGGCATGACCACCGAACATTCCACCCGCGCGCAACGCCCATTTGATATCGGTAAGAGTTGGGAAATTCCCGCGTATAAAAGTGACGAAAAGCGCCACTAACGAGAGAATAAAAATCGGCCCAAAAAGATTATGTGTCTGCATTGATGCTGTGGCCAGCGCGCTGTATGCAGTCTTTCCGATCACAGGTATCAGCACAGGCCGACCGAACAATAAAACCAGTCCGGTAAAGGCAAGCAGCAAAAACAACACCGCTATGCCCCAGTGCACCACCCTGTGGGTTACTGAAAACCGCGCTATCTTGTTGCGAGACCGGCCACCTTCAATCTTCAAACGCCCCCGGAGCATAAAAAACAGGGACAATATACCAATGACGGCGAGTAATCCGACTGCGCCATACCTGATTAAGGGACCATCGCTTTGACGCAATTGCGCCCACCAGACACCATCCGTGTTGATCGCCACACTGTCCTCAGCCCGTTTAGTGGTCACAAGGCCTGGTCGGCCCTGTTTTAAGGCGCGCCAGAGATCAGAGTCACTTTGTTTGCTAAGTGTATTTTCCCGGTAAGGCGCATTGGACTGGGACGAACCCGTACCTTGCGCAAAAACCGGTAGATTGCCGGCAACCAGCATACCGAAGACCATAATCACAACAACCATGGTCGATTTAACCAATCGCCCCGGCATTAAATCATCAAGTGTATACATATGACTATCAACCTCGCTTCAATGGAAAGTCCGACCGGTGGTTCGATCAGTCTGTCCTGTTTTCACAGCTATAAACAAAGATTTCATTTGAACCTCACTCATCGCCCGCAAATAGTACCATAATTTTTGAATGACCCCGATGCAGCAAATAATAAAATACCGGCACGGCAACGAGAGTCAGGAAAGTCCCCACCATCAACCCGCCAATGGCAACCACAGCAAGCGGTGACAGGCGTTCAATACCAACCGACCACTCCATGGCAATCGGCAACATGCCGACACTTGAAGCCGTCGCTGTCATCAGAATTGGCCGGGTTCTCAGTTCAACCGACTGGATCAGCGCATCTTTGAGAGGCTTGCCCTTTTTCATTGCCTCCTTGGTGAAATCAAGCAGCAAAATGCCATTGTTCACCGCAATCCCCATGAGCAGGATAAACCCCATAAACGATGGCATCGAGCTATGCTTGTCGGCCAGCATCATTGCCCATACAGCCCCAATGACCGCCAGCGGCAGGGAGGCCATAATCGCAATCGGGTCGAGGAAAGAACCAAAGGTGATCACCAGCATCAGGAACAACAGGGCAAGGCCAATAATCAGCGAGTTTCTCAGCCGAGTGAAAGATTCCCCCATCTGCTTGAATTCGCCTTCATAGGCTATTGAATATCCGCGCGGCAACTGCAAGCCTTTCAACGCGGCTGTAACATTGTCATGCAGGTTGGTAATGGCAATATTGCGCCGATAGCCGACAATATCGAGAGTAGGCAGCAAGGCCTGATGGGTTTCGGCTGTCGGGGCAAATGTTGTTGTCGGGCTGGCAAGCGCTGCAAGGGGGATATATTTTCCTGAAACTGTGCGAATTTGCACAGCATTCAAAGCTTCCGGTGTCGAGCGCTGGTCAGCTTTCAACCGCACCCAGACTGGAATGGAGTTTTCGCCATTGATCCGTAATCTGCCACCGGGAATACCCTGCACGGCAGCGGCCACTTGCCGGGCGACATCAAGGGCTGTCAAACCGTAAAGTCTGGCGCGTTCGGGCGAAACATTCAGGTTTAACTGCTGGGCTGCCCCCTGCCAGGTACGTTCAAAACCCGTGAGGCCTTTAACCGATTTAAGCCTGATCATGACCTGATCACCCAGTTGGTCAAGAACCAGAGGGTCGGGGCCGATTATCATAACGTCCACAGCGCCGCGAATTGATGACAGGGCAGTGGCGCCAAACTCGGATACATTCGAAGATACCAGTCCGGGGATTTTACTCAGACGCTGGCGGATATTTTTTTCAATTTCATAAATAGACTGCGAGCGTTTGAAGCGATTGACAATATTGACCGTGAACCGCCCCGCCTGCAACGTGCGTGCTGCACCAAAAGACTTAACTCCGGGTTCAGCCCCAATGATCATTGAGGAGTTAAGCAACCAGTCATCAGGCATTGAAACCCGTACAGCTTCATCAACACCGGCAGCAATCTTGCGCATTTCCCCGGCATCTGTATTTGGCTGTGCTTCAAAAGTGATGATCATCACACCGGTATCCATCAGCGGCATTATTTCACGACCGAGAAAGGCGATTTGCGGTGCGGATGCTGCAAACATCACAACAAAAGTGAGTGTCACCAAAATCGGATGCCGCAAGGCCCGCCCGGTAAGGTGAACAAAAAAGCTGCGCACAGGTACGATGAAAAACCGATCAAAAGGTCGCAGGATAAATGCCAGTGGATCGCGCCTGTTCGGCTTCATAATCATCGGCACCAAAAGCGGAATTATCGTAACTGAAACCACCAGAGAGGCAGCAAGCGCTACCGCCAGAGTAACGGTTAAAGGCCGCAGGATGGTTTGGACAAATCCGCCAATGAACATAATGGGCAAAAGAACAGAAATGGTTGTGATGGTACCTGACATATCTGCCAGCAAAATCTCGCCCGTCCCTTTGACAGCCGCATTCTTGGCGGATTCATCCCCAGAACGCATACGCCGTTCTATATTTTCAATGACCACAACCGCATCATCCGCCAACAGACCCACGGCAATGACGACAGCTGTCAGGGTAATCATATCAAATTCATAATTCATCAGGTGCAGAACGACGAAAGTCAGCAGGTAAGTGAGTGGTATGGACAAAGCGGTGATGATGGCGGCGCGGGTATTGTTGAGAAACAACAGGATCACAATCAACGTCATGATCACCGCTTCGCGTAAGGATTCCATCATATTATCAACGGTTTGATGGATGATCCGCCCTTGCGTATCGGCAATGCTTAAACGCAGCATGGGGAACTCATCGGCTATCAGCGGCAGGGTTTTTTCAATCGTGGCGATAATAACCGAGGCATTGCCATTGTCACCGCGCAACAGTGAAATGGCAACAGCGGCCTTGCCATTGCCGCGATAAAGCGATGTCGGATCTGATGCCCCCCAGGTGACCGTTCCAATATCACCTACGCGCACATGCGTTCCACCAGGCAGCGGCACCAAAACTTCGGCAAGATCAGCTGGTAGTCGTGCCAGCGCTTTGGCGGTCAACAACAGACGGAAACCATCGCGGTGAACCAGGCCTGCGGGCTTTGAGATGTTGCTGCCCTCTAACGCTTGTGCAACCGCGTCAGGACCGATGGCAAAGGCTTCGAGTTTATTGCGGTCAAGATCAACCGACACCTGACGCTTGTCGCCACCAAACACCTCAACTTCGGCAACACCGGGGATATTCAAAAGCTTGTCGCGTACCGGGTTTTCAACAATCCGGCGGATCTGGCCAAGATCGAGATCATACCCCTTTGCCGCTACTGCTGCGATAACAACAACAGGACGGGCAGCTTCGGTAATTTTAAAAATCAGGGGCGATCGAACCCCATCGGGCAGCAAGCCGGTGACCCGCGGTAATTCGGTTGCAACATCTGTCGCCGCAGTGGAAATATTAATGCCGTATTCAAATTCCACCTGAACCGATGAGACTTCATCACGCGAGGTTGACGTAACACGCCTGACCCCGTCAATGGCTGAAAGACGCACTTCAATTGGATGCGTAACTTCAGTGGCAACATCTTTTGCCGCCGCCCCCGGCCACGAGGTGACAATGGAAACTGTTGGCCGGTTACTATCAGGAAACAGATTAAGCGGCATCGCCTGATAGCTTAAAATGCCGCCAAATATGACAAAGGCAAACAGCGCCAGAATTGCGTGCGGGCGTGCTAATATCCAGGCGATGAATTTCATTGCACCAACCTCTGGGCAAGGATCGCCTGATCACCGTCCTTTAACTTTAGCAACACGGATTGCTGCGCGACAACAACCCTGTCGTTTGGTTGGATGTCTGCCTTGATGGCGACGCCGTGAGAACTGGTTTCAATAATTTTAACCGGTATTTTAGTCAGGGAAACCTTGTTTCCGCTGCCGCTTGCCTTGACCACAAAACCGCTCACCCCATCAGCCGACCAGGCAATTGCGGTGACAGGTACGGACAGGGCATCTTTGATTTTTCCGGTAATGACGCGCACCGGCACGCGTGCGCCGGCAGGCAGCTTGAAGGGGGATGAGGCAAGATCAACTTCAACACTGCCCATTGACAAGGCATCCAGCGTTTGATTGATCCGGGTCAGACGGGTATTGAAGGTTTTGCTGCCGGACATCATGACCACCTCACTGCCGATCTGCAGCTTATTCAGCACGTCTTGTGGCACCTTGATTGAAAAACGGGTTTTACCGGAAACGGATAATCGATAAATCGCCTTGCCGGATGTGGCAAAATTTCCCGGCTCCGCCAGGCGCTCGGCAACCGAGCCGCTTTTATCCGCAACAATCACTGTATAGCTGCGGCGGGTTTTGAGTTGAGACAGCTGGTGGCTGAGTGCTGCGACTTTCTTTTGCGCGGCAATAAAAGCCGTTCGCGCACTATCTGTGGATTCTTGTGTGGCAAACCCTTTGGCCAGCAGGGATTGTTGCCGCTCAAGTTCTTTTTTCTGAAAACCCTCTTGCTGGACCGCGGCTTCGAGGTCTGCTTTTAATGCAGAAATTTCATCTTCAATTTGTGAAGCGTCAATCCTGGCAAGAACTGTACCGGGCTGAAATTCCTGACCTTCTCTGGGGCCCATGGCGATGATTGTGCCGGAAATCTGGGGGGTTACAACTACTTCGGAATCTGCCTTTTTCGTGGCCAGGGCTAAAAATCCCGAGGTAACTGTCTGGCGCTGAACCCTGGCACTGTGCAGCGCCCATGGAGCAATAACAGGCGGGGCCACCTGAGTATGTTGTATTGCGCGTTGATTGCGTAAATATACCGCACCAACCACCAGTGCACCGGCAACCATAAGGGTTGCACTGTAGAGGAGAATTTTTGATACTTTCATCGCATCAGGCCCTGTTGGGTGTTGTTTCAAAAACCATTCATACGCAGAAAACTCAACGGGCAATCCGGTCAGCCAGATAGCCGATAATAATGAGAGCAAACCCGTCGAAGAACAGGCTGATCCCAATAAAAAGCCCGACCATGATTGGTGATGTGATTGGCCAGCCGGCAAAAAGGATCACGGCCAGCAGGAAAGACATCAACCCGTTAAAGGCCATCCAGCCCCACCCGCGCATGGGGTAAAGATCGTACGCAAGACCAAACCCGCCAAAAGCATCAAGCAGCAGATAGACACTCAACAACAAGGCAAGGGCTGCCAGACCCGCCAGCGGGAACAACACAAAAAGCGCCCCGGTGACAATCAGCAATACCGGTTTTAAAAAGGCAATCATTGAGCGTCCCCGGCCAAGAAACGCCAGGTAGGCTGTCAGGACACCGCCGGTAATCAACAGCCAGCCGAGAAAAACACTCACCACCAGTGACATGATCTGGGGAACCACGGCACCGGCAATGCCGACAATCATCAGCAACACACCGGCTATCAGACTGAATTTGCGAAACCGTGTTGCGAACGCGTGATCAAATTTAAAAACGGTCAGGCCTGTTTCATTTACATGTAACATTGTTTTCAAAGCTCCAAATTTTTCAATCTAAGTCAGATAAAGCACCGGTTTTTCCAGCGCATTATCCTCAAGAACACCGCACCCTCGCCGGAGAGATTCACCCGAGCCCTGCAAAATCATAATGATCAGGCCCGATTTGAGAGCTCGCTCATAAAAGCCTTTATGGTGAGCGGGGACCCCGATGAAATTTAAAATATCCTCAAATGACAGAGGCCCATCGGGGTGTTCCAGTAGCAGTTTTTTCAATTTTCCAGCGACAGTGCCGCGACATATGATTGTTCCAATATCTTTTATGCGGATGAAATCAGCACTGTCTGACTGAGCGTCAGGCTTGCCACATATTGAAATGGCAATGTCTTTTGTTCCTGCAAGGCAAAGTTCAAGACATACATGCCCTGCTCTTTGCAAATCCTGCATAATGGCCAGGCAACAGTCTATTGAACTCATCAATGCCTCCAGCGCTGTCTTCATCTGCCGAGAAGATAAAACCAACACAACGAGGTATGCTGCTACCCAGGTAGCAGAGTGCAAAAAAAATTAGAGCGGTCTGAATTATGAATTATGAATTGTGATTATGGATACGTTTAACAATCACCCGACCGGTAATAAGCCGTAGAGCCATTTCCGCCACAAAGACGGCGGCAAAAAAACCAACAATCCAATAAAGAATATCTGGTTTGGTTTTACTCAGGTAAATTCCGGAAAGAATAATCGCTGCCAGATTAACAAAAATTGCCATCACTACCATCGCCATAGAGGCTTTGGTTTTTTTCAGCAATCGCAAATGCCCCACATGTACAATCAGGTGGATGAGCAGGGTTGAAATAGCGCCAATTGCCGCAATTGAAGAAAGATCGAAAAATACCGCCATGACAATAATGGCCCCGGAACTGAAAACCAGCCCCTGCCGGGAATGGCCAATAGGTTTGCCAAATGCGCTCGGCAACTCCCCCAGCCGGGCAAGTTGATAGGTTACATTGGTGGCTGCATAAAGACTGGCATTGATGGCTGAAGATGTCGACAAGAGGGCCGCCAGTGCCATAATGGTAAAACCAGCCGCACCAAATACAGGAAGTGCGGCTTTTGCCAGGGCGTAATCCTGCGCATCGATGGCCTCCTGCGCTGTCAGATTACCAAAAACCGCAAGGGCAACAGCCACATACAGAACCATCACCAACCCGATTGATGTCATAATAGCGCGTGGCAGGGTTTTGGCGGGATCCTCCATATCTTCGGCGGCATTGGTGATGTTGCGAAAACCCTCATAGGCGAAAAAGGTAATAGCCAGAGAGAATAAAATCGATTGAACGGGTGGATATTGTGCTGGCGATAATTTTTCCGGATCCATGGTTGCAATACCGACTATCGCAAAAAATCCCAGAGCGAGCATCTTCAACAGGACAATAATATTTTCCACCCGGGCCATATTACCGGAGCCACCCAGGTTGATGACCATGAAGAGTAAAATAATACCGGCTGCAAAAATCTCTACCCAAAGATGAGCAAAGCCCGATGGTAAGAGTTCATAGGCGTATGAGCCAAAAGTGCGGGCAACCAGCGAGACCGAAACCAGAGAGGAGACATACATCATAACGCTGATGGCCCCGGAAAACACGCCTTCGCCATAGCCTTGAACAAGATACTCCACCAATCCGCCACTTGAGGGAAACCGGGCGCCCAGCCGTCCTATGGAGTAGCCTGAAAGCAGGGCAATAATGCCGCCGGCAATAAATGACAACCACACGGCACTGCCGGCAATCAATCCGGCCTGACCCAGCAGAGCAAAAATCCCGGCCCCGACCATGGCCCCAATCCCCATGGATACCGCTGACCAGAATGAGACTGTTTGACCTGATTTATGCATTGTTTTTTCTTGCTGCTAATTACGCAAATACGTCACGAATTAAATTTGGGAGGAAGTAATTTATGGTCTCTTGTCCGGCTGAGCAGCGCCTGTAGTTTTTCTATATGAATGTGGCCATGATCAAGGCTGACAATACCCTGTTTGCGCCAGTGTTGTAATTGGCGATTGACAACAGCACGTACACTGCCAATCATTTCTGCCAGAACTTCATGTGACAAATCATTGATGAGCTTGAGGTGGTGGTGGTCTGCAGCCTCATCATCCACATGACGCATTATGAGGTGAGCCAGCCGGGTTTCAGTATCATGCAGGGCGAGATCACCTGCCAGATGGGTGAGGTTGCGTATCTGCTGCCCAAGATATGGCAAAAAGCTGCGGTTTATTTCCGGGTGAGCAGATATCCATTCCCGCATCTCATCAGCGGGCAGAGTTAAAAGATCAAGATCATCACGGGCAACAAAGGTACCTTCGCACGGTGTGCCGGTGAGAAGTTGCAGCATATCAAAGGCATCACCGGGAGCTAATAAAAACAGCGTGACGATGCGTCCGGTTTCTTCATTGATCTGCACAACCTGCAGCCTGCCCGAGACGATAACATGAAACCGTTTGTTCTCATCTTCTGCGGCAACGGTCCGTTTGCGCGCCCATGTTTCACGGTGCATCCTGTGCAGAATATCACCAAGCAATTCATCATCGACGTCACGAAACAAACCCGAACGGCGCAGTATCTCAGCTGTTGATGCATCATTGGGTAAATTATTGATCATATATAATACCTTGCAGCAGGGCTTTGCTAATTGACAAGCGAAATTGCAAACAATAGTCGGTTACAAACTTCTGTTAAGTGCGCAGCGGCTTCGGTGTTGTCACGGTAACCCGGTGAAAACACCGGGTATGTATTTGGCAAGGAAAATCAGTGGAAACTGAGCCTATGATTTTAGTGGCACAGCAATTTTTCCATCACTTAATGATAATAACGAGATGATTTCCTGACAATTCTCTACTTGTCCATTGCAGCAATCTGCAAGCATGAAACTCACGAGATTGCCCATGGTGCCCAGATTGGCCGAATAATGGATTTCCCGCTGATTGCGCGTTGCCTTTAACAAACCCGCCCTTTTAAGGATCGCCAGATGTCCCGACAGGGTAGAGGGAACGATGTCGAGCTGGCGTGAGATTTCACTGACCCGCATGCCATGCGGTTCTTCGCGCACCAGCAACCGGTAAATCGTCATGCGGGAATCCTGAGCAAGTGCTGCGAAGGCTTCGATTGCGTCTTCTTGTTTCATAAGTCCAATCTGCCTCAATTCGATACGCTTGACAATATAGTAATATGTAAATAAATATCATAGTTCGGCAATTGCCGAACTATGATATTTAGACCGTGACAAGCGGACTGTTTTGCGCCTGCCTCATTTGGCACATCGCAGTGCCTATGGCTGGTTTCCTTTAACCGCCGATGCCAAAAATGAAAAAATCGAGACGAGACAAGTGGATATCGCCATTCCAGAAACCCTGTTTAACGAAGAGATAGACCGCCGCGCCGTGCCCGCTCTTAAGACCCATGCAATGGTTTTAGGTGAAGGTGGAGAAAATCTGTTTGCAGCCGGTGTAGCCGACATGGATTTCAAGGCACCGCCAGTGGTGCTGGAAGCTATGCAAAAGCGTCTCGCCCATGGGGTGTTTGGTTATGAGACGGTACCGGAAGGGCTGTTACCGGCGCTGACTGTCTGGCTCAAAAACCGCCAT
>VAPL010227453.1_pt1 | contig 11793 bp, 11 predicted proteins | sample 3395061 | NCBI WGS metagenome assembly VAPL01 (sample SAMN08290444, study PRJNA428436) | hydrothermal vent metagenome | isolation source: Deep-sea hydrothermal vent chimney 2 | place: Pacific Ocean: Juan De Fuca Ridge | depth 2182 m m
AGCTCACACTTTGATTCGCTGCGCTGGTGTAATGTCTTTTCTGTATTCATATTGTTCTCAACCAAGGCTGTATCGAAGCTGGCTCATAGAAGGGAAAATATTTTCACCACAGAGGCTCAGAGTACACAGAGAAATGAATATGCGACGGCCATTACCGGCTGCTGAGTAACAATTCCCGCAAGATGTGTTCATACATCTGCGACAGTAGATCGAGGTCGGCTACGCTGACGCATTCATCCACCTTGTGAATAGTGGCGTTGAGCGGGCCCAGCTCCAGTACCTGGGCGCCGGTGGGGGCGATGAAGCGGCCGTCGGAGGTGCCGCCGGCAGTGGAGAGTTTAGGCTTTTGTCCAGTCACGGCCTGTACCGCCTTGCAGGCGGCGTCCACCAGTTCACCGCTGGGGGTGAGAAAGGGCAGGCCCGAGAGTTCCCATTTCAGGTTATAGTTGAGTTCGTGTCTGTCGAGGACGGCCTCAACCTGCTGCTGTAGTTCTTCGGCGGTGACCTCGGTGGAGAAACGGAAGTTGAACCACACCTCCAGTTCGCCGGGAATGACGTTGGTGGCGCCGGTGCCGCCGTTGATGTTGGATATCTGGAAGGTGGTGGCGGGAAAGAATTCGTTGCCCGCGTCCCACTGCGCGGCGGCCAGTTCCGCCAGCGCCGGGGCGGCGAGGTGAATGGGGTTCTTCGCCAGGTGCGGATAGGCCACATGACCCTGTACGCCATGCACAATGAGCTTGCCGCCCAGCGAGCCGCGGCGACCGTTCTTGATCACGTCGCCCACGCGCGCGGTGGAGGAGGGCTCGCCCACCAGGCAGCCGGTCATCTTCTCGCCGCGGGCCTGCAGATACTCGACCACCTTCACCGTGCCATCCACGGCCGGACCTTCCTCGTCGCTGGTGATGAGGAAGCCGATGGAGCCTGTGTGATCCGGATGTGCGCTGACGAAGCGCTCGCAGGCGGTGACTATGGCGGCGAGACTGCCCTTCATGTCCGCCGCGCCGCGGCCATAGAGCATGCCATCGGCGATGGTGGGCTCAAAGGGCGGATATTTCCAGTTTGACTCGGGGCCAGTGGGCACGACGTCGGTGTGGCCGGCGAAGGCGTACAGCGGCTCGGTGGTTCCCCGGCGTGCCCAGAAATTGTCCACCTCGCCGAAACGCAGGTGTTCGACGCTGAAGCCGATGGCTTCAAGGCGTGCAATCATCAGTGTCTGACAGCCGGCGTCCTCCGGGGTGACGGAGCGGCGGGCGATGAGTTGCTTGGCCAGTTCCAATGTTTCGGACACGTCTTTATCCTCGCTGGAAAATGGTTTCGTAATCGGCGGGCTTGAAGCCGACGTGGGTCTGGCCGTCATCGGTGGCCAGCACCGGGCGCTTGATCAGTGTCGGGTTCTCTAACATCAATTGGATGGCCTTTACCTCGCCGATACCGCCACGTTGGGTTTCCGGCAGCTGCCGCCAGGTGGTGCCGCGTCGGTTGAGCAGGGTCTCCCAGCCCACGGCTCCGGCCCAGTCGCGCAGGTTTTTCTCATCCAGCCCGTCGCTGCGGAAATCGTGGAAGGTGAAGGGCACGTCGTGCGCCTCCAGCCACTTGCGGGCCTTGCGCACGGTGTCGCAGTTCTTGATGCCGTAGAGGGTGGTCATGCGGCTCTCCAAATATACGCAATGTAGGAGCGGGCCATGCCCGCGATTAAAGAATAGAAAATAACACCCCTAATGTGGGAGCGGCTTCAGCCGCGAAAGATGGTCTGCCTACCTTCGCGGCTGAAGCCGCTCCCACAATTGTTTTCTTCCAACCGGAATGGTTTATCGCGGGCATAGCCCGCTCCTACGATTTGTTGTTCAGATATCACGCAGCAGTTCGTTAATGCCAACCTTGCTGCGGGTCTTTGCATCGACCTTTTTCACGATTACTGCGCAGTACAGCGAGTAGCTGCCGTCCTTGGAAGGCAGGTTGCCGGATACCACCACCGAACCGGCGGGGACACGGCCATAACTGAATTCACCGGTCTCGCGGTCATAGATCTTGGTGCTCTGGCCAATGTACACGCCCATGGAGATCACCGAGCCTTCCTCGACGATCACGCCCTCGACCACCTCAGAGCGGGCGCCGATGAAGCAGTTGTCTTCGATGATCGTCGGTGCGGCCTGCAGCGGCTCCAGTACGCCGCCGATGCCGACACCGCCGGACAGGTGCACATTCTTGCCGATCTGCGCGCAGGAACCGACGGTGGCCCAGGTGTCGACCATGGTGCCGGAATCGACGTAGGCGCCGATGTTGACGTAGGAGGGCATCAGCACCACCGAGGGCGCGATGTACGAGCCCTTGCGCACGGAAGCAGGTGGTACTACGCGCACCCCGGCCTCGCGGAAGTCGCGGGCGTTGTATTCGGAATACTTGGACGTGACCTTGTCGAAGTAGTTGGTGAAGCCGCCTTTCATGAATTCATTGTCGTTGATGCGGAACGACAGCAGCACGGCCTTTTTTAGCCATTCGTTGACCACCCAGTTGCCGTCAATTTTTTCTGCCACTCGCAGCTCGCCACTGTCGAGCAGGCGGATGGCCTCGTTGACGTATTCCTTGACGTGGGTGTCGACGGTGCGTGGGGTGATCTCGGCGCGATGTTCAAAAGCGTCTTCGATGACTTGTTTCAGGTCGGCCATGTGTACGTTCCTCTAAATGGTGTTAGTACGGTCTGAATGCGTGGATTCAGGCCAGTGATTCGACATAACTGCGAATACGCTTCGCAGCCTCGATGCATTCTTGCAGGGGTGCTACCAGCGCCATGCGCACGCGGTTCTCGCCGGGGTTGATGCCGTGGGCGTCGCGCGACAGGTAGCTGCCGGGCACCACGTTGACGTTCTGTTGCGCGAACAGGTCGCGGGCGAAGACCTCGTCGCTGACGGGTGTTTCCGGCCACAGATAGAATCCGGCCTGTGGCTTTTCGACGTTCAATACCGGTTGCAGAATCTCCAGTACGGCGTCGAATTTTTCCCGGTACATTTCTCGGTTCTTCTCGACGTGTGTCTCGTCATTCCAGGCCTTGATGCTGGCGGCCTGCGTTGGCGGCGGCATGGCGCTGCCGTGGTAGGTGCGGTAGAGCAGAAACTTCGCCAGCACCTCGGCATCGCCGGCGACGAAGCCGGAGCGCAGGCCGGGCAGATTGGAGCGTTTGGACAGGCTGTGGAAAACCACGCAGCGGCGGAAGTCGTCGCGGCCCATCTCGGCGCACACCTGCAGCAGGCCCACGGGCGGGGCGTCTTCGTCGAAGTAGATCTCCGAGTAGCACTCGTCGGCGGCGATGATGAAATCGTGCTCGTCGGCCAGCGTGATGAGCTGGCGCAGGGTGGCGGCATCCACTACGGCGCCGGTGGGATTGCCCGGTGAGCAGAGGTAGATCAACTGGCAGCGTCGCCACACGTCCGCAGGCACGGCCTTGATGTCCGGCACGAAATCGGTGTCGGCCAGGGTGTTGAGGAACCAGGGCTCGGCGCCGGCCAGCAGGGCCGCGCCCTCGTAGATTTGGTAGAAGGGGTTGGGCATCACCACCAGCGGATCCGTACTGCGGTCCACCACCGCCTGGGCGAAGGCGAACAGGGCCTCGCGGGTGCCGTTGACGGGCAGTATCTGGGTTTCCGGGTCAATACCACGGCCATTTTGCGCAGAGGCGGCGAGGTCGAAGCGTCGTTGCAGCCAGGCGGCGATGGCCTCGCGCAATGGCGCGCTGCCCTTGGTGAGTGGATAATTTTCCAGCCCGTGCAGGTGGCTGATCAGTTCCTCGATGACGAAATGCGGTGGCACGTGTTTCGGCTCGCCGATGGAGAGGGCGATGGGCGACTTGCCCGCTGGCGCCTGCAGGCCGTCTTTGAGCTGGTGCAGCTTTTCGAACGGGTAGGGCTGAAGCCTGTTAAGATCCGGATTCATATAGTGTTTTTATGTTGAATGTGAGGCGCGGGGTGGGCAGTGAAAACAGGCCGCGTAGTATACCCAAGAACGACAATGGATACACGGCGAATCAGTGAGCAGCACTTCCGGCATGACCCCTTCCCGAGCCCCGATAAGCGGGTTGCCTGTGGCGGCGCTGCTGTTTGCCGCCAGCTTCTGGGGCAGCATCTGGTATCCACTTCGGGAGCTGGAGGCGGCGGGGCTGGCCGGCCTGTGGGCGACCTGGATCATGTTTGGCATGGCGACCCTGGTGTCGGGCCTGCTGGCCTGGCCACGGCGCCGCGAGCTGTTGGCGCACCCGGGGTTGCTGTTGCTGCTGGCCCTGGCCGGTGGCTGGATGAATACCGCCTTCGTGCTGGCCATGTTGGAGGGCAACGTGCTGCGGGTCCTGCTGCTGTTCTATCTATCGCCGCTGTGGAGCACCCTGCTGGGCTGGTGGTGGCTGGGCGAGCGGCCTTCGCGTAGCGGCCTGCTGACCCTGGCGCTGGCGACCCTGGGGGCGGTTGTGATGCTGTGGAATCCACAGCTGGGTCTGCCCTGGCCGCAGGGCTGGGCAGACTGGCTGGCGCTGAGCGCGGGGCTGACGTTTTCCCTGTCCAATGTGCTGCTGCGCCGCCTGCAGCACCTGTCGGAATCCTTGCGGGTGTTCGCCGGTGTGGCGGGCGTGGTGCTGGTGGCTGGCGTCTGGCTGCTGCTGGCGGGGCTGGATTTCCCCACCGTGGGCCTGGGGGTGTGGGGCGCCGCGGCCCTGCTGGGCGGCGTGGGCATCATCCTGGCCGGGCTGACGGTGGTCTACGGTGTGTCGCACATGCCCGTGCACCGTTCGGCGATCATCATGCTGTTCGAGCTGGTGGCGGGGGCGGTGTCGTCGCAGTGGCTGACGGATGAGGTGGTGACGATGATGGAATGGCTGGGCGGCGGCCTGATTGTGTTGGGCGCCTATCTCGCGGCACGCAGCAGCGTCGATACCGCGGCGCAACAATAAAAGGGGGAATGAAATGACGATTCAATCCATCACCCATGTGAGTTTTATCGTGCGTGATACGGCCTGCTCGCTGGCCTTTTATCGCGACGTGCTGGGGTTGGCGGTGGACCCCGAGCGGCCTGACCTGGGCTTTCCCGGGGCGTGGCTGGTGCTGGGCGGGCAGCAGCAGATCCACCTGCTGGAATTACCCACCCCGGATCCCGTGGCAGGGCGGCCCGAGCATGGCGGACGTGACCGTCATGCGGCCTTCCTGGTGGATGACCTCGAAGATCTGGCGGTGCGACTGATGGCGGCGGATGTTGTCATCAGCCGCAGCCGCTCCGGGCGTGCCGCGTTGTTCTGCCGCGACCCCGATGGTAATGCGCTGGAATTCATACAGCGGCCGGAAGATTGCGCCTGAGTGGATAATGATGGCGTCTATCTTGAACTGTTTGTATATTTACAGGTAGGTGTAACCCACAGGGTGCGCCGCGGATCTAAACACTGAAAGATACGCAGGGGAAGCGGTCTGTCGTGATGGATACATCGCCTGATAGTCATGACTTCAGGTCCAATCAGAGGGACTGTGATGATAAATGTCGAGCTTATTCTTTCTCAATTGGAAGACGCGCTGCGGGGGCTGGATGAAAACAATGCCGACCAGCTCAGCGAGGACGACAGGATCGCCATCGCGGAAATGATCATCAACCTGCAAATGCAGTTGGACATGGTGGGCGAGGAGGCTCATGCGCGCTTTGATTCGCGGTTGAATGCACTGAAGGCGACCGCGAAGTCCGCCGGTCTCAAGTGGCGTTTGAGCTGATGAGTTGAAGGCCCGCTGCCCCTGGTTGTAGGAGCGGCCCCTCAGGCCGCGAAGGCCTCTGTGCCGGTGCCTGAAAAAGTCATCGCGGCCTGAGGGACCACTCCTACGTGATTTTCTTATTCTTCCAGCAAGCGCTTGATGGTCTCGCGCAGGCAATCGAACTGCGGCGTATCGAGCGGATTTCCTCTGCTGTCCGTGACAAAGAAAATATCCTCCGCGCGTTCGCCAAAGGTGGCGATCTTGGCGCTCTGCAACAACACATTACATTCCAGCAGAGCCCGGGCAAGGCGTGCCAGCAGGCCGGGCCGGTCGCCGGTGGTTACTTCCATTACGGTACGTCGGTTGCGCAGGTCGTCGCGGAACCAGACCTCGGTGGCGATGGGGAAATGCCTCAGGTGACGGGTTAGTCGTCCCTGCTGCTGTGGAGGCAGTTCGGATTTGGCCAGTTGTAGTTTGAGACGCTGCTGGATCTCCTCCAGGCGCTGCGGGTCGGTGATGGCCTCGCCGTTGTGATCCAGTACCAGAAAGGTATCCAGCGCGTACTGGTCGCAGGAGGTGACGACGCGCGCATCGATGATGTTCAGACCCAGCTGTTCCAGAGTGGCGGTAATGGTGGCGAACAGGGATTCGCGATCCCGGGTGTAGACGAAGATCTCTGTGCCGCCGCGATGGGTCTTGCCCCAGGCGCGCACCATGGCCTCATCGTCGCCCTCCGGTTTGTCGAGAATGCTGCGTGTCTGCCAGGCGATCTCTTCCGCCGAGTGGCGCAGGAAATAGTCCGCGCTCAGCCTCTGCCAAAATTGCTGCACAGCCTCCGCGTTGCAGCCGTGCCGGATCAGCTGGCCGAGGGCCTGGGCCCGGGTCTCGCGGACCAGGTCTTGATGTGCCACCGGGTTGTCCAGACCACGGCGCAGGGCGCGCGAGGTGGTGCGGTAGAGATCAGCCAGCAGGGCATCCTTCCACGAATTCCACAGGCTGGTGCTGGTGGCGCGGATGTCGGCCACGGTCAGCAGATAGAGGTGGTCGAGGCGCTTCTGGGAACCCACGCGATGGGCGAATTCGCTGATTATGTCGGGGTCGCTGATGTCCTTGCGCTGCGCGGTGGTGGACATGACGAGGTGGTTTTCCACCAGCCATTTCACCAGCTCGGTGTCGTATTCGCCCATGCCGTGCTCGCGGCAGAAGGTCACCGCATCGGCAGCGCCGAGCAGGGAATGATCGCCGCCGCGGCCCTTGCCGATGTCGTGAAAGAAGCCGGCCAGGGTCAGCACCTCCTGCTTTTTGATGCGCTGGATGATGTCGCTGCAGAGCGGAAATTCGTGATGGAATTCCGGCACCGTGAAGCGTCTGAGGTTACGCACCACGAACATGGTGTGTTCGTCCACGGTGTAGATGTGGAACAGGTCGTGTTGCATCTGTCCGACGATGTGGCCGAACACCGGCAGATAGGCGGCCAGCACGCCGTAGCGATTCATGCGCCGCAGTTCGTGGGTGAGGCCGGTGCCCTGGCGGAACAGCTCGATAAACAGGGCGTGGGCCTTGGGGTTGCGGCGGAAGTTGTCGTCGATCAGATAACGATGGTCACGCACCAGGCGGATGGTGCCGGCGCGCACGCCGCGCAGCTCCGGGTGGCGGGCCATGAGCACGAACAGTTCCAGCAGGGCGGTGGGGCGACGCAGGAAGATGTCTTTGCTGACGGCTTCCAGATAGCCGTGGCGGGCCTGAAAATCCATCGACAGGGGCTGGGGTTCGCCGGGTACATTGGCCAGCAGGATCTCTTCCTCGAACAGCTGCAGTAGCATCTCATTGAGGCGCGACAGACGCAGCACGGTGCGGTAGTAGTCCTTCATGAACTGCTCCACCGCCATGCTGTGGGTCTGGTCCTGATAGCCGAACTGCTCGGCAAGCCGGCGCTGGTGCTCGAACAGCAGGCGGTCCTCGCGGCGCCCGGTGAGATAGTGCAGGCCGCAGCGCACCCGCCAGAGGAAGTTCTGCGCTTCGTTAAGGGCACGGTATTCGTGTTCGGTAAGAAAGCCGTGTGTCACCAGGTCGTGTAGGGTCTCGGCACCGAAGTGGCGCTTGGCCACCCAGCCGATGACCTGCAGGTCACGCAACCCGCCCGGGCTCTCCTTGATGTTGGGTTCGAGGTTGTAGCCGCTGTCGTGGAAGCGGTGGTGGCGGGCCTGCTGCTCTTCGATTTTGGCGCGAAAAAACTCTGCGCTGGGCCATACCCGATCCGGTCCGGAGGCCTCTTTCATGGCGTAGAACAGGTCTTGTGGCCCACTCAGGAGGCGCGCCTCCATGAGATTGGTGGCGACGGTGATGTCCTGTTCCGCCTGTCGCGTGCATTCGGCCACGCTGCGCACGCTTTGTCCCACTTCCAGTTTCAGATCCCACAGAAACAGCAGGAAGCGTTCGATGGCCTCGGCGTAGCTGTCCGCCGTGTCGTCCTCGGCCAGCAGGATCAGCAGGTCGATGTCCGAGCCCGGGTGCAGCTCGTGGCGGCCATAACCGCCCACGGCCACCAGGGCGATGTCGTCGGCATCGGTGCTGACCAGTCTATGCCAAGCGCGTACCAGCAGTTGATCCATCAGCTCGGCGCGCGCACTGACCAGCCGATCCACCGGCTCGCCGGCAAGGAAACGCTGTTGCAGCTTGTCGTTGGCTGTGCTCAGCTGTTGGCGGAACAGGGGCAGAGGCGAGTCCGTTGCGGACAGCTGGTGGTCGAATTGCGGCCAGTCGCAGACGGGCGTCGGAATGTCGTTCATGGGGATATCGCTGGGAAACCGGGGATTACAGTTCGTCATCAGGCAGGCGGGTCAGTACCTCGACGCCGTCGTCAGTGACCAACAGGGTGTGCTCGTACTGGGCGGAGAGGCTGCGGTCACGGGTGACCACGGTCCAGCCATCGGGCAGCACCTTGACCTGGCGTTTGCCGGTGTTAACCATCGGTTCGATGGTGAAGGTCATGCCGGGTTCGAGGATGATGCCTGTGCCGGGTACGCCGTAGTGCAGCACCTGCGGTTCCTCGTGGAACTGTTTGCCGATGCCGTGGCCGCAGTATTCGCGCACGATGGAGCAGTTATTGGCCTCGGCGTGCTTCTGGATGGCCGCGCCGATGTCGCCCAGGTGGATGCCGGGTCTGACCATTTCGATGCCGGTGACCAGGCATTCGTGGGCCACGCGGCATACGCGTTTGGCCATAATGGAGGGCTCGCCGACGAAGAACATCTTGCTGGTGTCGCCGTGGTAGCCGTCCTTAAGCACGGTGATGTCGACATTGACGATGTCGCCGTTTCTCAGTTTTTTGTCGTTGGGGATGCCGTGGCAGACCTGGTGGTTCACCGAAGTGCAGATGGACTTGGGGAAGCCGTGATAGTCAAGCGGCGCGGGAATGGCGTGTTGCACGTTGACCGTGTAGTCGTGGCAGATATTATTCAGCTCATTGGTGGTCACGCCGGGCTTGATGTAGGGGACGATCATGCGCAGCTGCTCGGCGGCCAGCTGGCCGGCGATACGCATTTTCTTGATGTCCTCTGGGGTCTTTATCTGGATACTCATTCAGGGTTCTCGACCCGTTGCCGGGCGCTGGTCGGGGCGGGCCACGAGGGCCCGCGTAAATTATGCTTATGTCGGAGGGATTGTCGGCAGACAGCAAAATGCACTGAAGCCGGGCTCAGATCCGCTTTTGGATCTATCCTGAATCTGCGGCTTAACCTAAGATTTTTTGAAACCCCTGTGAAACCAATATCTTGCACCATGCATCCACGTTTAAGTCGCAGATTCAGGATTGTTGCAAAAGGTTGTTTATGGTATAAAGCCCGCGCCGTTAAGGCAATCGAACGAGACGTTTGGCGGCTGTTTCTCGAAACAGCCGTAACTGTCTCATAAATCCGCACACGTGCCGACACATTTTCCAGGGTGCTTTGAGTGATTCACTCGGAGTTTGGTTAATGGGGTGCGTGGAGGCCAAACCCAAACACAGGAGTTATGACATGTCTCAAGTGACCATGCGTCAAATGTTGGAGGCCGGTGTCCATTTCGGCCATCAGTCCCGTTACTGGAACCCCAAGATGGCCCCGTACATCTTCGGCGAGCGTAACAAGATTCACATTATCAATCTGGAAAAGACCCTGCCGCTGTTTATCGACGCCACCAACTTCCTCGGTAAGCTGGCATCCAATAAGGGCAAGATCCTCTTCGTGGGTACCAAGCGTGCCGCGCAGGATGCCGTCAAAGAACAGGCCGAGCGCGTAGGCATGCCCTACGTCAACCATCGCTGGCTGGGTGGCATGCTGACCAACTTCAAGACCGTGAAGCAGTCCGTCAAGCGTCTGAAGGACCTGGAAGCCATGGCCGAAGACGGCAGCTTTGCCCGTCTGAGCAAGAAAGAGGCCCTGATGCTGACCCGCGAGCGCGAGAAGCTGGAGCGTAGCCTGGGTGGCATCAAGGAGATGAACGGCCTGCCTGACGCACTGTTCATCATCGACATCGGTCACGAGAAAATCGCCATTGCCGAAGCCCGCAAGCTGGGTATTCCGGTGGTTGGCATCGTCGACACCAACACCAACCCCGATGGCGTCGATTACGTCATCCCCGGCAACGATGATGCGATCCGCGCGATTCAGCTCTACACCCGTGGTGTGGCCGATGCCATCGTCGATAGCCGTGCATTGTCCATCGATGCGGCTGGTTCCGACGACAGCTTTGTCGAAGTCGAGGAAGACAAGGCCGCCGAGTCGGCCTGACCCCGGTAAAACCTGCCGCCGGCCTTCAGCACCAAGTCTGCGGCGGGTTTCCTGAATTTTCTGGCTCTGCGCATGCAGGGCCTTTTGTACAAATTAGATTGAGGAAGATTGAACCATGGCAATAACTGCAGCGTTGGTAAAAGAACTGCGCGAGCGCACCGGTGCCGGCATGATGGAGTGCAAAAAGGCACTGGTGGAAACCAATGGTGACATCGAGGCCGCCATCGAGCTGATGCGCAAGACGGGTCTGGCCAAGGCCGACAAGAAGGCCGGCCGCATCGCCGCCGAGGGCCTGATCGTGTTCAAGGCCAGTGATAACGGTAAGCGTGCCGTGATGGTCGAGATCAACTGCGAGACCGACTTCGTCACCAAGGGCGACGATTTCGTCAATTTCGCCAACCGCGTTGCCGAGACCGCACTGAAAGAGCAGCCGGCCGACATCGACGCCCTGCTGGCCACCCCCATCGACGGCGGCGACAGCGTGGCCGACGCCACCAAGGCCCTGATTGCCAAGATCGGTGAAAATACCAACGTGCGTCGTTTCGTTTCTCGCAGTACCGACGGCGTGCTGGGTTGCTACCTGCACGGCGGTCGTATCGGCGTGATGGTGGAACTGCAGGGTGGTGATGAGTCCCTGGCGCGCGACATCGCCATGCACGTGGCGGCGAGCAATCCTGCCTGCGTCTCCGAGGCCGATGTGCCCGCCGAGCTGATCGAGAAGGAGAAGGAAATCTTTACCGCCCAGGCTGCAGAGAGTGGCAAGCCGCCGGAGATTGTCGAGAAGATGGTCGGCGGTCGTATCAAGAAATACCTCAAGGAAGTGACCCTGCTGGGTCAGCCTTTTGTCAAGGACCCGGATCAGACCGTGGAACAGCTGGTGAAGAATGCCGGTGCCACCGTGGTCGGTTTTGAGCGTCTGGAAGTGGGCGAGGGTATCGAGAAAAAGACCGAGAACTTTGCCGAAGAAGTGATGGCCCAGGCTCGGGGTAACTGAGTATGGCAGACGGCACGGGCAACTCCGCGGGGAATGACATCGTTTATCAGCGTATTCTGCTGAAACTCAGTGGAGAGGCCTTGATGGGCGATGCCGATTTCGGCATCGACCCTGCCGTCCTCGATCGCACCGCGGTCGAGATCAAGGAATTGGTGGATGCCGGTATTCAGGTGGCTCTGGTGATTGGTGGCGGCAACATCTTCCGGGGTGTGAGTCTGGCCGCCAGCGGCATGGACCGCGCCAATGGCGACTACATGGGCATGTTGGCGACGGTGATCAATGCCTTGTCCATGCAGGATGCCCTGGAGCGTCAGGA
>VAPL010607538.1_pt1 | contig 11792 bp, 9 predicted proteins | sample 3395061 | NCBI WGS metagenome assembly VAPL01 (sample SAMN08290444, study PRJNA428436) | hydrothermal vent metagenome | isolation source: Deep-sea hydrothermal vent chimney 2 | place: Pacific Ocean: Juan De Fuca Ridge | depth 2182 m m
CCGGTGTAATATCCAAAGGATTAGTATCACCCGCCAGATAAATTTTTTCCATTCCTGGTTTTCTGTCCGGACCTTTCGATAAACCCACTATAATAACATTTTTTACCTGTAATTCCGCTAATACCTTTTGCGCTTCATTAATCTGCCCTTTACCACCATCTATTAGTAGAATATCTGGGGCTTTATGTTCACCTTTTTTCAGGCGTTTAAATCGACGTAAGACTGCCTGCTGCATTGCTGCATAATCATCACCCGGTGTGATACCTTCAATATTAAAACGACGATAAGCTGATTTAACTGGACCTTCCCGGTCAAAAACCACACAGGATGCGACGGTTTGATCACCTTGTGTATGGCTGATATCAAAACATTCCAGCCGTTCGGGTATGTCTTTACAACCCAGCTCCTCCTGCAAACTTAGATAACGGGCATACAATCCTTGTTTATCAGATATCTTGCTTAGCAATGAATTTTCGGCATTTGTAGTTGCCATTTGCAACCATTTCATACGATCACCACGTAAGCGAGTTGAAATAGTTACCTGATGATCTACCTGGCTCGCTAATACTTCAGACAATAAATCAATTTCTAAGATTTCATGACTGACAAAAAGCTCATGAGGTATTTGTTTCTCTAGATAATACTGCGGAATAAAAGCCTGTAACACACTTCCAGGACCATGTTCCTCATTCATTCTTGGGAAAAATGTCTTATGACCTAATTGCTGACCGTTGCGGATAAAAAAAACTTGCACACACGCTTCACCCATTTTAGTTGCACAGGCGATTATATCGATATCCCCTCTTTCACCATGCACAAAATGCTTTTCCAGAACAGAACGTAACCGTGCAATCTGATCTCTATAGATTACTGCCTGTTCAAATTTCAGTTGTGCAGATTTCTGCTCCATTTTTTTTATTAACTGATTAATTATCAGTTCACCTTTGCCTTCAAGAAACAGCTGCGTATTCTCTACATCCTGAGTATAAATATGTTGATCAATAAAACCTACGCAAGGCGCAGTACAACGTTCTATCTGATATTGCAAACAGGGGCGGGAACGATTTTTATAATAAGAATCCTCACATTGTCTAACCGGGAAAATCTTTTGTAATAGCTTTAACGTCTCGCGTACTGCTCCCGCACACGGATAAGGACCATAGTACTTTCCCTGCTTTTTCTTTGCCCCACGATGATAACTGATTCTGGGAAAATCCTGATGGCTGGAAATATAGATATATGGAAATGATTTATCATCACGTAAACAAATATTATATCGAGGTTTGTGACGTTTAATTTGTTGGCTTTCCAGTAATAAAGCTTCACCTTCGGTATGTGTAACTGTCACTTCTATCAGAGCAACCTTGCGTACCATAGACTGCTGCTTAGGTGACGCACTCTGACTTCTGAAATAACTTGAAACCCGGTTTTTCAGATTTTTTGCCTTACCGACATAAATAATTTCTCCCTTAGTATTGAGCATCTTGTAGATGCCAGGACGCCGGGTCAGGCTTTTTAGGAAAGCTTTTACATCGAATTGTTCTTCTGTTTCTTCTTTGTTCATCCTAAAAGCTGTCGTTTAACAGGGATTTGAGAGATTTTAGAGTTAGTAAATTATTACGCTGTAACTGTAGTTAGCAAGGGATGAGGCTGATTTTAACATCCAGATATCAGGGGTGTTGGTATGGATTATTTGTAAATTTCTGGATTATTCATTCATCACATTTTTAATCGTATTGAAGACATCTTCGAACATGTCTTCAGTCAAACGTTTGGTATTCATGTTATAACGACTGCAGTGATAAGAATCAATTAAATGTCGTCCATCCGGTAATGGGTAAGTAGCATTATGGGAAAATTTAAAGCTGCTCAATTTAAGCTTATAACTCCGTAAAACGGCTTGATGAGCAATACCCCCAAGCGCCAGAATTACGGCTTGTTCAGGTAAGAATTCTAATTCTGCAGAAAGAAAATCATTACATTGCTTGATTTCTGTACCGGTCGGTTTGTTTTGTGGAGGCAGACATTTAACGGCATTGGTAATCCGGCAACCAAATAATTGTAATCCATCCTTTCTAGAGTCAGATAACGGTTGGTTACTAAAACCAAATTTATACAGGGTTCTATACAGCAGCAAACCGGCGTAGTCACCTGTAAAAGGCCGGCCTGTTGCATTTGCGCCATGCATTCCTGGCGCCAGTCCGACTATTAATAAGCGTGGATTTTGATCACCAAATGGAGCTACCGGGCGGGCGTGATATTCAGGATACTGTTGCTTTACTTTAATCAGAAATTGATCCAGTCTCTGGCACTTACGACAATTCTGATCATAACCGGGGCTTGTATTTTTCATGCAAATATCAAAGATAAAAGACTACGTTAGCGAGCTTGAAACTTATCCTGAACCGTTGGCATTACAGCAATAAAAAAAGGGCCTATTCGGCCCTTTTTATCCAACTTCTGGCATTGATTAAATCAATCGACAGATTTCATACTTAGTCTGACGCGTCCCTGGCGATCAATCTCCAGCACTTTGACTTTGACTATATCGCCTTCAGACAGTTTATCACTGACTTTATCTACGTGTTCATCCGAAATTTGGGATATATGTACTAAGCCATCCTTACCCGGTAATATATTAACAAAAGCACCGAAATCCATGAGTCTGGCTACTTTACCTTCGTATACTTTACCTACTTCAACTTCAGCTGTTATCTCTTCAATAATACGCTTGGCCTCTTCGCCTGCCAGCTTATCAACAGAAGCAACTTTGATCATACCGTCATCTGTTATATCGATGCTGGCGCCTGTTGTTTCAGTAATTCCGCGTATAGTTGCGCCTCCTTTTCCAATAACATCCCTGATTTTGCTTGGATCGATTTTAAAGGAAATAATCCTAGGCGCATAATCAGACATTGTTTCTCTGGTTGCTGGCAGAACTTCATTCATTTTTTCAAGAATGTGCAAGCGTCCTTGTTTTGCCTGCTCCAGTGCAGCCTTCATTATTTCTGCAGTAATGCCATCTATTTTGATATCCATCTGTAAGGCGGTAATACCCTCTGCAGTTCCAGCCACCTTAAAATCCATATCACCAAGGTGATCTTCATCACCCATGATATCGGAAAGTACTGCAAACTCCTCACCTTCCTTTATCAAGCCCATTGCAATACCTGCCACTGGACCTTTAGTTGGTACCCCCGCATCCATTAATGCCAGGCTGGTACCACATACAGACGCCATTGAACTGGAGCCATTAGACTCGGTGACTTCGGAAACAACACGTATCACGTATGGAAATTCTTCCATGTTTGGCATGATAGCCAGTACACCACGTTTTGCCAGACGACCATGGCCTATTTCACGCCGTTTGGGAGAGCCTACAAATCCGGTTTCACCAACACAGTATGGAGGAAAGTTATAATGCAGCATAAAACTGTCTTTATATTCACCTTCCAGTGCATCAATAATCTGTGCATCTCTTTCCGTTCCCAGGGTTGCAACAACCAAAGCCTGAGTTTCTCCCCGTGTAAACAGGGCAGAACCATGTGTACGAGGTAAAACACCGGTGCGTATTGTAATAGGTCTGACTGTAGCCAGGTCACGGCCGTCTATACGTTTGCCCTCACTGAGAATGGAAGTGCGAACTATAGTTTTTTCCAGACCTTCGATAATGTCACGAATTGCACTTTCTTCATATTCTTGATCTATAGTCAGTTTGGCAATGATTTCATTTCTGGTTTCTTTTAACCGCTCTTGTCTGACGAGTTTTTCCGGTATTTGGTAAGCTTCAGAAATAGCGGCTTTTGTTGCTTCAGTTACTTGTTGTTCAAGCCCGGTATCAACTTCTGGCGCAGTCCAGGGAATTGCCACAGCATTAACTTCCTGAGCCAATTCCTTTATTGCTGTAATAGCTACCTGCATTTGTTCATGGCCAAACAGAACTGCTCCCAGCATTACTTCTTCAGAAAGACAGTTAGCTTCAGACTCAACCATTAGTACTGCATGTTCTGTTCCAGCAACAACCAGAGTCAGTTGGGATTCTTCTAAAGTTTCCTTGGTTGGATTGAGTAAATATTCACTATCCTTATAGCCAACCCGTGCAGCACTAACAGGTCCGTTAAAAGGTAAACCTGATACTGCAAGTGCCGCAGAAGCACCTATTAATGCAGGAATTTCAGGATCCACATCAGGATTCATTGAAACGACTGTGGCAATGATTTGCACTTCATTAGTGTATCCATCAGGAAAAAGCGGACGTATCGGGCGATCAATTAGACGTGAGGTTAATGTTTCTTTTTCTGATGGTCTGCCTTCGCGCTTAAAAAATCCACCCGGGATTTTTCCTGCTGCGTAGGTTTTCTCCTGATAGTTGACGGTTAGTGGAAAAAAATCACCGCCTTTGGCCTCATTTTTTCCTACTACCGTTACCAGAAGAACAGTTCCTTCGATGTCGATCTTGATTGCACCACTTGCCTGGCGTGCAATTTCACCTGTTTCTATAACAACAAGTTGATCGCCGTATTGAAATTCTTTCCTGATGGGGTTCACAATAAAGATTCCTTGAGTTTAGGTTAGTTAGTTTGAAAATTTTGAGCCCATCCCTGTGACTCAAAATTAATAATATTTAGTCTAGAAAGTTTTATTTACGCAGACCCAAACGTTCGATTAAGGAACGATACCGAGCAAGGTCTTTAGATTTAAGATAATCTAGCAATTTACGCCGCTGGTTAACCATGCGTAACAAACCTCGGCGGGAATGATTGTCTTTTTTATGTTCTGCGAAATGTGGAGTCAAATGAGCTATATGTGCAGTAAGTAATGCAACCTGTACCTCTGGTGATCCGGTGTCTGTAGGAGACAGACGATATTCTTCAATAACTGCTTGTTTCTGTTCTGCAGTAAATGGCATTTTTTAACCCTTTCATGTTAATTTTAAATTATATAATAATATCTCAGGTAAAAACTCAGAGATAATAATTACCGTTTATACAGACTGATACTATTTCAGTCTGGTTTTCCTCCCGTATAAAAGGGTACAGGAGAAAAATTCTTTACTAAATATTTACTCTGGCTACTTAAAAGATGTTTCTCAACTTGGAATCACAAAAGTAAGCACGGCTCTAGATCAGATTAAATATTCTTTTAGGGATTAACCTGGCATCTTCTAAAATCTCACCAATACCAAGAAAAACCTGTTCTTTATACATTCTTACTGTACCTTGTTTGAGCCCATCGCCTAGCACCGAAACCGCATTTCCATTGGCTATACATACTGCCTGATGTTCCTCTAAACAAATAGCTGGTAATATTGACAATGGTTCATCAACTGGGAGTAAACACTGTAATAACTCAGCTTCATTTCTCTTCTCTTGTAGTTGCTCAAGTGTATAGGACTGTGTGATTGAGAAACGATCAACGCTAGTTCTGCGTAATTTTTGCACCATCGCACCACAACCTATTTTTTTACCTATATCCTCAGCCAGAGTTCTTATATAGGTACCTTTTGAGCAACTTACTGCCAATGTTAACAAGCTATCCTTATAACTCAGATATTGTATTTCATATATGGTTACACACCGAGCTTGTCTTTCTACTGTCTGCCCTGCACGGGCCAATTCGTAAAGTTTTCTACCCTGGTGTTTCAACGCAGAATACATGGGCGGAATTTGCTTAATTTCTCCTTGAAAATGTTGCAGGTATTCTGTTATCTGATTTTGATCAAGCTCGGGTACTTCGCTGGTTGCCACTATCAACCCTTCTGTATCCCCTGTATCGGTCACTACCCCCAATTTTATTTCAACCTGATAGCATTTATCCTGGCCTAATAAGAACGCTGAAACTTTTGTTGCTTCTCCGAAACATAAAGGTAATAGACCTGTTGCCAAGGGGTCAAGGCTACCAGTATGACCGGCCTTGTTAGCATTAAATAATCGTCTGACTTCCTGCAAAGCCTTATTTGAAGAAGCTCCTAAACGCTTATCCAGGAGTAAAATCCCATGAACGTCTCTACCAGATTTTCTACGCCTGGCCATTCATTCACCGGTTTTAGGGGCTGTACTCTTAATATCAACTTCATTAAGCAATTCAGCCATCCTGATCCCAGCATCCAATGAATCATCATAATGAAATTTTAATATTGGTACAATGCGAAGCTTCATTCGCTTACCCAATTCACTGCGTAAATAGGGTGCGGCGGCATTCAATACATTGATATTGTCAGTAATGGTTTCTTTATCGGCGTTTAAAATCGTCACATAGACTTTTGCAACAGCCAGATCTTTACTGACAACAACTTCATTAATTGTTATAAATCCAAGCCGGGGATCTTTGATGCCTCGTTGGAATGTCTGTGCGAGTTCTTTCTGTATTTGTGAAGATACCCGTGAACTTCGACCAAATTCTCTTGCCATTTTTATCCCAGTTAGAGCTCTCTTGCAATCTCAGTACGTTCAAATACTTCTATTTGATCACCAACTTTTACATCATTATAATTTTTTACGCCAATACCACATTCCATACCTGTGTTTACTTCAGTAATATCGTCCTTAAAACGTCTTAGCGACTCAAGCTGGCCTTCATAAATGACAATATTATCACGCAAAACACGGATAGGTAGGTTTCTCTTTACAAAACCATCAATTACCATGCTACCAGCAATCAGTCCAAATTTTGGTGAACGGAAAATATCACGTACTTCAGCCGTCCCGACAATTTTTTCACGTATTTCGGGTTTCAGCATACCACTGATGGATTTTTTAACTTCATCAATAGCTTGATAAATGACACTATAGTAATGTAAATCAATCTCCTTTTCTTGGATCAGTTTTCGTGCAGTTGCATCGGCCCGAACATTAAATCCTATAATTACCGCATCTGAAGCAAGTGCCAGATTTGCATCACCTTCATTAATCCCACCTACTCCAGCGTAAACAACTTTCACTGTTACTTCTTCATGAGATAATTTAAGCAATGACTCGCGTAAAGCTTCCATACTACCCTGAACATCAGTTTTGATCAGCAGATTGAGACTGGCCGTTTCCCCTGCTTCCATACGTGAAAACACTTCTTCGAGTTTTGTAGCCTGTTGCGCAGCATGCTTGTGCAAACGGCTCTTGTCTTCTCGACGCGTCGCTAATTCTCTGGCCTTTTTATCATTTTCCACAATCAGAAACTCTTCACCTGCATCGGGTGTCCCAGACAGACCTAAGACTTCTACAGGTGATGATGGACCCGCATGTTTTACGGGTTTGGAATTCTCATCGAACATGGCTCGAACACGTCCATATTCATGGCCACAGATAATAATATCACCTTTCTGCAACGTCCCTTTCTGTACCAAAACCGTAGCAACAGCACCTCGACCTTTATCTAAACGAGATTCAAGAACAAATCCAGATGCCTGCCCCTGATCAGGAGCTTTCAATTCAAGAATTTCTGCTTGAAGAATCAATGCTTCTACTAATTCAGCAACACCTTGTCCAGTTTTTGCAGAAAGTTGTAGAAATTGTATATCTCCACCCCATTCTTCCGGCACTACTTCAATCGTAGCAAGCTCTTGCATTACCCTTTTAGGATCTGCCTCTGCCTTATCAATTTTGTTGATTGCTATGATAATAGGCACGCCAGCAGCGCGTGCATGCTCAACCGCTTCCTTGGTTTGCGGCATAACTCCGTCATCTGCCGCAACAACAATAATTACTATATCGGTTACCTGTGCTCCTCTGGCTCGCATCGCAGTAAATGCAGCATGTCCGGGAGTATCAAGAAATGTTACTGTGCCATGGTCTGTTTTGACCTGATACGCACCAATATGCTGAGTAATTCCACCTGCTTCACCTGCTGCAACCTGGCTTTCACGAATATAATCCAACAATGATGTTTTACCGTGATCAACATGTCCCATAATGGTTACAATGGGCGCTCTTGGTTGAGTTTCTCGGTCATCCTGGACAAGCTTATCGATCATTTCCTGCTCAAGTTTCTCTTCGGTTTGGATGATGCCTTTATGACCCAGCTCTTCTACCAGAATCATGGCTGTTTCCTGGTCGACAGATTGATTAATCGTGGCCATGATACCAAGCTTCATTAGCTGCTTTATCACTTCTGCAGCCTTGATGCTCATTTTCTGTGCTAAGTCAGAAACAATAATGTTTTCTGGTATAGCCACCTCTTTAATAACTGGCGTAACCGGTTTTTCAAATTTGTGTTTGGTATCTACTTGAATGACATTACGTGTTTTTGACCTGCCTTTCTTCTTTGTCCTTTTCTTCCTTATATCAACCCCTTTAAGCTGCGTAGTTTTCCCCACATTTGCAAATGTTTTCTTCTGTTCGCTATTTTGAACTTTATTAGTTCCCGTTTTTTCTTTTGTTTCTATTTGAGCTTGCTCTAAAGCCTTTTTCTCCTTTATCCTCGTTTCTTCAGTACGAGTTTTTTCCACAGCTAAGCGCTCTTTATCCAGCTTTTCCTGTTCAACAATATTTTTATCTTGAATTTCTTTTTGACGTTGTTCTTCAGCCCGAACCCTCTGTTCTTCTTGTGCTTTATTTTCCAATTCAGCTGCAGCAATTTTTTGCTGTTGTTTCAATAAAGCTTCTTGGGCTTCTATTTGATCGTTTTGTTCGTTCTGGTTTTCAACATCACCGCGTTTAACATAAGTTTTCTTTTTTCGTACTTCTATACTGATCGTTTTAGTAACTTGACCATGTCCTTGTGATTGCTTAAGCTCACTAACCGTTCTACGTTTTAAAGTTACCCGTTTAGGTGTACCACTGTTCAAAGTGTCGGCCTTACCATGCCGTTTACGCAAATATTCCAACAAGGTTACTTTTTCATTTTCACTGATCACATCATCCGCTGCCGAGGCTTTTAAGCCTGCGTCTTTTAATTGGACCAGTAATCTTTCCAGAGGCATTCCAACAACCTCAGCTAATTGCCGTACTGTTTTATCGCTCATATCATACCTCTGAATCATTCGCCTTTTCATCGGCAAACCACGGTTCCCTTGCCTTCATAATTAATTTAGCCGCACGTTCTTCGTCTATTTCTGCAAATCCCAATAAGTCACCAACCGCCTGTTCTGCCAGATCTTCCATGCACACAATACCCTGACTCGCTAATTCATTTGCCAGAGTTTCATCCATGCCATCCATTTCTAAAAGATCTTTCGCAGGTTCTGCTGTTTCAATTTTTTCCTCAGATGCTATTGCGCTTATTAACAAGACATCTTTTGCCCGGTTTCTTAATTCATTCACCAAGTCTTCATCAAAGCCTTCTATTTCCAGCATTTCTTTTACTGGCACATAGGCAAGCTCTTCAATCGTATTAAATCCGACTTCGACAAGAATCCCCGCAATCTCTTCATCAACATCCAATTGTTCTACAAATATCTTTTTAAGGTTTTCAATTTCTAATTCACTATCTTCTTCTGCCTGGGCAGAATCTATAACATTCAGTTCCCAGCCAGTCAACTCAGATGCAAGACGTACATTTTGTCCACCTCGTCCAATAGCCTGTGACAAACTTTCGGTGGCAACAGCTAAGGTCATACTGTGTCGATCTTCGTCAACCACAATTGATACAATTTCAGCAGGCGACATAGCATTGATAACAAACTGCGCCTCGTTATCATTCCACAAAATAATATCAACCCTTTCACCTGCTATCTCATTGGAAACAGCCTGAACTCTGGAGCCTCTCATACCGACACAAGCACCAACAGCATCTAGCCTGGGATCATGACTTTTTACAGCAACCTTGGCTCTTGATCCGGGATCACGGGCAGCACCCAGGATATCTATAACACTCTCCCCAACTTCGGGTATTTCCAGCCTAAACAAGGCTATCAATAACTCCGGTGCGGTACGACTGCCGAATAGCTGGGGCCCACGAATTTCTGCACGGACTTCTTTAAGATAACATCTAAGTCTATCTCCAATCCGAACGGGCTCTCTGGCAATCATCTGGTCCTTACTAATAAAAACCTCAACATTACTGCCCAAATCCAGAAATACAGATCCTTTTTCTAATCTTTTAACTACACCGGTGATGAGTTCACCTACACGATCCTGATAAGCAACAATAATTTTACTACGTTCTGCTTCTCGAATTTTTTGAATTATAACCTGTTTTGCTGCCTGAGCAGCAATACGTCCGAAAGCTACAGATTCAATACCTTCCTCTATGCTCTCCCCAAGCTCGATTTCCGAATTAATCTTTTGCGCATTTTCGAGCAGAATCTGGGTTTCTGAGTATTCCAGTCCATCTTCATATTCTTCATTTACATCAACAACATCCCACACTCTAAAAGTCTCGTAGTCACCGGTATCTCTATCAATGTGCACGCGTGCCTTTATTTTCAAGGGATGACGTTTTACGGCTGCAGCTTCAAGTGCAGCCTCTACAGCCTTGAAAACAATATCTTTTTCGATTTCTTTTTCGTTTGATAATACGTCGACTACCAATAATATTTGTTTGTTATCCATCCTGCACACCTTCCTCAACTAAATAATCCGGCACCAGTCGTGCCTTGCTCATCGCCTGAAATGGTATTTCATATATATTATCGCCTTCCTGGAGTCGAACAATATCATTATCAACGGCTGCGATCAGACCGGTAATCTTCCTTCTATTATCAATTGCTCTAAATAAACTTACATTTGCAACCTTACCAATAAATTGCTCAAATTGTTCAATTTTAAATAAAGGCCTATCCATTCCAGGAGATGACACTTCCAACTGATAATTCCCTTGTATAGGATCTTCAACGTCCAGGACACCACTAATCTGGTGACTGACTTTGCTGCAATCAGCAACTAAGACACCTGCTTCTGAATCAATATATATTCTCAACAAACCATGTTTCGGGTGTGGATTATATTCTATGCCCACACACTCATAACCCAAGCCTTGTATTATAGGTTCAATTAATTCAACTAAATGAATAGGTGCTTGTTTCATTTTCCTCACTTGCAGACATAAAAAAAGAGCCTAAGGCCCTTCCATTTTACTGCTATACCATGAATCTTCTTTTTCAGAAGGGCAAAAACTAAAAAACCCCATAATGGGGCTGTCTAAATTTTGGTAGCGGGGGCAGGATTTGAACCTACGACCTTCGGGTTATGAGCCCGACGAGCTACCAAACTGCTCCACCCCGCGATTGATTTGCCCATTATAGAGAATCTACAATAAACTAGCAACCCTTATTAAGCTTGTCCGTTAAAAAAACAATGCCAAAATCAGGCCAGCAAATAATCCAGCCAGTAAATCATCAAGCATTATACCCAGTCCATTATGAACCTTCTTATCAATCCAGTTAATAGGCCATGGTTTAAAAATATCAAACACTCTAAACAATATAAAGCCAGTTACTACTGCCTGCCACGAAAAAGGTACCATCCACATAGTCACCAGAAAACCCGCTATTTCATCCCAGACTATGCCTGAAAAATCATGCTCCCCAAGTTTCTCTGCTGCACTACCACATATCCAGATTCCTGATAAAATAACCAGTATTGTAGCAAAAGAATAAGCAAAAAGATTACTCTGAATCAACAACACATAGACAGGTATAGCAGCAAGAGTGCCAACGGTTCCCGGCGCTTTTGTAGCCAGACCAGAACCAAATCCAAAAGCCATAAAAAGCACCGGATCTGTCAGAATTTGTTTACTAGTTAAATTACTATTTCCAATCCCCATATTCTTTATTGATAAACCATAAAACACATTCAATTCGCATTAGTAAGGCAAATGCCTGTTGCCAGTTATCCCATCCAGCTGTTTTGCAACGTCAC
>VAPL010040419.1_pt1 | contig 11790 bp, 11 predicted proteins | sample 3395061 | NCBI WGS metagenome assembly VAPL01 (sample SAMN08290444, study PRJNA428436) | hydrothermal vent metagenome | isolation source: Deep-sea hydrothermal vent chimney 2 | place: Pacific Ocean: Juan De Fuca Ridge | depth 2182 m m
ATGGGGCTGAAGTTTAAATGTAAAACCGCTATTTTAACCGTCGGGACTTTTCTCGGTGGGTTGATTCATATTGGCGAAAGTAATCATTCCGGTGGTCGAGCCGGTGATCCGCCATCGATTGCATTGTCAAAGCGCTTGCGTGATTTACCGTTTCGGGTGAGTCGCCTGAAAACCGGCACGCCGCCACGCATTGATAGCCGTTCCATTGATTACTCTGAATTGCAGGAGCAACCCGGCGATACCCCAACACCGGTGTTTTCACTTACCGGTTCAGTGGAGGATCACCCGCAACAAATTTCCTGCCATATTACTTACACCAATGCGCGCACCCATGAAATTATTCACGGCGGGCTGGATCGCTCCCCTATGTATTCTGGCGTTATCGAAGGTGTCGGGCCGCGTTATTGTCCGTCCATCGAAGATAAAATTGTGCGCTTTGCAGATAAAGATTCGCATCAAATTTTTATCGAGCCGGAAGGCCTCAACAGTTTTGAAATTTATCCCAACGGCATTTCTACCAGTTTACCATTTGATGTGCAGCTGGATTTGGTGCGCTCTATAAAAGGTTTTGAAAATGCGTTTATTACCCGTCCGGGCTATGCCATTGAATATGATTTTTTTGACCCGCGGGATTTAAAGCCGAGCCTGGAAACAAAATTTATCAAAGGCTTATTTTTCGCCGGACAGATTAATGGCACAACCGGTTATGAAGAAGCTGCAGCGCAGGGTATGCTGGCGGCAATCAATGCCACATTGCAGGTGCAGGAAAAACAAGCCTGGTCACCGCGTCGGGATCAGGCCTATATTGGTGTGCTTGCAGATGATTTAATTACTAATGGCACGCAGGAACCGTATCGCATGTTTACCTCCCGCGCAGAATATCGTTTGCTTCTACGCGAAGATAATGCAGATTTGCGCCTCTGCGAAGTTGCACATGAAATGGGCATGCTCACTGAAAATCAGTGGAAAATATTTAATGAAAAACACGAAGCCATTGAACGTGAACAACAACGTTTGCATGATATCTGGGTGCGACCAAAATCACCCGTGGGTAAATCTTTAGAAAGCGTTTTAGCTAAGCCCCTAAGCAAAGAATCCCGCGCACTGGATTTATTAAAGCGTCCGGAAATGACTTATAAAAAATTAACCTCGATAGAAGAAATTGGCCCACCGGTAAGTGATGCACGCGTCGCGGAGCAGGTAGAAACGCAGGTGAAGTACGCGGGTTATTTAACTCGTCAGCAGGAAGAAATCGATAAGGCGCAGCGTTACGAAGCGAAAAAAATTCCGGATACTATGCAGTATGATCAGGTTAAAGGTTTGTCGAATGAAGCCCGTCAAAAATTGATGGATCATCGACCGGTCACACTGGGGCAGGCTGGCAGAATTTCAGGAATAACACCGGCAGCGATTTCTTTATTGCTGGTGCATATGAAAAAAGCAGGTCATTCATAATAGGTGGTCATGAAGAGATCTGAAATTAAATCAATGGCAATATTTGATATAGGGAAACCGGCGTTTTTAAGCAGTAAAAATATGTGATATTAAAAACGGTTTATCACTGAAAAATATTCAGGTTATTAGACACTGGGTATGAAATGGGTGTTTACCGGGTATTTATTTTATTAATAATATAAATTTTTGAGGTATGCCATTAGTTAGATTGAGCTGTGAAATAACAAATAAAGCACAAACATATAGAAACACGGGTTCAATAATGAGAGTTTTATGTACCGGGCATGTTGAATCGGATAAACATAGTAAGGCATTTTAGTGAAGCAGAAAGCTAAGGGCTTAACAATGAACAAAAGGTATAAATTGTGAAAATAACGATAAAGTTTTTTATATTACTATTACTGACTTTTAATGTAAGTATCAGTCAGGCCGTACAGACTTATACTGTAAAACAAAGCCGTTACAGTGTTGGCGAAACTCTCGATCGGCTGGAGCGTATCGTCAAGCAAAAAGGTATTATTGTTTACAGTCGCATTTATCATTCGATGGGTGCAAAAAAAGTTGGTATTTCAATGCGCCCAACGCAATTAATTATTTTTGGAAATCCCAAAGCCGGCTCACCATTAATTAATGAGAATCCACTAGTTGCATTAGATTTACCCTTAAAAGTCATGGCCTGGCAGGATGAAAATAATCAGACCTGGTTGGCCTATATGAATTCGCAAGAGTTAAAAAAACGTCATAATATTCAAAATACGGCATTGTTAACGCAGATGGATGCTTTATTAAAAACCATCACTAATCAGGCGCTGGGTTATAAATGAGACAAATAAATGCAGCCTGAACAACGACTGGAACAGGGCATAGAGAAGCTTGGTTTGCAAATAGCCATGCCGATTCAGCAAAAACTCATCGACTATCTGCAGCTCATGCTGAAGTGGAATAAGGCCTATAACCTCACGGCCATTCGCGAGCTGGATTCGATGGTAATCCGCCATCTGCTGGATAGCCTGAGCATTTTAGCGTATATCAAAAGTGGTCCGATTCTGGATGTTGGCACCGGCCCCGGCTTACCCGGCATTCCACTGGCATTATGTCTACCCGATTATCAATTTGTTTTACTCGATAGTAATGGCAAAAAAACGCGCTTTTTAACCCAGTGTAAAATAGACTTAAAGCTTGAAAACATTGACATTATTCATGCTCGTGTAGAAGACTATCAGGTAGACGAAGGCTTTGAAATTATCACCTGTCGGGCCTTCGCGGCATTAAATACTATATTGGATCGCACCCAACATCTGTTAACATCAACCACTCGGGTACTGGCAATGAAGGGCAGGGATGAATTGCCGGCATTAATTCCGGGATATGAGCAGCTAGCGCAACATCAGTTACAGGTGCCCTGGCTGGATGAAGATCGACAGTTAATTGAAATTCGTCGGCTTCCCTAAATAGATAATCAGAGCATCATAAAAGACTTGAAATCATGGCAAAAATAATTGCAGTAACTAATCAGAAGGGCGGCGTGGGTAAAACCACCACATCGGTGAATCTGGCAGCGTCTCTGGCGCTCACCCAAAAGCGTGTATTACTGGTGGATTTAGACCCACAGGGTAATGCCACTATGGGTAGCAGCGTTGATAAACATGATCTGGAAATTAGTATCTTAGATGTGCTGCTGGCGGAAGAGGATATTAAAGACTGTATTCATAAAGTCGAAGAAATTGGCTTTGATGTGCTGCCGGCGAACAGTGACTTAACCGCTGCCGAAGTTGAGTTAATCGCTGTAGAGGGTCGTGAAACCCGTCTGAGAGATGCTCTGCAGCAGGTTGAAGCGAATTATGATTTTATTATTATTGACTGCCCCCCCTCATTAAATATGCTCACTTTAAATGCTCTGGTTTCGGCGAATAGCGTATTGATCCCGATGCAGTGTGAATACTATGCGCTGGAAGGTCTGTCCTCCTTAATGGAAACCATCGAACAGGTGAAGAACAGCGTTAATCCGAATTTAGAAATTGAAGGCCTGCTACGTACGATGTATGACCCGCGTAATAAACTCGCTACTGATGTATCGGCGCAGCTGATAGAGCATTTTGGTGATCAGGTATATAGAACGGTTGTACCGCGTAATGTAAGGTTGGCAGAAGCGCCGTCACATGGGCTTCCCGTATTAAATTATGATAAAACCTCACGCGGTGCACTGGCGTATTTTTCACTGGCAGGCGAAGTGATTCGCAAGCAGGTAACGGCGGCGGCTTAGTGAGTTGAAAACAATATAATGAATGTGTTACCTCCCTCCTTGGAAAAGGGGGATTGAGGGGGATTTAAAAACCTTCAGGTTTGATATGTTATCAATGTCATTGTTAGCCTGAATCGTGTTAAACACCCCCAGCCCGTCTTTTTCTAAGAGGGGAGTTAAAACGTAATTTTTAATTTCAGAATTTTATATTAATAAATATCACAATCAGAGTTATCAATGGCAAAAAAGAAAAGAGGCCTGGGACGCGGCTTAAACGCCCTGTTAGGCAATGCGGTAGAAATAAAAGAGCTTACTGACCCCAAACCCATTCCTACAACACCCGTAGTAGCTGAATCTGCACCGATTAATAATAATGGTTTGCGTCATATCGCAATTGAGTTGATACAGCGTGGTGCATATCAGCCCCGTGTACATTTTGAGCCGGAAGCGTTACAGGAGCTTGCGGATTCTATTAAGGCACAGGGCGTAATTCAGCCCATTGTTGTGCGTCCAGTGTCTGCCGGTAAATTTGAGATTATTGCTGGTGAACGGCGTTGGCGTGCATCCCAGCTGGCAGGATTAGATGAAATTCCGGCGGTGGTGAAAGACTTAAACGACCAGTCTGCCGCGGCAATTTCATTGATTGAAAATATTCAGCGTGAAGATTTAAATCCGTTGGAAGAATCACGTGCATTGCAGCGATTGATAGATGAATTTGAAATGACCCATCAGCAGGTGGCGGAAGTGGTAAGTCGCTCCCGGGCATCGGTAACCAATTTGTTGCGTCTGAAAGACCTGAACGAAGATGTGAAGCATCTAGTCGATGAGCGTAAAATCGATATGGGCCATGCCCGTGCGTTATTAGCGCTAAGCGGTGGTGAGCAGAGTGCATTGGCCAATAAAGTCGCTGACCAGGGCTGGTCGGTACGTGAAACCGAGAAGCAGGTGAAGCGGGTGCTGAATCCACCGCCGAAGGTGTCCACTGCTTCGGGTAATATTGATCCAGATATCAAGCGTCTGCAGGAGCAGGTGAGTGAGCGCCTGGGTGCGCCGGTTGAGGTGCAGCATAAGAGTACGGGTAAGGGTAAGCTGGTGATTAATTATTCGAGTTTAGATGAGCTGGATGGGATACTGGCTAAGATTAAGTAGCTTGTTCATGTGTTTACCTGTCATTTCTGCCTTCGTAGGAATGACAGAAATGAAGTAATTTTTCAGGGTCAATTTCAAGGTTAATTTCCCGGCAATTTTCCGGGGTCAGAGTCAATTTTGCAAATTTCATGATGAGCGGATACATAATGCACTTAAAAATTGACTCCGACCCCTGAGCTAAAAGCGACTAGATTCCCGGTCAATAAAATCATTCCGGGTATTCGAGAATGACAGACACAAGCAGCCAAAAATTCCATAATTAAAAAATGTGAATCCAAACACACAAATAGTTGTTTAATATCAATGACATGCATCGCGGAATATGCATCGTAAAATCCTAGCTAACCATTCGAAAAAATTTAATCTGCCAATAAAGTGCTAAAAGCCCCACAAAATAAGATTCATTAATAAATTAGCAAATACTAAATAAACTACACTTATTCGTACATTAAGGTTGATAAAATGTAGGCAAACTCATATACTTTGCGCGCGTTTTCCTAGGCTGGATTGCTATTCGCTAAAAGAATGCTAAATACAAGTAACACACAAATTAAGAAAATAATAATCCTTCAATTTGTGATGAGCATATTCGCAGGTTTGCTGAGCTTGTTTATTAGTCAATCCGTTGCCATATCGGTGTTTGCAGGGGCTGTCATTGCCAGTCTTGCCAATACATATTTTGCCTGGAAGGTTTTTTATAAAGCCAAATCCGCAGCAAAAGATGCGCAACCTGCACAAATCCTCACCACCTATTACGGTGCAGAGGTCGGTAAAATAATTTTAACCGTTATGTTGTTTGTTACCGCGTTTAACGCTATCAAGCAATTGAATGTAATTGCACTGATGTGCGCTTACCTGTTTATTACAATGATTCCCATGCTGGTGTCGTTTTTCATTAATACGGATGAAGAAGACGCCAACACGAATTGGAGAGATGAGAATGTCGAGTGAAGGCATAACTTCAAGCGAGTATATAAAGCACCATTTACAGAACATGACCTACGGAAATCATCCGGAAGGTGGCTGGATGTTTGCGCAAACCGCTGAACAAGCAAAAGAAATGGGCTTCTGGGCGTTTCACGTGGATTCACTGGGCTGGTCTTTTGGTCTGGCTATTGTGTTTTTCTTTATGTTCCGCAGTGTTGCAAAAACCGCAACCACCGGCGTACCTTCCGGCTTTCAGAATTTTGTAGAAATGATCATTGAATTTGTTAACGACAGTGTGCGTGGCTCATTCAGTGGTAAAAACGATATTGTAGCTCCCCTGGCGTTAACCGTATTTGCCTGGGTGTTCTTAATGAATCTGATGGATTTAATACCTGTTGACTGGTTGCCTTTATTAGCCGGCTGGGTTGGCTCTACCTTCTTTGGTGTAGATCCACATCATGTATTCTTTAAAGTCGTGCCCAGTACCGATCCCAATATTACCTTCGGTATGGCGTTAGGCGTGTTCTGGTTAATGCTTTATTACAGCATCAAAATCAAAGGCATAGGTGGTTTCTTCGGTGAGCTGGCATTCCAGCCATTCGGTAAAGCCGGCATGCCAGTAAACCTGGTATTAGAATTGGTATCATTAATTTCTAAGCCAATCTCATTAGCGTTACGACTCTTCGGAAACATGTACGCGGGTGAAACAATTTTTATTCTAATTGCAATTATGTATTCTGCGGGTTGGGCAACAGGTGCCTTCGGTGGTGTATTGCAGATAGGTTGGGCTATATTCCATATTCTGATTATTACTTTGCAGGCGTTCATCTTTATGACGTTGACCATTGTTTATCTCGATATGGCGCATCAAGAACACTAACAGGCCTTAATAATCAGGTTTGTTTTTAGAAAAGAATTTTTGAATTTAAATTAAAACTACTCTCACAGGAGATTTTACAATGTCAGAAGCACAAGGTTTACTATTTATCGCCGGCGCATTAATGATGGGTCTAGGTGCACTAGGTGCAGCAGTTGGTATCGGCATATTAGGTGGTCGTTTCTTAGAAGGTGCGGCACGTCAGCCAGAGCTTATCCCTATGTTACGTACACAGTTTTTCATCGTTATGGGTCTGGTTGACGCGGTTCCTATGATCGCTGTTGGTATCGCTCTATATGTTTTATTCGCAGTAGCTGCCTAATTATTCAGTTACTTACCCTTATGGGCAAGACACCTGAACAGTTAACGAAATAGTTACGAGGAATAAACCATGAACATCAATGCAACTCTTATCGGCCAGTCAATCGCGTTTTTCGTGTTTGTATGGTTCGTAATGAAGTTTGTTTGGCCACCGCTGATGGCAGCGCTGGACGAACGTAAAAAGACGATTGCCGATGGACTAGCTGCCGCCGAGCGCGGTCAGCATGAGCAGGAACTAGCTGAAAAAGCGGCTGCAGAACACATTAAAGAAGCCAAAGGTCAGGCATCTGAAATTGTGACGCAGGCGCAGAAGCGTGCATCTGAAATTGTTGAAGAAGCAAAAGATAATGCGAAAGAAGAAGCAGGTCGGGTTAAAACCGCTGCGGAAGCTGAGATTGAGCAGGAAGTCAATCGTGCAAAAGAAGCTTTGAGACAACAGGTAGCAGGCATCGCAATGGCTGGTGCGGCTAAAGTCCTTAATCGTGAAATTGACGAATCTGCGCATAGCGCAATCGTTGATGACATGATTGCCCAGATATAATTGAAGGGTAAAAGGTAAAGACCATGTCTGAATACACAACGCAAGCACGACCATACGCTAAAGCCGCTTTTGAAGTAGCCCGAGATGAATCAAAAGGGGCTGAATCAAAGATGGCGGAATGGTCAGACGCACTGCAATTTATCGAAGCTGTTGTCAGCAACGATGATTTTGCAGCCGTGATTGATAACCCAGCAATGGGTGCTGAAGCGAAAGGCGAAATCTTAATTGATATTTGCGGCGATAAGTTATCTGCAACGCAGAAAAACTTTATCAAAGTCATGGCGGAAAATAGCCGCCTGATGTTAATGCCCGCTATTGTGGTTTTATTTGAAGCGCACCGCGCCGAAGCTGAAAACACCGTAGAAGCAACAGCAACGTCTGCATACGCATTAAGCGATGCACAGGTTCAATCAATGACCGACGCCCTGAAAAAGAAATTGGGCCGTGAAGTAAGTTTAACGACTGTAGTAGATGAGTCGTTAATTGGCGGCGTAGTTATTCGGGCTGGCGACTTAGTTATAGATGGTTCAACTCAAGCCAAAATTGGGTCATTAACCCAGGCCGTGTCCCACTAGGGGCGCAGACTTGAACCATTAAAGAGGAATTAGAATGCAACTGAATCCATCAGAAATCAGTGAACTGATTAAAAAGAGAATAGAGAGCTTTGAGACAGTAGCGGAAGCTCGTACAGAAGGTACTATCGTTAGCATGGCTGACGGTATCGTACGTATCCACGGTTTATCCGAGGCCATGCAGGGCGAGATGATCGAACTGCCTGGCGATACTTACGCATTAGCACTTAACCTGGAACGCGACTCTGTCGGCGCGGTTGTTCTGGGTTCAGACAAGCACCTGAAAGAAGGTGATATTGCTAAGTGTACTGGCAAGATTTTAGAAGTACCCACAGGCGATGCACTGTTAGGCCGTGTTGTTGATTCATTAGGCGTACCGATCGACGGTAAAGGCCCAATCGAAACAACCACTTTCGCACCTATCGAAAAAATCGCCCCTGGCGTTATCGAACGTAAGTCGGTTGACCAGCCTGTGCAAACCGGTGTTAAAGCAATCGATGCGATGGTTCCCATCGGACGTGGCCAGCGTGAGCTGATCATCGGCGATCGCCAGACAGGTAAAACAGCCGTCGCGTTAGATGCCATCATCAATCAGAAAGATACCGGCGTTAAGTGTGTATACGTTGCGATTGGTCAGAAAGCATCAACCATTGCTAACCTGGTACGCAAATTAGAAGAGCACGATGCAATGGCTCACACCATTATTGTCGCTGCGGCCGCTTCTGACTCAGCAGCAATGCAGTACATCGCGCCTTACGCGGGTTGTTCAATGGGTGAGTTCTACCGTGATAAAGGCGAAGACGCCTTAATCGTATATGATGATTTAACCAAACAGGCATGGGCTTACCGTCAGGTATCTCTACTGTTACGTCGCCCCCCTGGTCGTGAAGCATATCCAGGTGATGTTTTCTACTTACACTCTCGGTTATTAGAGCGTGCAGCACGTGTTAACGCGGCATATGTAGAAAGAGCGACCAATGGTGCTGTTAAAGGCAAAACCGGTTCATTAACGGCTCTGCCAATTATCGAAACTCAGGACGGCGACGTTTCTGCTTTCGTACCGACCAATGTAATCTCGATTACGGATGGCCAGATCTTTTTAGAATCTGACTTATTCAATGCCGGTATCCGCCCAGCGATTAATGCAGGTTTATCAGTATCGCGGGTGGGTGGTGCAGCTCAGACCAAAATCATCAAGAAGTTAGGCGGCGGTGTTCGTTTAGCACTGGCTCAGTATCGTGAACTGGCGGCATTCGCACAGTTTGCATCTGACCTTGATGATGCAACCCGCGCACAGTTAGCTTTAGGTGAACGTGCGGTTGAATTGATGAAGCAGGCTCAGTACTCGCCAATGGGCGTAGCGCAAATGGGTTTCAGTTTGTTCGCGATGAACGAAGGCTTTATGAATGATGTTGATGTTAAGCAGGTGCTTGATTTCGAGGCAGCCATGTGGGCTTACGTGAAGAGCAATAATGCGGATCTGGTTTCTAAGATAGAAGAAGCGGGTGATTACAATGACGACATCGCCGCTGAAATGAAAACAGCTCTTGAAGCTTTTAAAGCTAACGGTGTTTGGTAGTCGCAGTGCGAATTATTAGGGTTCGGAGATAGAGTATGTCCGGTGCAAAAGAAATACGCGGTAAAATAAAGAGTATTAAAAACACTCAGAAAATTACCAAAGCGATGGAAATGGTAGCTGCTTCTAAAATGCGTAAAGCGCAGGAAAGAATGCGAGCCAGCCGTCCATACGCAGAGAAAATGCGCAATGTAATTGCACATTTATCTCAGGCACATGCGGAAATAAAACATCCGTATATGGTGCAACGTGAAATAAAGCGCGTGGGTTACATTGTTGTTTCATCAGACCGTGGTCTGTGTGGTGGCTTAAACGTTAATATTTTTAAGAAAACCATTAACGATATGAAAGCGCATCATGACAAGGGTGTAGAAATTGATGTGGTTCCTGTAGGGCGTAAAGCGGTTGATTTTTTCAAGCGTAACCCCGGCAATGTTGTTGCCGAGGCTAGCCAGCTAGGTGACTCGCCACACATGCACGACTTAATCGGTTCTATCAAGGTAATGTTAGATGCATTTACCGACGGTAAAATTGATGCGCTTTATCTGGTGAGCAACGAGTTTGTTAACACCATGACACAGGCGCCAACTGTTTTACAAATGTTACCCGTAAGCGGTTCCACTGATGATGCATTAAAACATCACTGGGATTATATCTATGAGCCGGACTCTAAAGAGATTCTTGATGGCCTGCTCATGCGCTTTGTGGAGTCACAGGTTTACCAGGGTGTTGTTGAAAACATCGCCTGTGAAATGTCAGCGCGAATGGTTGCCATGAAATCGGCAACCGATAACGCCAACGATATTATCAGTGACCTTGAAACTGTTTATAACAAAGCGCGTCAGGCAGCAATCACTCAGGAAATTTCTGAGATTGTTGCAGGTGCATCTGCGGTTTAATTGTCGGAATATTGAAGGTTTTTAAAGTTTTAGATTTGTAAAAAGTTTAACTAAACATCGTCGTCCCCGAATGCTTGTGTCGGGGGACCCAGTGACTTTAAGTGTTTAAGGACACTGGATTCCCGACACAAGCATTCGGGAATGACGAAGTTGGTTTAAAGCGTTTTGTGAAATTTAAACAAAAACCTTCACGACAGAAAAGAATTTAAAATTAAGAGGATCAGTCTATGAGTGCTGGAAAAATAATCGAGATTATCGGTGCGGTAATCGACGTTGAGTTCCCAAGGGATTCAATCCCGAAGGTATACGATGCGTTAAGAATCGAAAGCGCGAGTTTGACATTAGAAGTTCAGGCTCAGCTGGGTGATGGTGTTGTTCGTACAATTGCCATGGGTTCATCAGAAGGGTTAAAACGTGGCCTTGAAGTGGTTAACACGGGCTCAGCAATTACGGTACCAGTTGGATTAAAAACTCTTGGTCGTGTAATGAATGTACTGGGTGAGCCAATCGATGAAGCTGGCCCAATTGGTGAAGAGAAATCTTTACCGATTCACCGTGCAGCGCCCAAGTATGAAGAACTTTCTTCAGAAGTAGAAATACTCGAAACCGGCGTTAAAGTTATTGACCTGGTTATGCCTATCGCTAAAGGCGGTAAGGTTGGTTTGTTCGGTGGTGCGGGTGTTGGTAAAACCGTAACGCTGATGGAATTAATTCGTAACATCGCGGTAGAGCACAGCGGCTACTCTGTATTTGCAGGTGTGGGTGAGCGTACTCGTGAAGGTAACGATTTCTACTACGAGATGGAAGAAGGCGGCGTACTGGACAAAGTTGCTTTAGTTTATGGTCAGATGAATGAGCCCCCGGGAAACAGATTGCGTGTTGCCCTAACCGGTTTAACCATCGCAGAAAACTTCCGTGACGAAGGTCGTGATGTACTGATGTTTATCGATAACATTTATCGTTACACATTGGCGGGAACTGAAGTATCAGCACTGTTAGGCCGTATGCCTTCAGCGGTTGGATATCAGCCGACTCTTGCAGAAGAAATGGGTGTACTTCAGGAACGTATTACATCTACTAAAACGGGCTCGATTACTTCGTTCCAGGCGGTTTATGTACCGGCGGATGATTTAACCGATCCGTCTCCTGCAACGACCTTCGCTCACTTAGATGCGACATTAGTACTGTCTCGTCAAATTGCTGAATTAGGTATTTATCCTGCGGTTGATCC
>VAPL010294320.1_pt1 | contig 11789 bp, 13 predicted proteins | sample 3395061 | NCBI WGS metagenome assembly VAPL01 (sample SAMN08290444, study PRJNA428436) | hydrothermal vent metagenome | isolation source: Deep-sea hydrothermal vent chimney 2 | place: Pacific Ocean: Juan De Fuca Ridge | depth 2182 m m
AACCGGCAAGTGAAGTAGAGCGAATCGTGTGCGATACCGGCCCGGAAAAGCCATCAACCGAGATCGGGGCCGGTGGTAAACCACAAGAGTCTGCGCGCTGGTACAAACGCTTGCGTGGCGACCTCGACACCATCGTGCTCAAAGCAATGCGCAGGGAGCCGGATTCACGCTACGCTACTGTGCAGGATTTTGCAGACGACGTTGGTCGGTACCTGGACGGTCTACCCGTTGCCGCACGCCCTGCGACGCTGACTTACCGGACAAGAAAATTCGTGCGCCGCAATCGTATCGGCGTCGCGGCTGCCGTTTTAGTCTCGTTGGCCGTACTCACCGGCATCGCTACCACCACATGGCAGGCCAACACTGCCCGAAGCGAAGCCGCACGGGCGCAGGCGGTTAACGACTTTCTGTTTCAACTCTTCGAAGGCGCGGACCCCGAGCGTAATCCGGGTGAGCCGTTAACCGCCCTTGATCTGCTTGATGCCGGTGCTGAAAAAGTGAACTCATTGCAAGCCGGACCGAGTGCGCAAGTCGATATGCTGCGAATACTCGGGACGCTGTACGGCAAGCTTGGGGAAATCGAGAAGGGAGAAGCCTTTCTGCGACAAGCCGTCGATCAGGCAACAACAAACCTCGGTCCACACAATTCTGTGGCGCTGAAAGCACGGATCGCACTTGCCGTTCATCTGACTTCGGTCGGTGATCCGCAGGAGGCCGAGACGATCCTGCAAAGACTGCTGGAGGACGGTGCCGGCGACGAAACTGTTGCAGCACAAACCTGGATTGGTGTTGCGTTCATGAAGCGCGGTAACTACGAGCAGGCCGAGACGCACTTCCGGCTGGCCATCGAGCGATCGTCGATAAACGGGGAAGACGCTCAAAGCGACGCTGCCCGGATGGAGCTGGGAAATCTACTAATGCACCAGGAGCGTTGGGAAGAGGCGGAGGAAACCTTGCGACAGATCGCCAGTTCGCGCGCAGCCGAACTCGGACACGATCACGTGGACGTCGCCATCGTGCTTTGGAATCTTGCTGAGCTGATGCTCAAGACAGCGCGATTCGCCGACGCCGAACAGCTTCACAGGGAGATCCTCGGAATTCGCCGCAACATCTACCCGAACGGTCACCCTGACATTGCGCGCTCCCTTGGTCAGCTCGCTGCTGCCGTACAACGACAAGGTCGTTTTGAGGAAGCGGGCAAACTGTATCAGGAGGCAGTCGATGCCTGGGATCAGCGGTTTGGTCGTGCCAACCCCAGCCTGGGCGAGATTTTTGCTAACCTGGCGGCACTCCGCTACCGCCTCGGTGACTTACAAGGCGCAGTGAAGCATCAAAGTAACGCGCTCAGCATCTGGAACGAAATCTGGGGCACGCAGGACGACAACATGGTGGCCGCAGGACTGAACAATCTGGGCGTCATGCACCGGGAGCTTGGCGCTTACGATGAGGCCGACCGTTACATCAACGAAGCACTGGCGATGCGACGACGCTTACACGGCGACGGTCACGCGACGGTCGGCATGTCGCTCGCCAATCTCGGTCGCCTGCGAATGCTGGAAGGCCGTCTCGATGATGCAGAGCGGTATTCCGTCGAGGGTCTCGCGATTTGCGAGAATCAACTACCGCAGGGACACCCGGCACTTCTCGGTGCAAAGATGACCGCCGGCGCTGTGCTGGTCGAACGCGGTAAACCGGCTGAAGGCCTACCACTACTGTCCGCCGTGGCGGATGCTTACGAGACGATGCTGCCACCGACCGATGCGCGTCTGGCCGAAACCCGCCTTTGGATGGGCGCTGCCAAAGCGCGGCTCGGCGACACGGATGCTCGCGAACATTTGGAGCGCGCGCAAGAAAGTCTGACGGCGGTACTCGGCGCCGACTCAGCCCTGGCACAGAGGGCAACGATTGAACTGGAACAGCTACCATGACGGCCGCTGGCGATGTAACCGGTCTTCTGGACCGGGCGAAGTCCGGAGACGGCGGCGCCATTAGCGAGGTATATCAGGTGCTATACGGCGAACTGCAATCGGTCGCGCGGGCGCAGCTCAATCGACACAAGCAACCAACGCTTAACACCGTAGGCCTGATCAACGAGTCATTCCTCAAGATGATCGAACAGGATCGTGTCGACCTGGAGAACCGCGCGCACTTTCTGGCGGTGTCCGCACGCGCCATGCGACAGATATTGATCGACTACTTTCGGCGCCGCTCGGCCGGCAAGCGCGGCGGTCAGCACTCACCGATCGAATTGAAGGAAGACAGCGTTGCGGGAGAGCAGCGTGAAGAATCCCTGTTGGCGCTGGACGAAGCGCTTGATCGACTGCACATACAAAATGAACGACTGGCGCGTGTCGTCGAATGCAAGTTCTTCGGTGGCATGACCTACGATGAAATTGGCGAAGGTCTTGGTCTCGCCTCGCGGACTGTTCGCCAGGACTGGAAGAAAGCGAAGGCCTGGTTGACGGTCGAACTGGAAGGCTAACAGGCCGCGCTGCCTTAGCGTGGCATCATTTGTTGCCGTTTGTAGCCAGACGGTGGCTCGAACTCTTCCAGATTCAATGTCCGGCGCGTCGAGGAATTCAAGGCACTTTCGCTTTCGAGTGACCCGTCGGTCGCATATTCGTAGGTAAGCACAGGAAAACCGTTCAGCTCTTTCATGTCCTCAAACGGATTGTCATTCTCGTTTTCGTCACGGCCAAATCTCGGCATTGAATCGCGCATCTCCGTAAAGAACTCGGCCATCGCCTCAAACGCCTCGGCCGCTTCATCTCCACCCTCAACGTTGTCCCACGGCGTAACCCAGACTTCACGAACTTTCCGGCCATCGAGCACGGCCTCATACTTCACACAAGGATAACCGTTCTTGTTACCGCTCTCGCTGGTGCGTCGGAGTTCGACTCTTGACCGCGCCGGGCCGGCGGCTTGTGGTGGCATGCGCCCTTTCATCATTTTTTCCATCATGGCACGCTGCTCTGGCGGAACATTCTTGAGCGCCTCGAGCATTTGCGCTTCAACGTCGCTTAACCGCTCGCCGAGGGAATTGATCATCGCTTCATCGATAACCATATAGCTTTTGCCGCCATGATCAACGACGATCATTTCCCGGCTCTCGCCACGAAAAATCATCTCATTACTGTCGAGACTGTCGCTGGACGTAATCAGCATTTTCAGGTTTTTCCCTTCAACGAAGGCCTGTACAGCGCCCGAGTCACTTGACTTATGGTCCTTGGTCTCTATTTCGAATACAACGCCTGCTGACACTTTCGAGACGACAAAAAGAACCAATAAGAGACTCGTTTGCAGAATTTTCACTATGTACTCCTAATTATTCTCAGTCGAGAAATATGATGATTCCTCTTGATCTTGCCATATATCACTGTTGATGTAAGCCTCCAGGCAATCCGATCAAACTAGACGTTTGCAACGTTGTAGGAATTTGCCAGAGTGAACCAGAGTGGTTCAGACAGGAGTCCACGTCGCAGGATCCAAACGATAAAAGATTCGCAGCTGATCATATAGATCCGGAAGTTGGTCTCTCATGGCTGCCGGCTTCTCAAAGAACGATTCCGTCGCAACCGCGAAAAACTCTGGTGGCGAGGTCAGGCCGTACTCATGAAGGACTCGGTTCCGCCCACGAGCGACGCGACGTTCCAGCGACTCGTATTCCTTTCCGAGCACCTTCGCCCACTGGCCATAGTGCTTTCGTTCCTGTAATACGGGAAGACCATTAGTGCCATCGTTTTCCTCGTCCAGCTTGTGCGCAAATTCATGCAACACGACGTTGTAACCGTCGCCAACATTGGCAGCACCTCGCAACACATCTTTCCATGACAACACAACAGGACCTCTAAACCAGGATTCACCGGCCCTGGTGATTTTCCGATGAACCTCCAACTGGCCATCGAAGGAAACCTCCGTCGCAACGTACGAATCCGGATAAATCATAATGGACGAGAATCCCGGAAAGTATGTCGCCTCTCGATTCAGCAACAATATGCACGCAAGCCCCGCAATGGTAACTCTCATCTCGTCCGAAACCTCCAGCCCATCACAGCCTACGAACTGTTTTTCAGCCAGAAAAACATTGATATGGCCGTGAAGAACACTCTTGAGGTCGTCCGGAAGTTGAGCATAGAGACCGACGTTACGTTTAAGAATATTGAGGAGACGGGTTGTTATAGCTTGATTTCGAAGTCTGGCTCGTTTGAGTTTTTTCAGCTGCGTCCATCCGAACCAAATCAACAAAACGCCTAATGGAATGGCCGCTAATCCGATAAGAACCTTCAAGCCTTGCACTTCGTTTGGACGCCTATCCTAGTGGTTTGCCAATCGAAACGGCCCGAATCTCCGGGTGAGGTTCTTTGATCTACCAGTCACTGGATCAACGGCATCGAAATCGACTTCCTTAAACACTTCTGATCGAAATACTTCGTCGCCGTCCTTCCGAACGACGAAATACAGATCCGGTGTTTGTTCTCCAGCTGAGTCGAAGGACAGAATATCCGCCGCGGTTATCAGGAATTCCGCAACACCTTCGGCATTCAGTCTCGCCTCTCCCAGTTTGTCATCAAAGAATCGGTCTTCGTCCAGAAGCGTGACAGAATAGTAATTTCCACTTAACGGGCTGCCATCGGCATCCGTAAATTCAACTATTACTTTGAATATCCCTGACGACATCGCTCAATTCTCCTGCGGTGAGTTTGCTTAAGCACGTGCAACAATAACATTCATATTCGGCAAGGCGTTATCGTATCCTTGGTGCCCCTGCGTTTGCGGAAGTACAAGCGGTGAGTGCTGGCTGTTCCTCACCGCCTACCGGTAGTGGGGCCGCAGTATCCAGAAATTTCTTTCGCAAGTTCCACGACTTTTTCTCAATTGTCAGCCCGGCAAACGGCGGCAACGTTCATTCGTTTCTCGAAAATGGACCAGTCAAATAGCTACAAATTGGATCAATAGATTATGCCGCTTTTGGATTAGATTGTGCCGGCGATATTCGCGTAGAAGATCTGATCGCGCATGGCTACTACGCCAGTTGACAAACTGGAACGGAGGTTTGGTTGTGAAACTGTACATCGGTAACAAGAATTACTCATCCTGGTCCTACCGGGTCTGGCTGACACTGAAGACGAAGAACATCCCGTTTGAAGAGGAACTGCGACCCTTCGATGTCGAAAATGAGTACGCGGATTTCTTCGAGTTTTCGCCGACCGGCAAAGTCCCGGTTCTCATCGACGAAGGACAAACGCTGTGGGAGTCTCTCGCAATACTCGAATACCTGGCTGAGAAATACCCGGAAACAGGATTGTGGCCCAAAGAGGCTGAAGCGCGCGCACACGCGCGCTGTATCGCTCATGAAATGCACGGCGGGTTTATGGCACTACGGGCAGCATGTCCGATGAATATGAGGCGACGCATTGAACCGATCACTCTCGACAAGGCTGTGAAGCGGGACGTTACCCGCGTGGAAACAATCTGGTCGGAGTGCCTGGAGACGTACGGAGGGCCGTTCCTTTTCGGCGAAAACTACACTATCGCTGACGGCATGTACGCCCCGGTGGTGAATCGACTTCAGATATATGAACTCTCCTCCACTCAGGCCGTACGCCGGTATACCGAAACACTGACATCTCTCGACGCATGGAAAGAGTGGAACACGGCTGCACACGCAGAGGAGTGGGTGGTCGATATCGATGAGGTCTATGCGTGATCGGTGAGCTGGATATCTCGGGCGTTCGTGATTTCGATTTTCTGTTGGGGAAATGGCGCGTTCGCCACAAGACACTGGCGGATCGTTTGCTTGGCGCAACACAATGGTGCGAGGCCGACGCCATCGATATCGTACGACCGGCCTTCGCCGGACTCGGAAATGTTGGCCGTTTCATGCGCGTCGTTGATGGAGAGGCTTACGAGGGCATGCCCACCCGCCTTTACGACCCTCGACTCGGTATATGGCGAATCTATTGGCTCGACACCAAAGACCAACGCATGGACCCCCCGGTGCTGGGACGGTTCGATGGTGGCGAGGGCCTTTTTGAGGGGGATGACGTTCTGAACGGAAAACCCATCAAGGTACGTTTCACCTGGAGCAACATCACCGTCACCTCGGCGCGTTGGGAGCAGTCATTTTCACCCGATCGAGGCGACACGTGGGAACTCAATTCCGTCATGGAGTTCACACGCGATGAAAGCCTGCCTGACAATCCGAAATTTCCTTTGCCCTAGAAGAGGCCCGCTACGATGTTTATTCCGAACAACTCCGGAAAATCCCGCTACCCTGCGCTCGCCATTTTATTGCTTGCCGTGTTGCTGGCTGGCGGATGCAGCGACACGACAAGGCTGAAAAGCGATCCCGCTGACACAGAACTCGGTCAGCCAAAGCAGTCACCTGTGAGGAAAATCGCCGCAGCACATGCGTCGATCATTCTGCAGGGCGCGCCGGAGTGGGCAACCCAGATGGGCGCGACAACAGATACAGTGGGGATGGAATTCAGAGATCGGCTGGCAGACTTTAGTCCACAGGCTAATGAGGCTGCGGGCGAACAGTTAAAGCAGATGCTGGCAGATATCCGAGCCATCGACCGATCGCGGCTCACGGGAAGCGATGCTACGACCTACGATGTCATGCTGTTTTCCTATGAGATGGCGGAAAGACAGAATCGCTTTCGCATCGGTCATCCGTCGTTCTTGTCGGCGTCACCGCCTTATGCGGTCAATCAACTTTTCGGCCCGCAGATAGATATTCCCCGACTACTGATCGCGCAGCACCCGATTCGCTCAAAACAGGATGCCAGGCACTGGCTTGGCCGTTTGGCGCAGATACCAAGGGTATTGAACGAATTGGCAGATATGACCGAAGCAGACGCGCAAAAAGACGTGGTACCCCCGTATTTTGCACTGCAGGCGATTGCTGCGTCCGCGAAATCCTTTACCGACAACGCCGTCGCCAGCCATCCGATAGCAACGTCCTTCAAAACTCAACTCGACGCCATTGAAGGATTGGACGCGTCAGACCGTGATGCGCTCTACGAGCAGGCACTTAAGCTGTTGGAAGCGGGCGTCTATCCTGCGTACAGGAACTTCGGGAGCCGAATGACTGCACTTGTTGCAAGCGCCGGACGTGATGCGGGACTGTGGCGACTGAATGATGGGGCAGCGATGTATCAGGTCGCACTGGAAGCCTGGGGTGCGAATGGTCTTAGCGCCGATGAGATTCATCAGATCGGCCTCGATGACGTCGCCCGGATACACGGTGAAATGGACAGCATCTTGATGTCCGTTGGCTATTTGGACGGTACGGTCGGTGGGCGCATGGCGCGCCTGGCGAAAGATCCCACCTATCTCATTGCCGATAACGACGAAGCCAAAGCGAAACTTGTGGCCTCGCTTCAGGCGAATGTAGAAACTGTGCTCGAACGCGCGCCGAACTGGTTTACGGATATTCCGGACTACGAAGTCGAGGTTCGCCGGATACCGTTGCACGAGCAGGACTCGTCGGCCAGTGGCTACTACACGCCGCCACCCATTGACGGTTCACGTCCGGGTATTTTCTGGATCAATATGAAGAACCCTGCCGATTTCCCGACCTATACGTTGAAATCGCTGCTGTTTCATGAGGCGGTCCCAGGCCATCACTTCCAGGCGGCCAGGTCCTTGTCCATCACCGACTTGCCGCTGCTTCAAAACATGATGTGGTTTGGCGACTACGGCGAAGGCTGGGGCCTTTATGCCGAAGAACTTGCCAAGGAAATGGGGCTTTATGAAAACGACCCTCTGGGTGATCTCGGACGTTATCGCATGGAGCTTTATCGGGCGGCGCGTCTCGTCGTCGATACCGGCCTTCATCACAAGCGCTGGAGCCGGGAACAGGCCATCGACTACATGGTTGACGTAACCGGTGAAAGCCGTGAGTCAATCACGCGTGAAATCGACCGCTACGCCGTTTGGCCGGGTCAGGCTGCGTCCTACAAGCTCGGCATGATTCAGTTTCAGAGGCTTCGGAAGCGGGCGGAAGAGGAACTTGGCACCGCCTTCGATATCCGGGAATTCCATGCTGTCCTGCTCAGAGACGGCGCCATGCCTATGGCAGCTCTCGCCATACGGGTCGATGAGTGGATTGACAGCAAGACGGGGATGCAATGATGCGTTCGCCGTGGCTTATCACCCTCATGACACTCGCTGTAATTTCACCGGCTGTTTTGGCCGACGACTCAACAGAGAAACCTGACATTCTGCCGCTGCAGTGTGAGGTATCGCTGGCTTTGAGTGCGGCGCCAGATTACCTGCGGGGCGAAGCCAGCGTCTACGCCTTGAAGGAATCCGGATACCAACGCGTCCGACCCGGCACTAACCCGTTTACGTGCATAGTTAACCGCGACGATCCCCGCGTCTTGAAGCCCACCTGTTTCGATGAGGAAGGGACACAAACTGTTATTCCGAGGATTCTCTACGTCGGGAAACGACTACTTAGTGGCGACTCTGTTGATGCAATCAACGAAGATCTGGCTATCAAGTTCGAACAAGGCGAGTTCATATCGCAGCGTCGTCCAGGCGTTGCCTACATGCTCTCTCGTTACAATCGACCGGTAAATTCGAACACCGGTGAACTCGGCTTTTTTCCGCCGCATGTCATGTTTTATGCGCCCAATTTGACCAACACGGATATCGGTCACGATATGAATCATCACGACAGGACCCGATCCCTGCCCATGATCGCCTACGGAGGGCCGCAGGGATACATGATCATGATTTCAGACGACGGTAGGGAGCGCCGGCGCACCGATCTTCATTCGTCTTGTCCCGCCTGGGTTTTCGAGGAATGACGTCGCTCGCCGTGAACACAACCTGCCCCTGGTCAGGGGACCCGGTGTCGCCAGACTCACTAACTACTTATCAAGGGCGTGTGGTCGGTTTTTGCAACCCGGGATGTCGCGACAAATTTGATAGCGCTGTATCCCACCTTGATCAGGCCCTGAGTAAAGCGCACGCACACGCTCCAATGAAAGCGGGCTTCGTCCGCCTGACCCACTACAACCGATGGATGAACGAGAACCTCTTTCGGACGGCAGCGCAGCTGAGTGACTCAGCTTACCGGCAAGACCTCAACGCCAGCTTCAAGTCGATTCATGGCACGCTGAATCACATTCTCGTTTGGGATACGACGTGGCTGCAACGATTTGCGGAGCACACTGTGTCGTACGCGTCTTTGGTTCCGGTTTCAACGCTGGCAAGACCTGTTTCCCACGATCAAATCCTGTATGACGATCTGGATGCCCTGTGCGATGCGCGCAAGCAGATGGATGACTGGATCACGGCGTTTATCCTGGAAACCGAAGAGCACCAGTACTCCGGGACGTTCAGCTACACGATTTCGACAGGGCAACGGTACAACAAGAACTTCGGCGGCATGCTCCAACATCTCTTTAATCATCAGACGCATCACCGCGGCCAGATAACAACTTTGATGCTTCAATCGGGAGTGGATCCGGGGGTTACCGATCTATTAGCTACCCTGCCTGACCTGGACCAGCCTCTGCATGACACGGAGATACTATGACCGACATCGAAACGTACAAACCTCGTAACTTCGAATTTAGCGGCGTCTGGAATATTGACGAAGTGAAGTTCAAGACCTATCTGATCACAACGGAGTCAGGACAGCGGATTCAAACCGAGATGATCGACAATGCACGACAGTACGTTGAGCTGGCGTTTCCATCGATCCGACGGCACGAAGGTCATGATCACGGTCTTGGGTACGTAGTTCTGCATGCGGGAAAAATGGGCAACTGGCTGTTGATACATTGGTGGGCATTCCATGACATTGCCCTCAGAATGCTGGCGTCGGCGGAACCTGGAAACATCGAGTTCAAGTCCGAAGATCTACGACGCTTTCACGCCTGCGTTTGGGAGCATGTTGTGATCGATCACGAACGAGACGCCTGGGTGCGTCACATGATGGCAGACGACAGCCACCCGGACACTTATCTTGAGGACGTGCTCCCCAATGGCACATATTGAACCGGGTGAGGTCAGAGAGTTTGCTATTGAGGATGTCGACCAACTCCTCACTCTGATGCACGCTTTGGCGGTATTCGAAGGTTACGATTCCGCTTTCCGGGTCTCCAGGGAAGCCTTGATCGACAACGGTCTCGGAGACTCGCCTCTGTTTCGCGCTTACGTTATGCCGGACAGGCTGACCGGAAGAATCCTGGGAATGGCCGTCACCTATGCGATCCCATGGACTTACACACTTCGCCCCGATCTCGTGCTCAAAGAACTGTATGTGCTCGATGAGGCGCGCGGGATGGGCGTTGGGGACGCGCTGATGCAGGCGGTGATCAGTGAGGCGGTCAGTATCGACGCTTTTCGCCTGCAATGGACCGTTCTCGAATCCAATGACACTGCAAAGAGGTTCTACTCGTCGCTCGGTGCCGATAAGGACACCTTGTGGGAAAAATGGGAATTGAAATTTTCGACCGCAAGCAGCAACGCCGCTCCCATAACGATGATATGACGATGGCCGCGTACTAACGACATGTTGCGACCGGCTTAATGCGGGCTTGCTTTGCGCACTAAGGCTAGTCCGTCTGTCGTTAGTGCGAACTTCGGTGTGGAGCCATTGTCATCGCGGACCAGGCCATTTTTCGTCAGCGATACGAAACACGCGGTTACCGTAGTCGGCGTCAGTCCGATGGAGCGCGCGATTTCCGCTGTGTCGGCGACTCCATGGTCATTGAGACACGCAAGAATCACGAATTCCCGCACACCGACGTCGTATCGTACCCGAAGATCCGGGCAAGACATGGCAGTATCGACGTAATCATCGACCATTGGCAAAACCTCCAGTTCGCATTCCGCGTGCATCAAGAGTGAAACCCGTAGCCAAAGAACAATTGCCACTTCTCGGGGCAGATTTCAATGTGCGTAGTTTCGTCCACCCGGCACAATATCCCGATCGTTCTGACACTCGAAGCAATATCGCTCGTCGTACCAATACCGGAACTCAATCTTCGTTGCGCTGCAGTATTTTTTGAACTCCCGAGACCGACGGGGAGATTGGGATGTCATGCGCTTTTCCTGGTTTGGCGATTACAATGCGTCGAACGATCAAGACCTCGGCTCCGCAAGCGCACTTATGAGGTCGGCGGAGGAAACGCTAATCCACGACTATCCTGTAATACCGATCTACTTTTTTGTCAGCAAGCACATGGTGGATGAATCAATCGGCGGCTTTGAAACGAATGTGGTTGACCGCCACCCAAGCCAGTTCTTGCGTCGGCTAAACTCAGCCAACTGAACACGAGCGGCATTTTTGCGGAATCGTGGATGGCCCAGACCCTGTATGAGTGTCGACCGTTTTTTAAGCTCTAACGCGACCAAACGGCTGGCCGATCGCTGGATACTGATGCGGTTGTCCCGTCAGCTGCGATAGCGTTCGACTGTATTTTCATTCGCCGCCGTGACACCACCAACACTGCGAACATGAAAAGCATGACGAATCCGATACTGCCACCTCCACCGCCGCCCCCGGTGCTGGGCGGCGGAGGCGGTGGTGGTGGTGGCGCCGAGGACTCCGCTGTCACCGCCCACGTGCTGCCGGCGCTACTTTCAGCATCCTGAATCTCGAGAGTAATCGCATTATCGGCATCTGCCAGCAGCAGGCCGACTTCGCTCGTGCCACCTGCCGGGGCAACCGTAATGGCGCGGTAAGTATCTGCGGCGCTTGCATAGTTGTGTACAAACACCTCGGCACCGTTGCCGGCGTCGAAGACCCGCACTTCGTAGGCGCC
>VAPL011098426.1_pt1 | contig 11788 bp, 9 predicted proteins | sample 3395061 | NCBI WGS metagenome assembly VAPL01 (sample SAMN08290444, study PRJNA428436) | hydrothermal vent metagenome | isolation source: Deep-sea hydrothermal vent chimney 2 | place: Pacific Ocean: Juan De Fuca Ridge | depth 2182 m m
AAGAAGGTGGTCGGACTGAACGAAATTGACTGGGAAGCCGTGCAGAAAACCGTGGATGACTTCAAAAGCGGGCAGATATCCGCCATGCCCTGCGTGGATTTAGTTACCGAGCAAGTGGACACCCTGACCACTGATTTCAAAACCATCGACATGCTGGTGCTGGATGGTTTGTATGCTATCAATACCGAAGGAGTTGATTTGCATGTGTTCATCGAACTCACCTATCACGAAACAAAAAAAGCACAGGCTTCGCGAGGAAAAGAAAAATCAGATGAGTTACGCATGCAAACACTGGAAGCCGAGCACAAAGCCGTACAGTCTCTTCGTCCGAAAGCTGATTTGCTGGTAAATATGAAATACCAACTGGTGAAAGCCTAAAGCACTTCTATCATTCTTACGTTCTTATTTTAGAAAAGAAGAAAGTCAGGCATCTGCTTTTTGGCTTACCTGCTGGATGAAAATTTCGTTAATGGAGGGGAGGATTTCCCGAAATGAAGTAATTTCCGCCTGTGCCATAATGCGTTGTAGTAAATCATTAGGTGTACTGCCATTTAATAATTTAATGGATAACGTAATTTCACCATCGTTTTGTTTTGTTTCCATTTTCAGGAAAGCTTCCGGTGGAAGCACAATCTCATCCTGAGATACCGAACGAAAACATACCTCGAAAATATTGGCTTTAAAGCGGCTTTTTATCTCATTTATCTCACCAGAAAGCACCTTTTTACCGTTATTAATGAGTGCGATATGGTCGCACAGCTCCTCAACAGATGCCATATTGTGAGTGGAAAAAATAATGGTAGCTCCCTGCTCCTTTAAATGTAAAATTTCATCTTTCAGCAGGTTGACATTGATGGGGTCGAAACCGCTGAAAGGCTCATCAAAAATCAGTAATTTCGGTTCGTGCAAAATGGTAACAATAAACTGCACCTTCTGCTGCATTCCTTTGGAAAGCTCTTCCACTTTCCTGTTCCACCATCCGGAAATCTCAAAGCGATCGAACCAATATTTCAGTTTCTGTCGCGCTTCTGCTGCCGACATTCCTTTCAAACGTGCGAGATAAAATGCCTGCTCACCCACTTTCATCTTTTTGTACAGGCCTCTTTCTTCAGGCAAATAACCGATTTTAATAATATCTTTCTGGCTTAGCGGTCTGCCATCAAGCAAAACCTCTCCTTCATCGGGAGCGCTAATCATATTAATGATGCGGATAAGCGTAGTTTTCCCTGCACCATTGGGCCCCAGCAGGCCATAAATAGAACCATCGGAAATATCCATACTCACTTTATCCAAAGCCTGATGTTTCTCGAAGCGCTTACTGATATTTATGACCTGTAGTTTGTACATGAACTAAGAGAAAAATTCCCGCATACGGGCAAAATAGCTTTTGTCCTTAGATGTTGGATTGGGTTTGAAATTAGGAGAATTTTTCAGCTTTTCAAGGATATCTTTCTCTTCATGGCTCAGACTCCGGGGAGTCCATATATTCACATTAATCAAAAGATCTCCTTTGCCATAACCATTCACATCGGGAAGTCCTTTTCCTTTCAAACGTAACACTTTGCCACCCTGTGTCCCGGCCGGAAGCTTGATTCGCACCTTACCATCCACAGTGGGAACATCTATGCTTGTACCAAGTGCAGCCTCAGGGAAGCTAATGTACAAATCGTAAAGCAGGTTGTTGCCGTCGCGTTTCAGATCGGGATGCGGTTCTTCCACGATAAGAATAATTAAATCGCCGGGGATACCACCACGGGCAGCGGCATTTCCTTTCCCACTCATACTCAGCTGCATGCCATCATTTACGCCGGCAGGAATATTGATGGTAACCACCTCTTCAGATTTCACGATACCATGCCCCTGACAAACCGTACATTTTCTGGTAATAATGAGTCCCTCGCCACCACACTGCGGACAAGTAGAAGATGTTTGCATTTGTCCCAGAAAAGTATTGGTAATACGGGTTACATGCCCCGAACCATGGCAGGTCGGACAAGTGGTAGGCTGTGTACCTTTCTCGGCTCCGGTACCGCTACAAACGTGGCAGGGAACATATTTTTTAATTTTAATCTTTTTCTCAACACCATGGGCCATTTCTTCCAGCGTCAGCTTAACCCTTACACGAAGGTTAGAGCCTTTGTTAACACGCCTTCTACCCGAACCTCCACCAAATGAGCTGCCGCCGAACGAGCTGCCACCAAAGCCAAAATGTCCGCCGAAGATATCCCCAAAATGACTGAAAATATCATCCATAGACATACCACCACCGGAGAAACCACCGCCAGCGGCACTACTACCCACACCAGCATGGCCAAACTGATCGTAACGGCTTCGTTTTTCGGGGTTACTCAGCACTTCGTAAGCCTCAGCTGCTTCCTTAAACATCTCTTCAGCATCCTTGTTGTCAGGATTCTTATCGGGATGGTACTTGATGGCCATCTTCCGATAAGCCTTCTTTATTTCGGCTGCCGAAGCATCCTTCGAAACTCCGAGTATATCGTAATAATCGCGTTTGTTCATATCTGTTCTTCCCTTTCCGGAATTATTTTTTCTCAATAATATTACTGGCCTACCACAACTTTTGCATAACGAATTACTTTCCCGTTCAGGGTGTAACCTTTCTGGACAACATCCATAATTTTGCCTTTCATCTTTTTAGAAGGAGCCGGAATGTTGGTGATGGCTTCATGATAATCGGTATCAAAAGGCTGCTCCATAGCTTTTATTTCTTTGAGTCCCTTTTGAGTAAGAATATTAATCAGCTTATTGTAAATAAGTTCGATTCCTTTTTTAGCTTCTTCACTTAGCTGATGCTCCTCAAAAGACTGAATAGCGCGCTCAAGGTCGTCCACAACAGGCAGAACGTCCAGAATAATTTCGCGAGAAGCGGACTTCTGTAATTCAATTCGCTCTTTTGCTGTCCGTTTCCGGTAATTATCAAATTCAGAGTACAAGCGCATATATTTATCATTCAGCTCATCATATTTCTCCTCAAGAGCCTCCAGTTTTTTTTGCGATGAAGCCTTTCTGCTCTTTTTCTCCTCTTTTTTGACGACAGGTTCAATGGTTTTTTCCTCTAATGTCTCCTTCTCTTTAACCGGCTGATTCTCAATAGTTACATCTTCTGCTGCTACCTGTTCAATATTTTTATCTTGCTTTTTTGTATTCATATTTTTTGTACGCTTTTTTAGATTTCCATTGTCTTTCACAAAGTTTTTGCCAATAGTTATTTGCGGTCATAATGACAGCTAAAAACCGTCTGACTGACAATTTTTTTGCAAAACTAATGAATTTCTTTGCCGGAGATGAGTTTTAGGCAACAGATATCAACCCAACAGCCATGAACAACAACTAAACTCATACTATAAATGACGTAAACCAGAGCTAACTTGTGTCATTAGCAAGACTATTCACCGAAACAAAAAGTAGTTGGAAAGAAATTGAAAGTTCACAACAGGTTAGAAATCATGAAATCCTCTTAACGGAAGCACCCAGTTTACGCAATCGCACGTCGATATGCTGATAACCACGGTCAATTTGTTCGATGTTGTCGATGATGCTGGTACCTTCGGCCGACAGAGCTGCAATAAGCAGCGCAACTCCGGCACGAATATCAGGCGAACTCATGCGGATACCACGCAGCGGCTGACTTCCATCAAGGCCAATGACTGTGGCCCGATGTGGATCACACAAAATGATCCTGGCTCCCATATCGATAAGTTTATCCACAAAAAACAAACGACTTTCAAACATTTTCTGATGAATCAGCACGCTACCGTTAGCCTGAATAGCCACCACCAGTACAATGCTAATCAGGTCGGGAGTAAATCCCGGCCACGGCGCATCGGCAATGGTCATTATGGAACCATCAATAAATGTTTCGATGGCGTAATGCTCCTGTTCCGGCACCAGAATATCCTCACCTTTTTGCTCTAAACGGATACCCATACGGCGAAACACCTTGGGAATCATACCCAAGTCGTTGAGTCGCACATTTTCGATGGTAATGGACGAATGTGTCATAGCCGCCATGCCTATAAAACTTCCCACCTCAATCATGTCGGCCAGCATGGTGTGTGTTGTTCCCTTCAGCGAGGAAACGCCCTGAATCGTCAGCAGATTGGATCCAATACCTTCGATGCGGGCACCCATACGGTTCAACATTTTGCTCAACTGCACAAGATAGGGTTCACAGGCAGCATTGAAAATAACCGTTTTGCCTTTGGCCATAACAGCAGCCATCAGAATATTAGCAGTACCCGTAACGGAAGCTTCCTCAAGCAACATTTCACTGCCTCTTAAATCGTTGGCAGTAACATCATAACGTTTTTCCGCTTCATCGTAATGAAAAGAAACGCCTAGTTTCCCCAAACCGTTAAAATGTGTATCGAGACGGCGGCGACCAATCTTATCGCCACCCGGCTGTGGAATAATACCTCTGCCAAAACGCGCCAGCAACGGGCCCAAAATCATAATACTACCTCTGATGCTTGTGGCCTTTGAAAAGAACTCTTCGCTGTCAAGGTAATCAAGGTCAAGGTTATCAGCCTTAAAACGGTAACTTTCTTCCGCCAACTTTTCAACTTTAACATCGAAACCTTTCAGTAATTCAATCAGCCGGTTTACATCACGAATGTCAGGAACATTGTGTAGCACAACTTCTTCGGGAGTTAGCAAAGTGGCACAAAGAATTTGAAGGGCTTCGTTTTTCGCCCCTTGGGGACGAATGGAGCCATGAAGTTGTTTGCCACCGATAATTTCAAAAGAACTCATTATCAATAAGTTTTTCTGCTATATTTTTTTCTTCTACCGTTGTTACTTTTATTCTGCGTACTCTTTTTCTTTTTGCTACTGCGGTTTCCTGCCAGCACTTCGCTTGTAGCCACAAGATTTACTTCTTCATCGAGTTTTAGCTTTCCTCCGGAAAGGTCCTCCAGCTGATTCAAAATCATCCTGTCGCTAACCGAGTCACGGTTCCAATTCAGATATGACCGTTTCATTTGATTAGCAATCATAAGAGTAACTTCCTTTTTCTCAGGATTTTCCTCCAGTTCGGCAGTATATTTTATCATCTTTTCCAGATGCTTGCCATAATGCTTGAAGCGGATATGGTCCTCGCTATATTCCAGTCTTTCGGGCTTGCGCATGATGGTCGCCTTTTCGGGAGGCGGAAAGGGGCTGTCCACATCTAATTTGAAATCAGAGATAAAGTACAGGTGATCCCATAATTTATGGCCATAGTCGCTAACCTCCCGGATTTGCGGATGCATGTTGGCCATGATTTCAATAATACGGTTAGCAGCCTCGGTTCGTTCCTTACGATCCTCAATTTCTAAAATGAAATTAACCATCTTTTGAATGTTACGGCCATACTCGGGAATAGCCATTTTGTTACGTGCAGTGTTGTATTCCATGATTCTTTGCTAAAGTTAAAAAAGCTTTCGCCTTCGGGCAAACGGTGTATATTTTTCAGGTAAGCAGGTAAGAGGGATAATTTTTACTCTTCTCACATTTGTTTACCGTGCAAAAATAAATAAAATTTCTTTATCGGAAATCTATGCCGGTACGGATTGATGAATGACGAATGGAATAATGATAAATGACAAAGAACAAAAAGAAGTTGAGGCAAGGAGAACTTGAGAAATTGAGCTAATGACCAATGACGATTGTTTGACAAATGAATGACCATCATTTGACAGCGTAGCGAATGACAGCGCAGCATTTTTACTTAGTTTCAGCAAGAAAACTACTATTTTTGAAATGCTTAGTCAGGTAACGTCAAGCGCTACTTAAAACAAAAACTCCCCGGAATAATACCCACCCGCAAACTATCCATCAGCACAGCCTGTCCAGAAAAAACATACACCTCTCCCCTGCTCAAAAAATCACGGGCATCCGAAACATAGATATGGCCGCTGCCGGGGTCAATACCCAACGCATAAAACAGATGATTTCCCTGCGGAATCAATGGTATATCAGGAAGCACATTGGCATCCACATTCATAGCATAAACCCCCGCGTAAGGAACAGCTTCGCCCCCGCGGCTGTTGTAGAGGAAAAAAAGAGTGTCACCCGCCGCATTGACACGAAGTCCCGAAGGCGAAGCTCCCAAATCAGAAAAACGAAATACAGCTTCCACCTTTCTACTGACCGGATCAATGCGTGTGAGTGCAGCCTTTTCCTGCCCGTAAGCACTGCCTTTAAAACCGCCATCGGATAGCACCCAAAGCTTGTTGTTTTTGTCCAAAACCATGCTGTTGGGTTGTTTTACAATGGTAATGGAGTCTACCAGCTTATCCGTTAAAGTATTAATAATTAATATTTTATCATCATAGGACCAGCTATTGACAAAGGCATATTTCCCCAGAAAAACCATTTGCTCGGATGAATGCTGGTAGAATTTGGGATTATGGTTGTCGATGGAGATACTTCCAGTAATATGTCGCGTGGCAGGGTCAACAATGGTGATGGCTTTGGCATACAAATCAGTTACGTAAGCTTTGTCTCGATTGATAAAATAGATGTTTCGGGGCGAAGTCAGCCCGGTAATTTTTCCCACATATTTGAATGTGTTAATGTTGATGATATAAATTTTTCCGGAATTGTTTACCACCACATAGCCCAACGAATCCATAATACTCATGGAAGTAGCCACATCGCCCAACGGCAGGGCGTTTGTATTATAAAAAATGTCGTTGAGTACTTCGCCGTCCTGCGGATTGTAATAACTCAATGAAGCATTGCCATACATGAAATTACCTTCGTTGATAATAAAAACAGCTCTCCCCTCTTTGTTGACCACCAGCTTGTGAAAATCATACAGGCTGTTGTCATTCATACATCCAGCCAGCAACAACGGGATCAACAGCAAAAGCAGATATCTCAGTCTTTTCGTTTTCATAATTTGAATGTCAGCATGAGCAAATAGTTACGTCCGGGCATAGGGCGACCTAAAACAGAGCGGTACGTTTCGTTAAACAGATTGTAAACCTTCAGTTGTAAACTGAAACTTCCTGTCTTCAAAGGGAACTTCTTTCCGGCATACACATCATTCATAAAGTAAGGATAAAGCCAATCGCGGAGGTTCAAATCGTTAGAAGAGGTGGTAAAACGTTCTGAATAGCTGGTGTTAACCCAAGTCATAAAAAAACCGCGCCAGCGTACATCGCCCATAAAATTTCCTGAATGAACCGGGACATACGGAATCTGTTTCCCCATCGAAGCCTCGCCCCATTTGTCTACACTGCCCTCGTTGGTGCTTTTGGTGAAGGCATAGCCGGCTTTCAGGAAAAAGCGAAACTGATGAACCGAAAAATTCAGGCTTGCTTTCAGTTCAAATCCTCTCGCCACCACATGGCGGATGTTTTCGGGCGACCAATAACCCATCGGGCTCGGCGTCCAGATAATCCAGTTGGTGATGTCGTTGTAAAAGATGTTCAGTCCACTTTCCAGTGTAACCATCTTTCCCTCTGACTTTAACCGGATACCCAATTCCGAGGATAGCCCTTCCTCCGGTTTTAGTTCGGGGTTACCTCCCGGCTGCCAATACAAATCGTTTAAAGCAGGATAATTAAAATTGCGGCTAATGTTGCCGTGCAGCAACAGTCCTGTTTTCTTTTCCAGCAACCAGCTAAATCCCAAATAGGGAATAACAGGCAGCGAAAATTCGTTTATCCACTCTTTTCGCACCATAACCATAGTGGAAAAGCGGCTGCCGATGTACTGCTGCCACGAGGCAAACAAGGCATGCTTCCGCCGAAGCCGGTCGTAACCTGTGTTGCTGACGCTGTCGTATGTATTTACATGCTCGAAATTGAACCGGTACGTCACCTTCAACAACGTTTTTTCCCCCCACTTATAGTTGTATCCCAGTTTGTTGTAACTACCTAACGTTTTGGAATGCGAATAAACCGCATTGTAGTAGCCTCTACCACCAATCTGGTTTTGTACCCAATATTTCATGACTCCGGCCTGCAAGCCCATGTTCAGGCTCAACTTACCATACTTTCCAAACCGCAAAAGTTTCAATGTTGCCTTGTGGGTCTGCTGGTCTTGCCGGCTGATGTTAGCATGGTCATCGCCTTCGTAAGTATTGAGCCGCGGCAATGCCCGTTTCGAGTTCTGAAACCAGTAGTTGAGTTGCAGCAGATATTTTTTCCTGAAACGGAATGCAAACTCCTGTAAAAGACCATCTAACAGATAATTGGCATGCCAGTTTCTCTGCAAAGGATAAATATATTCTCCGGTTTTCGGATTAATATCCGCCACATTTTTATTATAAAACGGAAAATCGTTTTTCGAGCTGTTGTAATAGAGCCTTGTGGATGTCTGAAGATGGTTGTTCCCGGCTTTGATGCCGAGGTAATTATTAAATGTCAGATAACTTCCGAAAGCAGCCAGACCGTTTACTTGCAGCTTTTGTGTCCAGTCCGGACGACTTTCAAGGTCGATACTTCCCCCCAGACCGCCGCTGCCATCCACCACCGAACCGGCGCCAGGACGTAGTACAATTTTATCCATCAAAAAGACGGGAATTTGTGAAAAGTCAACCTGCCCGAGCATGGGCGACCGGATGTTCATTCCGTTCCAGTAAACCTGTGTGTGTGAAGCATCGGTACCCCGGAAAGAGGCCGTAGCCAGCGCTCCCCGGCCTTCACTTTTGATAAAAATGGACGTATGTGCTGCCAGCAAATCCGACAAAGAAGTTTCCGCCTCACGCATCATCACCAGCGTGTCCACCGTATGGCTTTCCAAACCGGCACTCGACACGTTGATTTTTGCGTGAACTTCCACCTCGGGAATTGAAACGGTATCGGGAAGCATTTGCGCCTTTAGACTAACCGTTAATAGCAAACCGATGAAAAGGGCAATGGCTTTCATTCCCGGAGTTTTAATGACTGATAATTAATTTTTTTACAACCATCTTATTTCCCGATTGAATTTTCAAAACATATATTCCATTTGGCCAACCTGATGTGTTTAAATAAAAGGTTTTCTCAGTTGTAATTTCACGTGTCACTTTTTTTCCGCCAAGGGAATAAACGACAAATTTGAAAGTCTCGGAGTTGACATTTTTTTTCTCAACAACAACCTGTTTATCAGCAGGATTAGGATAAACCAGGAATCCGTAATTATTGTTTTCCCACAAGGGTACGCCTGTTGGCTGACCTTTTTCATGAATCACACCCACAGCATTCAAATCAAAGCCCCCTGTCCAGTAAGGCGAGGGCCACGGGTCGTTGATGATGTTTCCCCTGCTATCATAACGGGCATACGCAGAATCAATATCGCCTACCACATCTACAACACGTACATAGTTAATGCTGTCGATGTTGATACCCGTACTATCGGCAATATCTTTTAAATCGAATGGTGTTCCATAATTCACCACATATTTTCCTGCCAGATTATGGATTTTCTCCGGATTCAGTTGCCCAAAGCCATCAATCTGCAGGGAGTCCTGCGTCAGCGAGATAGCCGGAAACCGGACAAAGCGTTTTCCATTGGTGCTTACCTCCACGAAAGCCAGTTCAAGATAATCTCCGTATGGCGGCGTTTGTGAAGGAAACCCATTTTCAAAAACAGCAAAATCGGGGCCCACGCCATTGGTTATGGGATGTGCAAACATGAGTACGGCAGTGCCGCCATCACCGAGGCTTACCACATCCGTCATACCTCCAGGTTTTCCCACAGCATTTTCTGCTGTTCCGAAAAAGGCACGGTTTGAAGTACTATCGCCCTGCGTGTAAGTCTCCGTAGTATCTGCGATATTGATGAATCCACGGGTAACTTTACAGGAAACAGCCCAGCCCGCAAAGGCTGTGCTGTCCTTGTAAATGGCCGTAGTTCCGGTTTGTCCTGCTGCCGGGGCAAATTGTGCCATTGTCGCAGCAGGCAGAACAAGCAGGAAAGATATCAACAGTTTACGGAACCTCATAGGTTACTTTTTTATCAGCTTTTTGGTAACCACAGCTTGTCCTTTTTGAATGCGCATCAGATAAATTCCTTTGGGATAAGAGGATACATTTACCCTGACTGTTTCCGTGGCAGCATTCGTCTCATACACTTTGCGGCCGCTGATATCGTAAATATTTATCCGGGCATCTTTCACACCATGTAGATAAACCGTATTTACTGCCGGATTGGGATACATTTTCACATCGAAAAAGTTTGAACCGGCAGGAAGAGTTGAAACGCCGTTGGTAATATCGTTCATATTGTCAAGGCAGAAATATGCTGGTGTATTCATGCCGTAAGCACCCACATCACTCGAATGCAGTTCAAACGTCAGGCTGTCCACAGCGCCAAGACTTTGCAAATCAACCCATGCCCAGCTCTTCAGGATATAATCATCGGCAGAATTATCCGAACGGAAATCAGCAAGATAGAAATTCACCGAGTCGCTGTAAACACCTTTTTCATAACCTTTTATTGTAAGCAGAAACCAGTCGGGGTCAGTTCCGTCAGCACCTCCGAATTTTTTGGCGTAAGCATCGCCGTTTTCCATGGAAAGAGTAGCATAAGTAGAATTGGTAACAAATACACCCTCTAACACATTTCCGGCCAATGTACTGTCTAATTTAACACTGGCAGGCGCTCCCGCATAGGCAACGCCATAATTATCAGAACCATTCACCCCATCAGCCGTAATGGCACTGTACTGGTTAGTATAGCCGGCTGTTGTATCATTTTTCATATTGGAATAAGCAAAACCTGTCCAGCTTCCCCATTTTTGGTTATAACTGTTATAGAAAAATGCATGGCCGCTAACAAATCCGCCGGACAAATCGGAACCATTCCAGTAAGCACTTTCAGGATTCAAACTTACATCATCAAAAGTAGAAACAGAAGTATGTTTATAAACAGTGTCATTGAAATTGTCCATACAAAAGTAAGCCGGCGTATTCATACCGTAAGCACCGGTATCGCTGGAGTGTAACACGAAAGTCAAACTATCAACCGACCCTAGTGTTTGCAAATTGACCCATTTCCAGGTTTTCACAATATAATCGCTATCGGCAGTATGAAATCGGTAATCGGCAAGATAAAAGTTAACCGAATCGCTGTAAACACCTTGGTTATAACCCTTTACCGTAAGCATAAACCAATCGGGATCGGTACCATCGGTGCCACCAAATTTTTTGGCGAAAGCATCTCCGTTTTCCATGGAAAGCGCAGCATAAGTTGAATTAGTTACATACATCCCTTTCAACACCGAGCCTGCCAGCTTACCTTTCAGTTTAAGGCCGGCCGGATAAGAGGCATTAACGACAGCATATTTCGAAGAATGAAAAACTCCGGATGTGGGAATGGCAGCATATTGGTTGGTGTAACCAGCCGTAGTGTCATTTTCGACATTGGAATAGGCAAAGCCGCTCCAACTTCCCCATTTCTGGTTGTAGCTGTTGTAAAAGTAAGCGCTCCCGCTTTGGAATCCGCCCAATGTATCGGCACCATTCCAGTAAGCGTTGGTCGAATCCAACTTCAAATCGTCAAAAGTTGAGATTTGAGCCTGCATAAAAAGAGGCAGTAGCAACCCCACAGTGAGCAAGGCTGTCAGAAAGTAATTCTTTTTCATCTGAAAATCATTTAGTTAAACATTACAAAAATTAAAAGTTTGGGATTGTAACGGATACGTTATTTCATTACAAACCCATAATTTTCGTAAGCCAACCGGAAATAAAAGGGGGAGAAATGAGGTTCCTCCTGCTTTTCCACCGAAAGCTTCGAAAAAAGGATAAAGGCAGGTCTTCCGGCTTGTCGCATTTTTGGCGGCCTTCCCATCCCG
>VAPL010243027.1_pt1 | contig 11786 bp, 9 predicted proteins | sample 3395061 | NCBI WGS metagenome assembly VAPL01 (sample SAMN08290444, study PRJNA428436) | hydrothermal vent metagenome | isolation source: Deep-sea hydrothermal vent chimney 2 | place: Pacific Ocean: Juan De Fuca Ridge | depth 2182 m m
CCTGATGCCCCGACCAGTGAGGCAATCACTACCATGGCGAGAGTTTGCATGATCACCTGATTAACGCCGAGCATCAAAGTTTGATGCGCGCTTGGTAATTCGACTTTCCATAACAACTGCCGCGGGGTGCAGCCGGACATGGCACCGGATTCAATAATGTCGCTGGGCACTGTTTGCAGCCCGAGGATGGTACAGCGCGCCATCGGTGGCATGGCGAAGATGACCGTCGCCATCATGGCAGGCACCTGGCCAAAGCCGAACAGCACCACAATCGGTACCAGATAGGCCATGTGCGGGGTTGCCTGCATTAAATCAAACATCGGTGTGATGATGCTGGCGGCGCGTTTTGAGCGCGTCACCCAGATGCCTAAAAACAGACCGATGATGGCAGCAACCGGAACCGATACCAGCACGATGGAAAGGGTGCGCATGGAATCTTTCCACAGGCCGAAAACCGCCAGATACAAGAAACATGCTGCCGAGAATAAAGCCAGCCGCCAGCCACCAATCCAGTGACCGACAATGCCGATGCCGACCACAATGGCCACCCATGGCAATGGCGGCATTCCCCAAGAACGCACGCCGCGATATAGCAGGTATTCGGTCCAGGTCAGAGGTTGTTTTAAAAACCAGGCGATGGCCCGGGTGAGGTCGCGAAACTTGTAATCACCGATGCCGGCTTCCTTGCCGAGCCAATTGAAAAACTCCGTCAGCCATAATTTAAGCGGTATTACCCATTCAGCCGGCCAGCGGCTGGCACCTTGCCAAAGGCTCGCCAAAATCACCCCAAAGGCAAAAACAGCGGCGAATTGCAAGACCACACTGTATTTTTGAACCAGGCTGGAATTATTATGTAACGTGATATCGCTCACGGGGCGTCGGTTCCAAACAGGGCGTCAGACATAATCTGACGCGAAATCTGACCGACAATGATACCTTCATCGTCGACCACGGGAACGGCTGTGTCGGCGCCAATGATCTGTGCGGCGATGGTGCCGATTTTGGCATTGGCGGGAACACTGTTTTCCGGTTGTGATTTCTGGCCATCGCCAGCCGGTTCCATAATTGCCTTGGCCGAGACTATTCGGTCTCTGGGGGCATTTCGGGCAAAAGCTGCGACGTAATCATCAGCCGGGTGTAATATCAGCTCTTCCGGTGTGCCCATCTGCACCATACGACCGTCCTTCATGATGCCGATACGGTCAGCCAGTCTGGTGGCTTCTTCAAAATCATGGGTGATGAAAACGATGGTTTTTTTCAGCATTTTTTGCAGGCGTAAAAATTCATCCTGCATTTCGGCGCGAATAAGCGGATCAAGGGCGGAAAAAGGTTCATCTAAAAACCACACATCGGGTTCCACCGCGAGGCTGCGGGCAATGCCAACGCGTTGTTGTTGACCACCGGATAATTCACGCGGGAAATATTCTTCACGTCCGCCCAGTCCCACCAGATCAATCATTTCGCGGGCGCGTTTTTCGCGGTCCTTGACGCTCATTCCCTGAACTTCAAGCGGAAAAGCCACATTGGATAATACTGTGCGATGCGGCAACAGGCCGAAGTTTTGAAACACCATGCCCATTTTGTGGCGACGCAATTCTACCAGTTCTTCAGGGCTTGCCGCGAGGAGGTCTTCGCCTTCAAGTTCTATTTCTCCGCTGGTGGGATCATTAAGGCGGGTGATACAGCGGATGATGGTTGATTTTCCCGAACCTGACAGGCCCATGATGATGAGAATCTCACCGGCATGAACATCAAATGAAACATCCTGTACCGCCCCGATGTATCCTTCATCCGAGAGATTTTGGGCTGAGGGATTGTTGTTGTGCCGCTGCATGAACGCCTTGGGGGATGGTCCAAAGACCTTCCAGACATTACGGCACTTTATTTGGATATCGGTTGTCATGCAGGCTGCCCTCCCAAACTGCCACTCCTCACACTTGCAGGTGTGTTATAATTTATCTTTGCGCATAAACGTCCCGGAGTCCAAATTTGAATGAGGGCGCTGCGATCAAAATTTAAAAAAGCCAGACAAAAACTGAATTTTGTCTGGCTTGATTGTTAGTGCTGTTTTTTCAAAACGAAATTTATTTCTTCCAGCTGGCTATCAGACCGGCGTTTTCTGAAATCCACTTTTCAGCAGCTTCTTCAGGAGACAGGCCATCAACATCAACCATCACGGAAGCAGCGGCGATTTGCGCATTGGAAAAATTGATCTTCTGCATAACGCCCCAGGCAGCCGGGAACTGTTTGGCCAGACCCTTCCAGGCAGCCTTTTTGAGCCAGGCTTTTTTGGGAGCACCACAATCATTGACCATGTCCGGGTTCATGCCCCAGGATTTGTCAGTGGCACACTTGTCACCATCTGGATCGGGAAAATCAATGAACATGCCTTTGAATTTGGCTTCAATGAAATTCGGTGTCCAGTTGAACAATACGATTGGTTCTTTACGGTCATAAGCTGATTGCAGCTCCGCCCACAAAGTTGCGGCTTGACCCACATTGATTGCAACAAAATTCATTTTGAGAGCTTCAACGCGTTCGGCATAGTTTTTACCCCAATCCGCAGGTGGCCCGACAAAGCGGCCCTTGGGCTTGGTTTCGGCGGTGGCAAAAATAGATGCGCATTTGTCCAGAGCTTTCCAATCTGGCAGGCCGGGACATTTTTCAGCCACATAACTTGGTACCCACCATTCTTCGCGGGTGACGGCATCATGAGTTCCGGCATCTACCATGCCTTCTTTCAGGCCTTTTTCAAAGGCTGATTTCATCGAGCCTTCCCAGGCTTCAACTTGAAAATGCATGTCGCCATTGGCAATAGCGGTGAATTGCAATTGTGAATCCGATGGCTTGTATTCAACCGTATAGCCCATGCCTTCCAACACTTTACCAACAACGTTGGATAACACCAGCTGGCTGGTCCAGTTATTTTGAACAATAATAATTGGCTCATCTGATTCAGGTACTGTCTGGGCGCTAACGCCCGTAATCATCGAAGCGGCAAAAAGAATTGCCGCCGATGTTTTAATAGCTCGTTTTATCATGGTTTCCTCCCCTGGAAGTTGTGGCTGATTGAATGGTTAGAACTCAGCGTCTCGGGAAATTGTAGCGATTGTGTGTTGTGACTGTTGTTCCCACGGCAGAATAGCGCATTTACTATACCAATTCAATACCAAAATGAACCACGGGCTCATCCAATCCAAAACCTGCTATGAGTGATTACAGGCGAATTACATTGACCGGCGTATATATGGAATTAGAAACACGATGCAGGCGGCGAGGAAAAATACACCGCCGATAAGGCTTGGAATATCGCCGCTTTTGAGGCTGGACCAGATAAAACCCAGCGAGGAAATAATGAATAAGACCCAGCCGGCAATTATTAACTGGCGATCGGAAAATGTCATTGCGGTTCCTTCTGGGTACATGGTTCGTTATGGATGCGCATAGAATACGGGTAAAAGGTCATTCGGGCTCGATGTGTTAGTGTACACGCAAACTATTGGTTGCGATAGGATCATAATTGGTTCACAATTATTGTGAGACTGTAGCAAAAATTCAAACCTCAGCAAGCGGGAAAAAGAAAATGAGTGAGAAGATTGCCATCATCGGCGCGGGACCTTCCGGCCTGGCACAATTGCGGGCGTTTCAGTCAGCGGCTAAAAAGGGTGCGGATATTCCTGAAATTGTTTGTTTTGAAAGGCAGGATGATTGGGGTGGCTTGTGGAACTACACCTGGCGCACGGGCGTGGATGAATATGGCGAGCCGGTTCATTGCTCGATGTATCGCTACCTGTGGTCAAATGGTCCCAAAGAAGGTCTGGAATTTGCCGATTATTCTTTCGAGGAACACTTTGGCCGCCAGATTGCCTCTTATCCGCCCCGCGCTGTCTTGTTTGACTACATCAAGGGGAGGGTGGAAAAAGCCGATGTGCGCAAATGGATACGCTTTCGCACTCCTGTGCGCCATGTTGCCTACGATGAAGCATCAGGTAAATTTACGATAACGGCCCATGACTTGACCAAAGATCATGAATACCGGGAAGAATTTGATTCTGTGATTGTCGCTTCCGGGCATTTTTCCACACCGAACGTGCCTGAATTTGAGGGGTTTTCAACCTTTAACGGCCGCGTCCTGCATGCTCATGATTTCCGCGATGCGGTTGAATTCAAAGACAAGGACATCCTGATTATCGGCACCAGCTATTCTGCCGAAGACATTGGCTCGCAATGCTGGAAATATGGCTGCAAGTCGGTAACGGTTTCCCACCGCACAGCACCTATCGGCTATAATTGGCCGGACAACTGGAGCGAAGTGCCGCTGCTGCAAAAGGTTGAAGGCAATACGGCAACGTTCAAGGATGGCAGCACGAAGGATGTGGACGCCATAATCCTGTGCACCGGCTATCAGCACAGTTTTTCGTTCCTGCCGGATGATTTACGTCTAAATACGGCAAACCGTCTGGCAACGGCTGACCTTTACAAAGGTGTGGTGCTGACGCGCAACCCCAAGATGTATTACCTCGGCATGCAGGATCAGTGGTTTACTTTCAATATGTTTGATGCCCAGGCGTGGTACGTGCGTGACATTATTATGGGTCGTATTGATGTGCCTTCGAGCGAAATTATGGTCAAGGACGTTGAAGACCGTGTGGCGGCCGAAGATGCGCTGCCAGATGATTATGCCTGCATTAAATATCAGGGTGATTATGTGGCCGAACTGATTGCGGAAACGGATTATCCCAGTTTTGATCTTGATGGTGCGTGTGATGCTTTTTACCAGTGGAAGAAGCATAAAAAAGAAGACATCATGGGTTTTCGCAACAACAGCTATCGTTCAGTCATCACCGGCACTATGGCACCGCTGCACCATACGCCGTGGAAAGAAGCCATGGATGATTCGCTCGAAAGCTATCTGCAAATCAAAGATAGCTGAAGTCAGCAATTTAAGCCGTACCGGAGGGGCCCCCGTCTGCGAAGCCTGAGAAGGTTTCGCGGATGTACGGTGGCGTCGAAATTCCCGAATTGTCACCCTTGTTGATGTTTGCCATTTGAGATACTGGCAAACGTGTCTGCGACATCTGACCCAACGTTTTGATAAGGCCAAAAGCGGGTTTGTTATTAAAGATTTAATAATGATCCGTTTAGATTGCAACTAAAGTATAATAATAAAAATAGGCTTGCAACCCTAGGTTTTCTATCAATAAACACCTCAACAATAAATTGATATTCATGTAAGTGAATATTTTGAAATGCGCGTGTTTTAGCCAACATTTGCACAGCGCATAATTATATAAAAATGTGGGCAAGTTTTCTGTTTGATTGGAGGCGGCTGTGCCGAAAGATGTTTTTACTACCGGGTCGGAGGTTTTTTTCAAGGACGATGAGATTATTGTTTCCAAGACCGATTTGAAGGGGCGAATCACATATGCCAACCGCGTATTCCTTGCCATTGCCGGGTACAGCGAGCGCGAAGTTCTTGATCAACCGCACAGTCTCATTCGTCACCCGGATATGCCACGATGCATTTTCAAAATGCTTTGGGATACAGTTCAGGAGGGCCGGGAGATTTTCGCCTATGTGATCAACCGTTGCAAAAACGGCGATCACTATTGGGTCTATGCCCATGTTACGCCCAACTTTGACGAAGACGGAAAGATTACGGGTTATCATTCAAACCGCCGCGTTCCCAATCGAAAAGTGCTCGATGATGCCGTTATCCCCTTGTACGGGGAACTTATGGCCACCGAACGAAACTGCGCTAACCGCAAACAGGGACTGGAGGATTCTCAGTCTATGGTCTCTGCTTTTCTTGCCGAACGAAGCATGGCGTATGATGAGTTCGTTATGACACTTGGGCAAGAGCAGCGTCGCGGTTTTCGTTGAAAACCAGCCATCAGTTGAACTTTCCGCCAGGCGGAAACAATAATAAAATCCCGAAAGGTAGATGAAGATGATAGGCCGTAAAACACGTAAAGCCATTACCAATATCCGTGAGGTTTGCGAAGCGGTGGCCGCAGGCGATTTTGACGACCGAATACTGAACATTACGGAAAAGGGCGATTTGGGTGAGGCGATGCATGCAATCAATTTATTGATTGACCGCACGGATGCCTATATGCGCGAATCCAAGGCCTGTCTTGAATATGTTGGACGCAACCAGTATTTCAGGCTGATCGCCGAAAAGGGCATGGTTGGATCGTTTCTGGAATCGGCTGAGACGATCAACAAAGCCACCTGGTTTATCAAAGGGCGAACCGAAAAATTTGAAAAAACTGCCAATAACTTTGAAATCCAGATGAAGGAAGTGGTTGAATCTGTATCCTCTTCTGTTGACAAGCTTCAGGAGGTTTCCGAAACAGTCAACAAATCTTCGAATGCCGCCAATGAACAATCTTTGACGGGGTCGGCGGGAGCGGAAGAAGCTTCTGTCAATATGCAAGGTGTTGCAGGCGCTACCGAGGAACTCACCTGTTCCATAGAAGAGATTAATCGCCAGGTTGTCCAATCCGCTGAAATCACGGCGCTTGCCGTTGAAAAATCACGTCAAATGAATGAACAAATAGAAAGCCTGACGCAAGCCTCACAAAAAATTGGAGATGTCATCAAGCTTATCAACGATATTGCCGCCCAGACCAACCTTCTGGCTTTGAATGCGACTATAGAAGCTGCGCGTGCAGGTGAGGCGGGAAAAGGATTTGCAGTGGTTGCCCAGGAAGTGAAAAGTCTGGCGGCTCAAACAGCAAAAGCCACTGAAGATACCAGTGCCCAGATTGACAACATACAAAACACAACCAAACTTGCCGTTGAAGCCAACGCCGGGATCAGCGAAACAATTGCCCGGGTCAACGAGATATCGACAACAATTGCCAGTGCGGTTGAAGAGCAAAGCATGGCGACACAGGAGATTGCGCGCAATGTCGATGAAGCCGCCATCGGCACCACTGAAGTGAGCGCCAGTATTGCTCTAGTTCGCGAGGCGACGGATGAAACCCAGCAGGCCGCGGTCAAGGTTTTACAAGCCTCCGGCGAAATCTCACAACAAGAAGAGGTGTTGCAGAACCTGCGCGATGAAATGAATGGGTTTATAGCGGAAATCAGGAAAGTTGGTTAGAGCCGCTATCTTCTGGTCTTGCGAGATTGCCGGTGAAGTCCGCTTACAAAAAAACGGGTGGGAAACAAAGTTTCCCACCCGTTTTTTGTATTGGTCGGAACGGCAAGATTTGAACTTGCGACCCCTTGACCCCCAGTCAAGTGCGCTACCAGGCTGCGCTACGCTCCGTTGATATTTAACGAGGCTTTCTTCTCACGTTTTAGATCGAGCGTCCAGGGTTTCTTTCAACCTCCTGGGCGGCCCAGGGCGCGCTGGTCAGGCCCCAAATGGCTGCGATTACCAGATAGAAATGGCGCCAGTGATCCATGTCGATGATAAGACCCTGCAAAATCAATCCACAAAATGTTGCCAGAAAAACCATTAAATATGGTCGTGTGGCAAGATTATACCGGATAAAAACAAAGCCTCTGATTAACGTCATAATGATCAGGGCAATATAGGCAAAACCACCGATCCAGCCGCTAAACATGAACTGGCTGATGTAAACATTGTGCGCCTGCTCGCCCCAATAGCGTGAAAACTCTCCCCATCCCGATCCTAACGGGCTGGACAGAACCCACTCCAGTGCCAGTCTTTGACCGTCAAATCGGCCGCGCCCGCCAGCGTCATAGACTTGTGTCAGTTGAGCGCGCTGGCTGAACATCTCAGAAATTGAACTTGAGCCTAATAGAGCCAGCAAAAACAACCCTAAAGACACCAGTGCCAGTAGCCCAAAAAACAGCAGTCGAAATCGTGATCTATTATTCGGTAAAACCACCAGTATCATCGGCAATAAAACCAGACCGGACACCACAAGGTGGCCCCAGGCACCGCGGGAAAAACTGAGGAATATACCGGCGGTTAAAATGACAGCGGCAGCGAGCTGTACAGGCAGATGTTTGCCGGGCTGGGTGGTGAGCTGAAAAATCAGAAAGAGAAGCGGTGCGATGAGAAAGGGGCCATAGACATTGGGATCCTTAAAGGTTCCGCTCAAGCGTCCATACAGTGTGAAAATATCATAGGCACCGGGGATCAAGTCAAAGTATCCAACAAAGCCTGCAAGTGTGGCAATGAGGGCGGCAACAATATAGCCATTCATGACAACGCTGATGGCTTTTAGCGGCATGGCGGCAATGAAAGCGGCGAGAATAATTGTGCCAACAATCAGATAGGCTGTCGTTACGATGTGTAAGGCAGCTTCGGTAATCTGGCTGGAATAAAGCGAGGCTACAAAGCCAAATATAATGATGAGCGTGAAGCAGAACAGCATGGGTGCAAATTTTGCCGGAATGCGCAAGCCAAAAAGCAGCGCAAGTGTGCCGACTGCAAGCAAGGCGATATCGTAAGGAGCGGGCTCAATAAAAACGATGCCGCTTAAAGAGATGACACCAAACATCGCCAACAACAAAAGACGCTCATTAATGGCTATTCGAGGTCTGGAGGCGGCAATCATCTGGCTAATAAGCGCTTTCGGTATTGAGCAGGGATATTGGCGTCATGACGAGGATGTAAAGGTCAAAAAGAATCGACCAGTTTTCAATGTAGTAAAGATCATGTTCGACCCGGCGCTGGATTTTCTCAGCCGTATCGGTTTCACCGCGCCAGCCGTTGATCTGCGCCCATCCCGTAATTCCAGGACGCACCCGGTGGCGGGCAAAATAGCCATCAACAACGTCGCCGTAGAGCTTGTCGGCAGCCTTTGCCGAAACCGCATGGGGGCGGGGGCCGACCAAAGAAAGATCGCCTTTGAGGGAATTGAACAATTGCGGCAGCTCATCAAGGCTTGTCTTGCGGATAAAGCGCCCGACTTTGGTTACACGCGGGTCATCTTTGGTAACCAGTTTGTCCGCTTTTGCGTCAGACTGATCCGTATACATCGAGCGAAATTTATAAACTTCGATAAGTTCATTGTTGAAGCCATAGCGGTTTTGTTTGAAAATTACCGGGCCGCGGCTGTCGAGTTTGATGGCTATGGCGACAACAGCCATGATGGGAAGCGCAAACACCAGGGCAATGGCTGAAATTATCTGGTCTTCGAGACGCTTGAGGATATAACTCCAGTCGGCCAGTGGTTTGTCAAACACATCTAAAAACGGCACATTGCCGATATATGAATAAGCGCGGGGGCGAAAACGCAGTTTGTTGGTGTGTGCACTGAGGCGAATATCGACTGGCAATACCCAGAGTTTTTTCAAAACTTCAAGCAATCTTGCTTCAGCTGAGACCGGAAAAGTTACGATGAGAAGGTCAACACGGACCCTGCGGGCGAAATCAACCAGCTCACTGATCGTACCCAGTTTGGGGATGCCGGCGATGACGCCCGGCGAGCGATCATCCGAACGGTCATCGAAAACTCCCGATATGCGGATATCGGAGGTTGAGGAGGCTTCGAGAGCCTGGATCAAATCACCACCAGCTTCGCCACCACCGATAATAACGGCGTTGCGCTGCAGGCGTCCCTGCTCATTCCAGTTGCGAATGAAACCGGCAAGGATGCCACGCTCAACGGCGAGAACAACCAGAGTTGACAGATACCATGAGGCGAGCCAGACACGGGAAAACACATCGGCAAATTTTGATATGAAAACCAGTGCGGTAAAGGCACCGATGACGATAGTCCAGACAGATATCAGGCGGCTGGTGCTGGCGATGTAGTTCCTTAATGCAGCAATGGAATACATGCCGACGGCCTCAAAGGAAATGATCACAGCGGTTGTGGTAACGCCGATGGTGAAAACATATCCCCATTGAAAAATCTTGTCTCTTTCAAGCACATAGCCGTAGTAAATCAGAAATCCCAAAACTGCGATTATCAAAAACTCGACAAAACGCACCGACCCGGAAATGACCTTGCTGGAAATCCAGGTGTCGATCACTATTTTGGAGCCAACGACAAACGTTTCGACGGTTTCCTGTGTGGCCTGGCTCTTGGTGTCGCTTCGAGGTTTGTATGAAGTTCCCCTGCGTCCAAAGCCCGTATCGTGATTTGCCGAATCCATTAAGTCTTCTATCTCAAAATACTGACCGGTAAGGTGGTCAACTAGACCGTGTTCACAGATGTCAAGAATCACGGTCGCAAGTTATCAATGACCTTGAAATAAAATGACGATTTTAAGTTAAGGATATGTTTACCCAGCGTCGAAAAAGAGGGTTTTACGGTCTAAATCGAGGAATAAAAACTGATCGTCGCAGCGGCCATGGTCGAGGCTTTAAAGCGTTGCTTTACCCGCTGGTGCAAAACAGCGGCGCGCGCTTCCATTTCGTCCGGGTTTTTGAGGGCGAATTCCAGTGCTTTGCCAAGGTTTTCGACATTGTCGGGAATTACCAGTAACGGTGCCTGGTCACCGAATATCTCGGCAATTCCCCCAACCCGGGTGGTGATGATGGGCAAGCTGGCGGCTGCACCTTCAAGGATGATGTAGGGAAATGATTCGGCGCGCGAAGGAATAACCAGATGGCGGCCAAGTGAAAATCCTGTCGATGCGGTCTGAAAACCAGCAAATTTGGTGCAATTTTTCAAATCAAGCTGGTCAGACATTTTTTTGAATTCATCGGCATCGGGCCCCTCACCAACAATTGTGCAACTGCATTGCAGGCCCTTTTGCCGCAGGATAGCCAAAGCCTTGAGAAGAACATCGACGCCCTTGAGGTGGCGCAACTCGCCAACAAATACAAAATCGCTGGCCTTGTCATCGAGCTTGCGGGGCTGGAAGTCGTTATCATTGATGCCGTTGTGAATGACCCGCATGGCGCAGGAAGGATTACCGATTTTACGCCGATAGGTTTCCTGGGAAAACGTGCATTCGAAAATTATACCGTCTGTTCGCCGGCTCAGCAGGCTTTCAAGGCGAAAGAAGATAAAGCCTGACAGTGAGCCGGTTTTATAATGCAAACTGCCACCGTGGGGCGTGTAAAAGGCTTTGGCATTGATCGAATGCCCGAGTATGCGGGCATAGGCACCGCCCTTGGCACCATGACCGTGGAGAATATCGGGTGACAGTTTGGCAAGAGATTTGCGCAAATGACGTATGGCGGTCCAATCCGAAATGCCGGGCAGGCGGCCAATCGGGAACCTGTGAATGCCTAAAGAGCAATTACGTTCCAGTTGCTTGAGAATGCGTGCAGCGTTTTCACCGCCGGTTTCAGAATCACAAAAAACGCCAACCTGAAGACCGGCCTCTGATTGCATTTTGGCCAGGTCACAGACGTGCCGGAACAATCCTCCCACCGGAGTTCGAAGCACATGGATAACCGATAAAGCGGGGGAGGGATTGTCACTCATTATCTAAAAAAAGCGTTCTTCCACCACAATTGTATCGCCGGGTTGTAAAATGGCGGTTCGGCGCAAGGTGAGGGTGCGGGACCTGTTATTGGCATCTTTGCGCGTTATTTTGAAACGCGATTGACGTGCGCGCGGGGTAAAACCACCGGCGATTGCCACTGCGGTTTGAACATCCATACCATCAACATATGGATATTGGCCTGAGTTTGTAACTTCGCCGAGAATATAGAACGGCCGGAAAGTCGTAACCGCCACTGAAACATTGGGGTTGCGCAGGAATTTTTTGCGTAACCTGGTGGTTATGCGCCGGGCCACCTGACGGGTGGTCAGGCCCGCAACCCGCACAGATCGCAACAGGGGCATGGAAATTGTGCCGGTACCGTCAACAGCATATTCGCCGGTTAAAGTGGGTTC
>VAPL010361162.1_pt1 | contig 11779 bp, 8 predicted proteins | sample 3395061 | NCBI WGS metagenome assembly VAPL01 (sample SAMN08290444, study PRJNA428436) | hydrothermal vent metagenome | isolation source: Deep-sea hydrothermal vent chimney 2 | place: Pacific Ocean: Juan De Fuca Ridge | depth 2182 m m
CCGATTCATTTTTTAACCAAACAGCTTCTAAGGAATGGCAATTAAAATCGTTTGTCCATCCCATGGTACATTAACTTGCTCAGACGATGCAGGCAACGAACGCTGACGCAAATAATACGCAACTCCGTCCAATTGAGCACTCTCCGTCAGCGGCTGTAATGCCGCCTCAAAACCGAAGGGTTCACTCACCGTCGTCACTAAATTAAACCATGATTTCGCCTGCTGCCTACTCACATTGGCCAACCAAAGTATCGTTTGCCCCTTTTCGCTGGCCTGTGGCCGATGCCACAATCGTAAAACCACCCGCTCACGATCATTGATCACCTTCACCCACATTGCATTTTGATACCCACCATTGTGCATAAAAGCCAACGAAAATACCGGCAATTCATCAAGACCTGGTTTTGCTTTCAGAAAATATAACGCCGATTTTAATGTCAACGGCGGAATACGCTGCCAACGGGTCTGTTCGAGAAAATGAAATAACGATGATGGCGTACTGTAGAACTGTGCATTAAACGGTAAATCGTCGAAAATAAAGCTCCCTGAATAATACGCCGCCAATTTTTGCCAATCATCCTCCAACCAATCCATCTTGGCAATGAGCGGTTGCTCCATGGTCGATAACGCACGGGCATTGTCTTCATTGATTAATAGGCCAAAAACCAATGTCCCGCCTAATATCACAAAAACCAAAAATGACAAATACAGACTGGATGAGATTAATCTAACTTGGCTAATCACTCGCCATATCGTGACCAAACTCGCATAGCGCGCATTGGTTTCAATCGACTTCAAGCCTTTTAAATAAAACGGCCACCAAAAACCATACAATTTTCTCAATAGCCAAAAAATAATATAGGCAATGGCCACCAATACAACAATGAGAATGGCTAACCGACCCGCCACTTCAGAAGCCAGCTCAAAAGACGCGCCAAACACCATGCCAGGCATTAAATAGGCCGGTGCCCATATCGCGGCAGATAGCACATTCACCAGAAAAAACCGCCGGGGGTCCATGCCCATCATGCCAGCGACCGCCGGAATAATCGGTCGCACAGGCCCCACAAATCGTCCAAATAAAACACTTTTTCCACCGTGTTTTTTAAAGAACTTTGTGCCTTGTTGTAAAATGTGAGGGTAACGCGAAAAAGGCCACAGTCGTTGGAGATAATGTTTGTAATGAAACCCGACCCAAAAACTCACCGCATCGCCAACAACCGCCCCGACAAATGCCCATAAAATCGTTTCCCAAACATTTAAGACCCCAGCACCAACTAAGGCGCCAATACCAAACATCAGTACCGTACCCGGCACCACCAAGCCGACGATCAGTAACGACTCCGCCAGTGCGATCAAAAACACGATCAACCCTGACAAGGCCGGGTGGTCTGATAACCAGGAAAAAAACGGCTGAAAAAAACTTATGTCCACAATGTGTAGTAACAATGTGCGGCGGTGACTTGTCGTCGAGCAATCAGCGCCATCATGCTAGACTCCACGATTGATCGAAACACGGATAGCTCATCGGTAATTACTGCAACCAGCCATTCACTTGTTCCAAATCATCAATAGTCAATAAACCGATCTCTGCTTTTAGCCTTAAGGTATTTAAGACATAATCATGGCGAGCTCGCGCTAAATCTCGCCGCGCACGAAACAAATCTCTTTGCGCATTCAACACATCAACCGCCGTTCTGGCACCCACATCAAAACCGGCCTTAATGGCTTGCAAAGCTTTGCCACTTGATCCCAACGCTTGATTTAATGCCTTCACATAGCTCATGGCGGCTAAAACGCCTAAATAAGCCGCTCGGGTATTTTTCAAAACCGCTCGTTCCAAGATTTCGACTTGGCGTTTTATTGATTCATGTTGTTGTCGGGTTTGCTTGATTTTTGACGAAACCACCCCCCCGCCATAAATTGGCATCGCAAAATCCAATGAAACAAACACATCACGCGTCGATGAGGGATATACGCCACCCGAATCATATAACCCATAACCTAAATTGAGATCCAACGTGGGAAACCGCGCTCGTTTAATTTCTGAAATTTTTATTTCGGTAATATCCATATCCATTTTGACGATAGCTATATTCAAATTCTGACTCAGGGCCGCATCCGTCCATTCATTAATATTGGCTGGCGTCGGTGGAATTAACGCCATACTGTTACCGAGTGGCAACAAGTTCATATGGAGAATACCTGTTATTTCTCTTAGCCCTTCACGTGAATTAGCCAATGCCAATTCTGACATCACTTCTTGCGCCATCCCTAAATCGTGGCGGGCTTGTGCTTCATGTACCTCGGTGATGGCAATTAAACCAATGTTATAACGCTGCTTGGTCTGCTCCAACTGGGCAGCGATGGCATTCTTTTCCGCCCGAGCAAATTCTAATTCATCAATACTGGATAATACGTTAAAATATTGGGAAACAACACGAAATAACAACGCCTGTTGCGCCAGACGGTACATTAATTCACCTTTAATGACTTCTTCTTTCGCGGCTTTATGTTTCGAAAAATTCGGCAGATTAAAAATTGACTCGGTGAGCGTTACCGCAATATTTCTGTTTCGGAACACCGTGGTGGCGGATAAACCTGCATCAGCTTGCTCTGGAGTCCCAACAAAATTATTGTTGGTCTGTGATATATTCGCCCAGTGCCCTGCCACCGATAGCGATGGCAAAAATGCCGCTAGACTTTGGACTTGGATTTCGCGTGTCGCCTCTCGAAGCGCCTGCGCCGATTTAATCGCCGGATCATTTTCCAGCGCCAACTCAAACACGTCGATTATATTTTCACAAAACCCCGGCCCAGGAATTACCAAAAACCATACCATACCAATGCAGCATAGTGATCGAAGTGTCATTGTGAAGCGCCAAATACTCATGATTGAAATTGGTTTGATTTTGCTTTGTCTCAACAACAAACATATGCCAAATCGTATTTGATTGCATAACACCGATGACCTAAGGCATAGGCGGCGCAATAACCTCCCCGTTTCGCCTCCCATCCTCCGCTCGTATTCGCCCGTTCTTCCTTCACAAAAGCTCGAAATAGAACAACTATTCCTGCACTTTTGCTCCATCAAAACGAACCAATACAAACTCAATCTGGGCACCAAACAGGAACGTTATTACGTCGCTCATGCCTAGCAGGTTAAATTGTAATCGATAGTCAAATCCCGTTGCGATTGTAACATACCCTGATGCGAAATATAGGTTCATAAATTCAGCATCAGGTAATTTTATCGGGTTTCAGAAAAATAACTTAACAGCCAGAACTGCGCTTAAACTGAATGCGAAAAAACATCCCACCGAAGCAGACAAATTGATTTAATATCGCGTCATATCGAGATCAACCTGCAACGCCCAAGCATCAACCCCACCCTCAAGATTTATCACCTTTGAAAAACCATTTTGGTGCAAATACGCCGCAATTTGATAGCTCCTTATCCCATGATGGCAAACCACGACCCACTCCTGCTCGGCATTGAGTTCATCCAGTCGGGTATGTATTTGTCCCATAGGAATATGCAGTGAACCTAAAATATGGCAGATATCATATTCCCATGACTCTCTAACATCAAGAAAAGCCAAAGAACTTGCCTCTCCAGCTAAGCATTCTTGCAATTCAAGCGGTGATAACTGTCGCACAAACTTACCTCATAACCCGGCGATAGGGTGCCCCATTCATATATTTACAAGACTGAATGGCTAAAAAACAAACGATGGAGGCAACGTCGCATTAATCAAGGGAGCAATGTCAGTTTCCAATAGGCTTTTTTGTGTCCATTCAGTTTTGCTTAGCCGTGTCACTACCGTAGCCTCCTTAAGCGCCTCCTCTTCTCCCACCACAGCAAACAAGCGACCACCCACATTGAGTGCCTCTTTAAATTCATCCGTCAATACTGGCACCGAACCGGTGATAGCAATGGCATCAAAAGGACCATGCTCATGCCAGCCATGACTACCATCTCCCTCTTCCAAGGTAAAATTAGTAATCCCTTGGTTTTTCAAACGCGTCGCGGCGGTAGGCAAAAAATCGGGGAAAATATCAATGCTATATACGTGCTTGGCCATCTTCGCTAAAAAAGCCGTTAAACAACCGCTACCTGTCCCAATTTCAAGCACATTTTCTGCCTTGTTTAACGCTAAAGCTTGCATTAGGTGGGCTTCTAATTTGGGGTGCATCATCATTTGTTCATGAGCAAGCGGAATCGCTAAATCTGAGTAAGCGAGGTTTTTATATTTTTCAGGCACAAAGTGATCGCGTGGTGTCGTCAATAGCACATCTAAAACACGATTATCCAATACATCCCACGTGCGGATTTGCTGTTCCACCATATTAAATCGTGCTTGTTCAAAATTCATTTCCATCATCGGCTCTTTACCTAAAAAATTTTTATTGCAACCTAATGCAGCACATGTAAAGACTTCGGCGCCTAAACCCCACTTCCCTTTGTCAATAACGCCCCCTAAATTATAAGCAAAGTAAACTTATCACAGCACCGCCATATTACAAAACAAAACCCACAAAAGAGAATTGATTATATTTTATCCGAATCGACGATAACGACCGAACAAGGTGTGTTAAACGACCGCATTGTATGTTACTTTTAGGCCGTGCTACGGGGTGTCTCCCTACACGATGACAGGGAGGCTGAGAAATACCCATTGAACCTGATCCGGATCATACCGGCGTAGGGAAGCCGCCGAAAACCTCTATGCTTATATTTAGGGTATACGGCCTGACCTAACGTCTCCAGATTCCTGTGTAAACTTACATTAGCTAGGCACATTAATAGGACTAAGAGATGAGTGTAATACCAGAGAAAATTTTAAGTCAAACCGCCAAAATAAACGACGCCTCCATTCAACCGTTTCCCAGCTCACAAAAAATTTATGTCACCGGTAGCCGCCCTGACATACAAGTGCCGATGCGCGAAATCACCTTATCAAACACGCCATCTGAATTTAATAGCGAACCCAACCCACCGCTGACAGTTTACGACACCTCCGGCCCCTATACAGATCCAAACATTGCCATTGATGTGCGTAAGGGGTTACCCGAAATCAGAAAACATTGGATTGAAGAACGTGCAGACAGCGAACCACTCAGTCGGTTAAGTTCAGACTTCGGCGAAAAGCAGGCCAGCAACCCCGCCCTCGATCATTTACGGTTTGAGCATATACGCTTACCGCGACGTGCCAAATCCGGCCTGAATGTTAGCCAAATGCATTATGCTAAGCAGGGTATTATTACCCCGGAAATGGAATATGTTGCCATCCGCGAAAATATGCGTTTGGAATCACAACGCGAACTATTGGCGCAACAACATCCCGGCGAGTCCTGGGGAGCGGCCATACCAAAAACCATCACGGCTGAGTTTGTCCGTTCAGAAATTGCCCGTGGACGCGCCATCATTCCGGCCAATATTAATCATACCGAATTGGAACCGATGATTATTGGTCGTAATTTTCTGGTTAAAATCAATGGCAATTTAGGTAATTCAGCGATCACCTCCTCCATTGAAGAAGAAGTCGACAAAATGACCTGGGGGATTCGTTGGGGCTCTGACACCATCATGGATTTATCCACCGGCAAAAACATTCATGAAACCCGCGAATGGATCATTCGTAACTCACCAGTCCCCATTGGTACCGTCCCCATTTATCAAGCCCTAGAAAAAGTGGATGGCCGAGCGGAAGAACTCAACTGGGCTATTTTTCGCGACACCCTCATTGAACAAGCCGAACAAGGCGTTGATTATTTCACCATTCACGCTGGCGTTTTATTACGCTATGTCCCGTTAACCGCCAAGCGACTGACAGGTATTGTTTCCCGTGGCGGTTCCATTATGGCCAAATGGTGTCTAGCTCATCACCACGAAAATTTCCTCTACACCCATTTTGAAGAAATCTGTGAAATCATGAAAGCCTATGATGTCGCGTTTTCATTGGGCGACGGACTCCGCCCCGGCTCCATTGCCGATGCCAATGATGCCGCCCAATTTGGTGAACTCGAAACCCTCGGCGAATTAACTCAAATCGCCTGGCAACACGATGTACAAACCATGATCGAAGGTCCAGGTCATGTGCCCATGCATATGATCAAAGAAAACATGGATAAACAATTATCCAGCTGTGGCGAAGCCCCGTTTTATACCCTGGGTCCATTAACCACCGACATTGCCCCCGGTTATGATCACATTACTTCGGGCATCGGCGCCGCCATGATTGGTTGGTTTGGCACCTCAATGTTATGTTATGTAACCCCCAAGGAGCATTTAGGCTTACCCAATCGAGATGATGTGAAAGAAGGTATCATCACCTATAAAATCGCCGCCCATGCTGCCGATTTAGCCAAAGGTCATCCCGGCGCACAAATCCGCGACAATGCCATGTCCAAAGCGCGTTTTGAATTTCGCTGGCAAGACCAATTTAATATCGGCCTCGATCCTGACCGGGCACGGGCCTATCATGATGAAACACTACCCAAAGATTCTGCCAAAGTTGCTCATTTTTGTTCCATGTGCGGACCTCACTTTTGCTCCATGAAAATCACCCAGGATGTGAGGGCCTATGCAGAACAACAAGGCATCAAAGATCACAAAATCGCCATCCAGAACGGAATGAATGAAAAAGCAACAGAATTTATCAAAAAAGGCAGTAAAATTTATCAAAAGGCCTAGCATTTTTTTGTCGAGATATATTACAATGGTCGTGCTAGGAAAGAACCTAAGTTTTTACTATTGCTATGACCCCTCCGTTTTGGAGGGGTTTTTTAATGCCTACCCCATCTCTCATACATCCTGCCATCGCTTCTACCTTACATATAAAATAGTATAATAATCGCCATCAGACAAAAATAACTCGTTAGATATGACTCTCATCAATCGTATGCTAGATAACATCCGTCCTATTATTTTATTCATCGCCCTACTCAGCGTTAGCTTAGAGACAACCGCCATTGATCGAAATGTACCTGATGACTACGACACCATCCAAGACGCCATCAATCAAAGTGATGCCGGTGACACGGTTGTCATTGCCCCTGACACCTACCAAGAAAATATAACACTCAACGTCGATATCACTTTACGCGGCAAAGAGACGGCTCGTACCATTATTGAAGCTGATGATAACAGCCGCCCCACAATAACGATTAATAACACCAATGCCACGATTCAAAACCTGACGTTTATTGGGCGCCCGATTGCCATCGAAGTCAACGACGCCGGAGCCATCACCATTAGTAATAATGTTTTCGATGTCGGCAATGATGGCACTGGCATTTCATTAGTTGGCAACCAAAGCAACGTTGACATCATTAATAATACATTTTATGACAACAAAATCGCCATCAGTGGCAACCTAGATTTTAGCCAGGTGGAAAATAATATCTTCTCGAAAAACGAAGAGGTGGTTAGCTCAACCAACAACGACGACAATATCAACAACAACTGTTATTTTGAAAATGACGACAATGGCCCTACCGGCAAGGCATCCGTGCTCAATGAAGATCCTTTGTTTGTTAACACCAGCGGTGAGGCTGGCAAACGCGACTTTCATCTGCGCGACGGCAGTCCGTGCATCGATGCCGGTCAAGGGTTCGACAAAATTGAAACCGATAATATAGCCGACGCGGGCGCTTATGGCGGTGAACAACAAGATGACATTCCCTTCCCCGTCAAAGACGTCAGCGTATCCATCACCCCACAAGAGGACAAGGGCTATACCGCCACCATTACCTGGTCGGCTAATAACGCCTATCGCGTCTCAAATAACGACGGTGACGCCGGAGGGTATTTTTTATACTATGCGATTGACAACAACACCGATCTGAATGGCATGCAGGCGAAATCACCCAACGACACCCTATTAGCCTCCCCCATCGACGTAAATGACGTGCAAACATTCACCTTAGCCGGATTAATACCCGATACCAACGATCTGCCAGCCCCACAAATTTCAACTATCACAACACGCGATCAAGCCATTGAAATTAGCTGGTCAACGGTCGACAAAGCCAACAGCTACCAGCTTCATTATGGCATCGAGAGCACCGATGAAAAACAACTCAGCATTGATAACCAAACTCGCGCTACCCTCACCGATTTACAAAATGATCAGTCTTATAAATTTGCGGTCACCGCCTCAAGACAATCTCAGCTTTTTGTCGCTTTAACAGCCTATAATAAATCCCCCCAAGACTCACCCGGCCAAGAAAGCGCCCGCTCGTCAGTGCAAAGTGTCAAACTTGGCGACCCACAAAGCAGCCCAAAATCAGCCGAAGAATCGTTTATTGTGGAACCTATTATTGCCTACCCGATACTACCTGATGAAGGATGTTTTATCGCCACCGCCGCGTTTGGTTATTACTCAGCCCCTCAAGTCCAAATTCTGCGAGACTGGCGGGACCGCCGTCTGTTAACCACCGACATGGGAACCTCTATCGTGCAGTGGTATTATCAGCACAGCCCTCCGATGGCAGATTATATTCACCACCATACCACCGCTAAAATCGTGACTCGACTGGCCTTGTATCCACTCATTCAATTTGCCACCCTCGTCACGGCAGACCATTTTCACCAACAATTGGCGGCGTTATTTCAGCTTATGATGTTACTTATCGGTGGTTTGATTGGCTGGCAATGGCTATCTCGCCTAGTGCACCTGACAAAACAGGCAATCCACAAAATTCAATCAAAATCCACCTCTCATGCGTATTAAAGCCAGGCTTTTGTTGCTAGTCATGATGACAACCCATCTTTACCGAAAAAATGAAATAATCAAACCAGACCGTCAAGCCAGCCGTCCGACCTTGATTTATTTCATACTCAGTATATTACTGGCAATCAGTCTTTGCCATCAAACACTCGCTAGCGACTCACCGACCTCTCCCCATTGGTCGCTAGAATTGAAACTCGGCACCTTCGAACCCGCCCCTGACGACTGGGAACGTTTTTATGGTGACAAACGGATCACCATCGGTGGCGGTGCCCTGGCTTATAAAGTTTTCCGAACATTAGAAATCGGCCTGGAAGCCCAATATGTTTGGGATCGCGGCACCGGCCAACTCATCCAAAACCAACAACAAGGGGGGCGTGTCACCTACCAGGCTTACCCACTCGGACTTTACGCTGTCTTCCGTCTAATTTTTCACGAAAACCAATGGCTGGTTCCCTATGTTGGCGGCGGGGCTAGCCGTATTTATTATGAACAATCCATCAGCGGCCAAAATTCGATCAAAGGGGCCGTGGACGGCTATTATCTCAAAGGTGGATTACAACTCTTATTAGATCGATTTGAAATCAGCCGAGCATCAATAGTCGCCCACGAATTTGGCGTGGATAACAGCTATTTCTTTTTAGAAATCCAATCCATCACGGCTGAAGAAAATTCAACCACAGATCTGGGCGGACAACTTATTTTAGGTGGTTTTTTGTTCGAATTCTAGCGACGCCGCTCAATATCTCAGCCTATACCACCACTGACCCACCCATTCATGAAGCGCGTGATAACTCGCTAAAAATGCTCGCGCATTGGGCAAAAAATTTATCAACGCCCAACCGTCACCAGCATAACGAGTTCCCTCAAAAGACGTCGGTGCCGGAGTCACCTGCAAATTTTGTTGTTCAAATAAACGAACCGCCCGTGCCATATGCCAGGCATGGGTCACCAGTAAAATATGATTAATGTTTTCCTGGTGTAAAATTTTTGCCGCCAGCTGGGCGTTTTCGGCGGTATTTCGACTGTTATTTTCTTGCCATTTGACAGCCACTGACCATTCATTTTCCATGACGGAAGCCATCAACTCAGCCTCGACAATGCCTCGCTGCAAAGGATCACCACCGGTCAACAAAACCGGCAGCCCGGTTTTTCGATGTAAATACGCTCCATAACGCATACGCACCAGACTATAATCAGCCACCGACCGCACCCCACCATACTCGGGTGCATTTCTGCCACCACCCGCTAACACGACAATCGCTTGCGCCTGGCTATTGGCAATGTCTCTGTCAGATAAGGCAGGATAATTTTCCAGCAAATCCATCAAGAGACCTGACACCGCCCAGGTGGACAACAAATACCAAACACCCCCGACAAAGCTCACCAATATCATCAATGAATTAACATTTTTACGCCACCAGATTAATCCCAGAAACAACAAAAATAACAAGCCACCAGGCGGCAAAATCAATGCCTTAATCACGTATATCAATTGAATATCCAAAATTAAAATTACCCTTGTTATAACCAACATTGAGCAGCCTATCATTTGATCCTTGATTCCACAGAATTTTTTCTGTCAGTCGGCAATACGGCAAGTATTGCCGACTTCAGAAAACCCCCGGTGAAATCAATTCTCATCGCGATTTTCAAGCGCTAGGCTGCCCAATGTCGGCGGTAAAACTCGATGATCACATTTTTTCTTCTTGACAATAGTTCGCTAATTATACTCAGTCAAATGGCAACTAAGCGACTGCTTTATGTATTAGCGATAATGTCGATTCTAAACACCCCGCCTCTCTCTCCACCATGCGCTTACTCGAAAGACTCAGTGAAAAACCAATTGGCCTCCATCTGCTGGACAAGTCACTAGAGCTGTTAGACAGAATGATCGCTGGCTAGCAATTCCTAGATAGTGCTTAACAAACTGCCTATCTTCACTCGGCTTCCCATGGCATACGCGGGTTGTTTGTTTTCCACTTGGGCCAGTAGCTACGGATTAAATCACAGGCAATGGTAAGGAATGGCCATGGAATGACTTCCCTGCTTTTCGCTTAGATTTGGTTTGTATTTGTTCGTTCTGATTGAGAAAGAACACCGCTCTAGCCGGGCTAAAGTGAGTGTTTTTTGATTGCCTGCAGGGAAATAGGCAAGGGGCGTGAGCAGAAGCGGAAGCTTTGAAAAACGGGCACCAAAAGTAGGCGCTTTAGCCGAAGACAGGCCAAAGATAAGAGGCCAAAATGGGAAGTTAAGGAAGAGGATGTCTAACTTGGTTGCAATGTACTCTCTGTCCAGAGAAATCGGTGTTAACCAGCGCTTAACACAATACCCAGCCTTAAATGAAAATTCAACGTGAATTTTGTTTAACGATTATTTTCGAACTGCCCAGTGCGGACCCGCATGCTGGGTGGTGTGGGAGCTGAGGGAGAAACACTCTCGGCTACCCGATTATGTTTAAATATCATCTATTATTTCTATCAGATCTGTATCACCAAAATCGATATGACACTGAGATAGCAAGGTTGTTACCTGACCTCTATGATGCGTTTGATGAAGGAATAAATGGCAGATTAAACTAGAAAGTGGTTTTTTAAATAGCTCGCCTTTCATGTTTCTATAAGAAATTTGATCATTTATGTTTTTCTCTGGTATAAAATTAATCCATTGAATAATAATGTTGTCTATATTCTCCCTTTCTTTTTTTAACCTACTTAAGTCCTTGAATAAAATTGAGTCTAGTGATTTTAGCTTTTCTAAACCGGCAATATAGGATAAGGAATTCCTGCCAGACAAATGCGTACAAAACCTCTGTAGCCAGACTATATCTCCCACTATTATATGGTTGAGAGTGCCCAATATTGACTTAAAAAAAGCTCCCATATCGTCTTGGACTTGTTCATCCGTCAATTTGCTAACGGCATCATATTGCCGCTGATTCATTAACTGGTTATATCTGCCTAACAAACTAAATTGAGTTAACATGATTACTCTGATGCTTCCCTTTTTAAACATCTCACGGTAGGAGTCTCTGTTACCAAAAA
>VAPL010036624.1_pt1 | contig 11778 bp, 10 predicted proteins | sample 3395061 | NCBI WGS metagenome assembly VAPL01 (sample SAMN08290444, study PRJNA428436) | hydrothermal vent metagenome | isolation source: Deep-sea hydrothermal vent chimney 2 | place: Pacific Ocean: Juan De Fuca Ridge | depth 2182 m m
CCCGATCCGCAACGTCTCGCCGATCTCCAAGCCTTCACCGCGTTCATCGAGGGGTACGCCGATCGCGTCGTAGCGATCTCAGCCACAGATCTCGTGCCGGCGATCGACCGTATCGAAGGTGCCTACAACCGTCGCCGAACGGAACCGAACCAGGCCGAGCAGTTCCTCCAACAGTTCGCAGGCCTCGAACTCGAACGCCACCGAGCGATCAATGCTCGTACCTTCTGCGACGATGTTGCCGAGCGCTGGGGCGAAGACGCTCTCACCAAAGTGTGGGACGAGCCGACGAACATGCCCACCCTTCCAGAACTCACCGACCCCATCGGCTGGGCTGCACGGGTCCTCCTCGACGACATCTCCCTCGAAGAGTGATGAGGACGTAGTTCGAGGTTGCCCAGATACGGAGCAGTCGCTCCCGTCCTCACCGGTTCGGTGGGGACTCAAACCCCCGAGTCTCTATGAAACCCAGGGCGATTCACTCGAGACGACACGTCGAATCCAGGAACCCGACGTGCGTGTTCCCCGGATGCAGACACCCATCGACCGACTGCGACATCGATCACACGACACTGTGGTCCGAGGGCGGCACCACCGAACCGGGCGGCGTCGCACCCGCCTGCCGACGGGACCACGTCATACGCCACGCCGCCGGCTGGACGTACGTCCACCTCCCCGACGGCACCTACGAATGGACCTCTCCCCTCGGCCACACCTACATCACCGGAACGGACCCTCCCTAGCCATGGTCACTGCCGGCGGTTGGTACGCGTTCGTGGACCCAGGACCGCAAGGACGATCATCGAGACACCCAGTACCACTCCGGCCACAACAGTGGCGCTCGCTGCGGTCTCCCTCAATCCGGCCACCCGGGCTACAAGCAGTACGACGACGAGGTGCAACGCTCCCACAACGGGTGCTCCCCACCATCGCTTCGGGAACCGATCCAGCAGCGTCCCGCCTCGCCACCACCGCGCCAGTGGTTCGACCACGAGGAACCCGAGGGCCGCAACCGCCCCGATGATGGCGCTCTCGCGTCCCCTCCCGTCGAAGGCGATCACCCACGCCAACACTCCGAGGAGCGGGTAGATGCCCACGGCGCCGAGCGACCCGAGAACCTTCGGCCAAGCCAGGAACACCAGAGCGGCGACGACACCGAACACGACGAGGATCTCTTCGGTATCGGGCAACGTGACGAACATGCCTGCGATGCTGATAGCGACCAGCACCGGCCCGTAGCCGCGATCCTGGAAGTGACGGTCGAAGCTCGTCACCAGCGGTGCTCCGAGGACGATCCAGGCGAACAGCAGCCACGGGACCCACAGCGCACCGGGCAGTTCAACGACCTGGGTGACCCACCATGCCCCGGGGATGGCGACCACGGCCGCCAGGAGCGGTACCCGCCGTGCCCACGGATACAGGGCACCGGCGACGGCCAGGAGCACCAGTCCGATCCACAGGTCAGCGGGAAGGCCTCGAGTCGTCTCGAGGCCTCCGAGTACCCCTGCGGTCAGGAGCAGGCCGACGATCGGTGCAGGGGTGCTGTATCTCCGGCGCCACAGGTAGGCGACGACAAGGCCGAGGAGGAGGGCGCCGATCCCGAACGTGAGTCCGGTGAGGAACTCGTCGGAGGCGAAGGCTTCAAGGGTCTCGCGGGATGGCACACCCACAGTATGGACGACACCCGCCGGCTGCACATCGAGCACAGGAGCGGACCCTCCCTATACGTCGTCGTCCCCGACGGCCGGCTCGACGTGTGTCCGCCGGTACAGCGAGATGAAAGAAGCGGTGGACGCTACCAATCCGACAGTGATCACGACACCGAACACCATGCGGCTCCCACCGCTCGCATCAGCGGGAAGTACCCCAATGACGACACCGATGAGCTGGATCGCAAAGATGATGACGAGCACACCGGTCACGCTGACCGCAAACATGCTGGGAGGGTCGGCGACTGCCTGTGGGACCCGTTGCACACCGGCGTCTGTCATCCGTCGCCGATCGGTGTCCTCGAACTTGTGACTCCGTGACATGGCCACACCTTACCTGAAGGGCCAACAGCGTCATCGCCCCGACGTGACGTGGAAGACCTCATCCCCCACCGACAGCTCCACGGGTGAGCTTGCATGGTCCGCAGCCACGATGAAGCCGCGGCGGCCATCGTGGAGGTCGTTGAGGGGATCCTCGATCTCATCGAGTGAGCCAACGCGGTCGAGACCGAGCATGAAGCTGGTGAACTCGAGACACGGCGCTGCGACACGGGGCCGCTCGAGGAGTAGTTCGGTGCCGTCGGCTGTCAAGACGATGAGGCCCTCGCCGAGGTCCCCGAGGGAGAGTGTCGGCCCATCGACGATGATGTTCTCCCCGGCGATCCCGATCGGTGCATCGCCGAACCGGTCCGCCATCGCACCGTAGTGTCCGGTGAACCCGATCGACAGAGACCTGCGGCCACCACCCCGCCTGGTCGGGTGCGCCTTGTGGTGGGCATCCACGATCCATGCGTCGTTGTGCCAGCCGACCATGCCCCAAGCATCGACGGCTGCCCTCGTGACCTCCTGGATCCCCGAGGGGTCGTACCGCGTGCCCTTCACCTTGATCGGGAACCGCTGCACCTGGAGCCGGACGATCTCACCGATCAGTTCACCCTTCGGCATCGTTTCGCTCCTCGATCACGTAGTTGAGTAGGTCGGGTCGGTCGGTGACGATACCGTCGACACCGAGGTCGAGGAGGGCACGCATGTCCTGGGGTTCGTCGACCGTCCACACATGGATCTGGGCACCGGCACGGTGGACGGCGTCGACGAGCTTGCGATCGACACCGGCCCCTTTGAGCTTGTGTGGCAGCTGATAGGCATCGACGGGACGCTTCGACGTGCGCCCAACCCGGGACGCGGCATACATCGCCATGGCCGCCGACGGTCCCGCCGAGGTGGCGACCTTGCCCTTGGTGATCCTGCGGAACCGGGCGATTCGCCTGTCCGCAAAGCTCCCGATGAGGACCGAGTCCGTCCGTTTGTGGAGTGCGATCACATCAGCAACGGGCCACTCGCTGCCGTGGGCCTTGAGGTCGATGTTGAAACAGATGCCCGGGTACCGCTCGAAAGTGTCGTCGAGCCGCGAGATGCCGACGCCGGTGCCACGCAACGGGAACTCGTCACCGTCGGGAGTGAACCGGTAAGCAGCATCGAGATGTTGAAGGTCTTCCCAGTCCCACTCGGCGATCTTCCCGACCCCGTTGGTGGTGCGTTCGAGCGTCTCGTCGTGGAACACGACGACGACATCGTCACTGGTCACCCGGACATCCGTCTCGAGGTAGCGGTACCCGAGATCGTTCACGGCACCGTCGAAGGCGTGCCACGTGTTCTCCGGCCACAGGACGCGTGATCCACGATGCGCAAAGCGCACCGGATGCTCATGGCTGAAGTACGGACGATCGGACGCAGCGATGACGACTCACCTCCAGCGCGGGGAGCGCTTCTCGAGGAGGGCATCGAGGCCCTCACGAGCGTCGGGGTGGAAGAAGGACAGCATCTCGAGCGCGAGCGAGGCGTCGAACGCCGGCATCGCCTGGCGGTACCACTCGTTGAGGGCGAGCTTCGTCCACCGTGTCGCCCAGCCCGGACCGTCGGCGAGCGAGCGGGCGATCCCGAGGGCCGTGTCGTAGAGCTCGTCGTCGTCGACGACCTTGGCAACGAGACCTATCCGCTCTGCCTCCTCACCCGAGAGTGGCTCGTTGGTCAACAGGTAGTACTTGGCCTTGGCCATCCCGACGAGCAGCGGCCACACCATCGCTGCATGGTCGCCTGCGGTGACACCGAGCTTGACGTGGCCATCGAGGATGCGTGCCGAACGGGCCGCAATCGGGATGTCGGCGAGCAGGGCAGCAACGAGCCCGGCCCCCACCGCAGGGCCGTGGATCGCAGAAACGATGGGTTTGGGGAACTCGACGAGGTTGGTGACGAGGGCACGGGCCTCTTCGAACATGCGTGCCGTGGCCTCAGCGTCACCCATCATGTCCTCGATCATGTCGAACGACCCGCCTGCAGAGAACGCCTTCCCGTCCCCGCGAAGCAGCACCGCACGGACATCGTCGAGCTCAGCAATGTCCCGCCACACGTAGGCCAGCTCGCGATGGCCGACCGCATCCACAGCGTTCATACGATCCGGATCCGAGATGATCACCTCGAGTACGCCGGGCACCGGCGTCTCGAACCGCAGTCGTTGATATCCCTCGAGCATTCAGGCCCTCCTCGGCATGGTCCGTGGTCTGGTCGTCGACAACAAGGTACCGTCGGCCGCCTCGTCGCTCACACCAGCATGCCGCGCTTGACCACCTCGAGGGGAAGCGCACCGTCGGGACGGTAAGCAATATGGGTGTGTGACGGTGCGTCGAGGATCACCAGGTCTGCAAGCATCCCGGGGGCGATCACTCCCCTGTCGGTGAGCCCGAGCGCCAACGCGCCGCCCTTCGTTGCCGCCCACAGTGCTTCGGCCGGGGTGAGGCCTGAGGTGACGACGGCGAGCGAGATGATGAACGACATCGTCTCGAGGTACGCGGTACCCGGGTTGCAGTCCGTGGCGATCGCCACCGTGACACCGGCGTCCCACACCTTGCGGGCATCGGGCGGAGACGTACCCATGGCGTAGGAGACACCGGGGAGCAGAACCGCAACGGTGCCTGCCGCTGCGAGTGCAGCGAGGTCCTCGTCTGTCGCATGGTCGACGTGGTCTGCAGAGGTGGCACCGAGCTGTGCAGCGAGTGCCGTGCCACCCGAACGCGACAGCTGGTCTACGTGGAGGCGCACCCCGAGCCCTGCGGCCCTGCCGGCTTCAACGATCCGTCGGGTCTCGTCTGTGGTGAACGCCGCCTCGTCACAGAACACGTCGATGAACCGGGCGAGGGACGCGACACGCTCGAGCATGGGGCCTGTGACGAGATCGACGTAGTCGCCGCGACACTCCCTGAACTCGGGAGCCACGACGTGGGCACCGAGGAAGGTCGGGATGATGTCGATGGGGGCGACGTCGTCGATAGCTGCGATCGCTTCGAGCATGCGAAGCTCGGTTGCGACATCGAGGCCGTAGCCGGACTTCACTTCCACGGTCGTGGTGCCCGACACCAGCATATGGTCGATCCGCGTCAGTGACGCTGCAACGAGGTCCGTGAGGGACGCTGCCCGTGTTGCTTCGACCGTCGAGTAGATGCCGCCCCCCGAAGCAAGGATGTCCTCATAGGATGCTCCGGCCATCCGCATCGCGAACTCGTCTGCACGGTCCCCTGCGAACACGGCGTGGGTGTGCGCATCGATGAACCCGGGCACGACGGCAGCGCCACCGGCATCGATGTGCTTGTCCGTGTCGGTGTCATCGGGGAGATCGGCGGTGGTACCGACCCAGGTGACCTTCTCGTCACACATCACCACGGCAGCATCCTCGATCGTGCCAAGCAGACCGCCGTGAGCAGGGTCGTTCGTGACCAACTCCCCTATGTGGGTGATCAACATCGAGGGGCAGTGGTTCTCCACAGGCTCTGGTTGGTCGCTACCGGTCATCGGTCACTCCTCCATCATCGGGATGGCAACACCACGTTCCTTGGCGACGGTGATTGCACGGTCGTAGCCGGCGTCTGCGTGGCGGATGACGCCCATGCCGGGGTCGTTGGTGAGGACCCGTTCGAGACGCAGGGCGGCCTCAGGGGTGCCGTCTGCAACGACCTGGGCACCGGCGTGGATGGACTTGCCCATGCCAACGCCACCGCCCTGATGCACCGCAACCCAGGCTGCGCCCGACGCCGTGTTGAGGAGGGCGTTGAGGATCGGCCAGTCGGCAACGGCGTCTGAGCCGTCCTTCATGTCTTCGGTCTCGCGGTACGGAGAGGCGACGGAACCCGAGTCGAGATGGTCCCGCCCGATGACGATCGGTGCCTTGACCTTCCCCGTGCGCACGAGTTCGTTGAAGGCGAGGCCCGCCTTGTGACGCTCGCCGTAGCCGAGCCAGCAGATCCTCGAAGGGAGGCCCTGGTACGCCACGCGCTCCTCGGCCATGTCAAGCCACTTCATCAGCGGCTCGTTGTCGGGGAACAGTTCACGCAGGGCATCGTCGGTCACCTGGATGTCGGCAGGGTCACCAGAGAGCGCCACCCAGCGGAACGGGCCGAGGCCCTCACAGAACAGCTCCCGGATGTAGGCGGGCACGAACCCCGGGTACGCAAAGGCGTTCTCGTAGCCACCCTCGATGGCCTCACCACGCAGGTTGTTGCCGTAGTCGAACACCTCGGCACCAGCATCCTGCCAGCCGACCATCGCCTCGCAGTGCCTGGCCATGGACTCACGGGCGTGCTCGATGTACTCCTTGGGTTCCTCGACCCGCAGCGCCGTTGCCTCATCGAGCGTGTAGCCGGCAGGGACGTACCCGTTGAGCGGGTCGTGTGCTGAGGTCTGGTCGGTGACGATGTCGATGTCGACACCACGAGCTAGCAGCTCGGCGAACACCTCCGCAGCGTTGCCGACGACGCCGATGGACACGGCCTCGCCGTTCGCTTTGGCCTCGAGCGCCCGCTCGACGGCGGAGTCGAGGTCGGGGGCGAACTCATCGAGGTACCTCGTCTCGATCCGCTTCTCGATGCGTTCCGGGTCGACGTCGACGGCGAGACAGACGCCGTCGTTCATCGTGACGGCAAGGGGCTGGGCGCCGCCCATGCCTCCGAGACCTGCGGTGAGGGTGAGCGTTCCCTTGAGGGTGCCACCGAACTTCTTGTCTGCGATCGACACGAACGTCTGATAGGTGCCCTGGAGGATCCCCTGGGTTCCGATGTAGATCCAGGACCCTGCCGTCATCTGGCCGTACATCATGAGCCCGGCGTCCTCGAGGTCCCAGAAGTGCTGCCACGTCGCCCAGTCGGGGACGAGGTTCGAGTTCGCGATGAGCACCCTCGGCGCCATCTCATGGGTCTTGAATCGCCCGACCGGCTTGCCGGACTGGACGAGAAGCGTCTCATCCGACTCGAGTTCGGTGAGGGACTTGACGATGGCGTCGAATGCCTCCCAGTTGCGTGCAGCCTTGCCCTTGCCACCGTAGACGACGAGGTCGAGAGGGTTCTCAGCGACCTCAGGGTCGAGGTTGTTGAGCAGGCACCGCAGCACGGCCTCCTGCAACCAGCCCTTGGTATAGAGCGCCGTGCCGTGGGGGGCGGTCACGGTGCGGGGCCCGGTCCCGTACGCGAACGCAGGGGCGTCCCAGTCTGGCTCATCGGGGACCGTGTCACCCTTGTAGGTGCGTTTGGCCGTCTCGACACCCTCATCGAATGCCGACGAGGTCGCGTCCAGCGCCTCCTTGGCCTTGCGGGCCGCGGCCTTGCGCGCCGCCTCGGTCGCCTTCCACGCCTCGGAAGCCGCGGCCGTTGCCTTGTCTACAGCCTCAGAAACCGATTCTTGCCAACCTTTGTCGTCACTCATGATCTGTCTCCTCGATGTCGCTGAATGCTCCAACAGTGATCAACGCTGCGATGCTCTCGATGTCGACGCCCGGCGGGCGGTCCTCGACGAGCGGCCTGCACACGGAACGCACCACGTCCTTGACCCGTCCGGTGCCCGGCGCAGGGTCGAGGTCCCGCTGTTCGACACCCTGGGATGCACACATCAGCTCGACGGCAACGACCCTGGCCGTGTTCGTGAGGACGACGCCAAGCTTACGCGCTGCACCCCACCCCATCGAGACGTGGTCCTCCTGGAGGCCAGACGTTGGAATCGACTCGACAGATGCCGGATGGGCAAGCACCTTGTTCTCTGCAACGATGGCCGCCGCTGTGTACTGCGTGATCATGTAGCCACTCGAGACGCCCGGTGTCGTTGCAAGAAACGGGGTGAGGCCCGAGGAACGGTCCGGATCGAGGAGACGATCGGTGCGGCGCTCCGAGATCGAGCCGAGCTCGGTGACGGCGATAGCAAGAAAGTCCATGGCAAAGGCGAGGGGTTGTCCGTGGAAGTTGCCACCAGAGACGACATCACCGTCTTCTGCAAAGACGATCGGGTTGTCGACGACGGCGCCGAGCTCACGGTTGAACACGTCGGTGGCGTACGTGATCGTGTCGCGTACTGCGCCGTGGACCTGAGGGGCACAGCGCAGGCTGTAGGCGTCCTGGACCTTGTGGGTGAAGTCGTCACGGTGCGACGCTGAGATCTCCGAACCTGCCAGCAGGTTGCGGATCCGCTCCGCCGAACGGGCCTGGCCGGGGTGGGGGCGAAGGTCGTGGATGCGTTTCTCGAAGGGACGTTCCGACCCCATGAGCGCCTCGACAGATAGAGCGCACGCAGCGTCGTCTGCATCGACGAGGAGCCGTGCAGCGTGGACCGCGAGGCATCCGTGGGCGAGCATGCCTTCGGTGCCGTTGAGAAGGCTCAGGCCCTCCTTCGGTTGGAGCTCGAGCGGGACGATGCCGTGTGCCTCGAGCACGGGCAGCGACGGGACCGGACCGTCGTCGGACAGGACGAACCCTTCACCGATCACCGGCAGGGCGAGGTGAGCGAACGGTGCAAGGTCACCGGATGCCCCGACGGATCCCTGACACGGGACCGCGGGGAGGATGTCGTTGTCGAGCATTGCAACGAGGTACCGAACGACGTCGGGCCGCACACCCGAGTACCCCTGGGAAAGGGTGCGGGCTCTGCACAACAGCATGGCCCGAACCGTCTCGGGCTCGAGGAGATCCCCCACTCCCGAAGCGTGGGAACGCAACAGGTCGTACTGGAGGTCTGATGCCTGGTCGACACTCACCCGGGTGTTGGCAAGGGCACCGAACCCGGTCGTGATCCCGTACACCGTCTCGTCGTTGTCAAGGACACGCTGGACGAGGGCCCTCGCCGGTTCCATCCGTGCGTCGAGACCGTCGCCGAGCGCGACTTTCGCCTTGCCGAGAGCGACCGCGATCACCTCGTCGACAGTGAGCGCCGACCCGTCGATCACAACTCTCATGCGTGCTCCTCACGTTCGACCGGCGTCACCGCCGCTGCTGGAAAACCATTGTGCGCCTGAGGCTAGATGCGCGGCCACTGCAGCGGCAGCCGCCGGCGATCACACGTCCCTAAGAGCCTGTGCAAGTGCGTGCGATTCGCGGCTTCGCAGACCGACACGTACCTCGAGGAGCTCGAGTTGCTGCCTCGTGTACGTCTCGCCACCCGTGATCGTGTGGTCGACGAACCACTCCCGGATCGATGCCGCAACGTCGGGCTCGGAACGGAAGTGGATGAGGTCGAGCAGCCTGCGACCGTTCTGGGGCGGCATCGAGGCGAGCGTTGCGTCCCAGTTCTCTGTGATGAGATTCCAGATGAGCGGGCCGTTGTGGCGGTGACCCACAAGGAGTGCAAGCACCCAGTACGAGTCCTGTGAACGAACGTCGCCGTCGAGCACCATGGCAAAGAGCTTCCGTGCCGAATCGGGGTCGGCGACCTGGGTCGCTGCCCGGAGATACTTCACCTTCAACTGGGGCGTTGGGGCGTCGTCTGACTTTGCGATGAGCTCGGCGAACGTTCCAGCGTCACCGTGGGCAGCGACGATGCCCAGAGCGGCATCGGCGATCTCGGCGTCGGGTGCATCGTCCGCGGTGTAGATCGAACGGGCCGTGTCGATCGTCTCGGCATCCTCACCGAGGTTGCCGAGCGCCTTGAGAAGGAGGTTGCGCATCGAGCGGGTCCGATCCGACTCACCGTCGACGGGACGCCACCCGAGCTCCCCTGCCTTGCCAGAGACGAGGCCAGTCACGTAGTCCTGGAGGGCCGGCCTGCCGTCGTCGGAGATCACCCTGTCGAGTTCCGAGATCCCCGACAGGGCCGCCGACCAGACGTCCTTGTCGTTCTCATCGCTCAACATCGCTGCGAGCGAGAGGTACTCGGCGCCGGACAGGTCACCCTTGAGCATGTTGGCGACTGCATCCGAGACGACGGCGAAACGTTCGATAGCGGGAAGCTCGGCGAGCCCATCGAGGACCACAGATCGCAACTCGTCACCGTACGCGACCCGGTAGAAGCCCTCGCCGCCGGCGTTGACGATGATCGACTCTGCACCCTCGATGACGGCGGACTCCTCCTCGACGAGCACCCTGCCGTCCCCGCTCGGGGTGCGGTACAGCACAGGCACCTTCCACGATCCGTCCCCAGGCTCGAGGAGACGGAACTGTTCCTGGGACAGGACGATGTCGTCACCGGACCGTGTCACCGAGATCCGGGGGTATCCGCCCTGGAAGATCCACGTGTCCATGATCTCGCCAACGGGCTCACCCGACTCGGCCTCGAGGGCGTCCCAAAGGTCCGCAGTCTCCGTGTTCGCGTACGCATGCGCCTCGAGGTAGCGGGTGACACCTGCACGGAACACCTCTTCCCCGAGGTACTGCTCGAGCATCCTCAGCACGGACGAGCCCTTCTGATAGGTGAGCACGTCGAACATCGCGTTGGCCTCTTCGGGAGAGGCGACCTCGACCTCGATCGAGCGGGTCGAGGCGAGCGCGTCCGTCTGCTGGCTCGCCGACCGCGACGCTGAGAACGAGAGCCACCGGTCCCAAGCCGGGTCGAAGGCATCGACACACTTGACCTCGGCGAAGGTTGCGAACGCCTCGTTGAGCCAGATGCCGTTCCACCACTTCATCGTGACGAGATCCCCGAACCACATGTGGGCGATCTCGTGTGCAATGACATCGGCGACACGGATCTTCTCATCGTTCGTCGCCGTCGACTCATCGAGGAGGAGCGCCGTCTCACGGTACGTGATGCACCCGAGGTTCTCCATCGCTCCCCAGGCGAAGTCGGGGATGGCGATCATGTCGAGCTTGTCGCCGGGGTACGGAATGCCGTAGTAGCTCGAGAAGTAGCCAAGGGCGTGGGCACCCATCTCGAGCGCAAATGACGTCAGATGCATGCTGTCGGGAGCCACGATGATGCGCAACGGCGTGCCGTCGACGTCGACAGGGTCGGTCGCCTCGAGGTCGCCGACGATGAACGCAACGAGGTACGTCGACATCTTCATGGTCTTTGCGAACGACACCTCGACCTTGCCCGATGCCGTTTCGGTGCGTGCGACCTCTGCTGCGTTCGACACCGCCATCAGATCCGGGTCGACGATGAGATGGATCGTGTAGGTGGCTTTGAGGTCCGGCTCGTCCCAGCACGGGAACGCCCGCCTGGCATCGGTCGCTTCGAACTGGGTCGTGGCGATGGTCTTGGACTCACCGTCGGGTGTCGTGTAGGTGGAACGGTAGAAGCCGTGGAGCTTGTCGTTGAGGATGCCGGTGAAGGCGATCGACAGCTTCGCCGGACCCGGTGCGACGGTGTCGCCCACGGTGAGTGTGAGGCGCTGGGCGTCCCCGTCGAGGCTCACCTGGGGAGTGAACGTGGAGTCACCGGACACGACCTTGGCTGAGAGGATGTCGAGCTCGATCGCGTTGAGCACGATCTCGGTGACAGGTTCGGTGACGTCGACGTCGATGACGACCGACCCGGAGAAGGTGGCTGCATCGAGGTCGGGTTCGAGGGTGATCTCGTAGTGGGACGGGATCACGGTTCGGGGCAGGCGGTAGTCGGCTTCGCTGGCCATGGGGCTCCTTCAGATCGTGCGGTACACCCGATGGTATTGACCGACGAGAAGCAACTTCGTCTCCCGAGACCCATCCCCCTGCATCGCTCCTGCGTCGCTCTGCCGTCCCCCTTGAACCTCAATCCACGAGGTCGTACGCATCTCCAGGCTTCCGATTCTCCCGTCCCCCCTTCAGCCTCAATCCGCTGTTTGGCACCGTGA
>VAPL010271751.1_pt1 | contig 11777 bp, 9 predicted proteins | sample 3395061 | NCBI WGS metagenome assembly VAPL01 (sample SAMN08290444, study PRJNA428436) | hydrothermal vent metagenome | isolation source: Deep-sea hydrothermal vent chimney 2 | place: Pacific Ocean: Juan De Fuca Ridge | depth 2182 m m
CCGATGTCAGAGCCTGTGCCCAGAACGGCAGCACCGGTTGCAAGGGCAGCACCCGTGCCACCCGATGAGCCACCAGGCGTGAATTCTGGGTTCCATGGGTTCCGGGTGACGCCCCACTGGCGGGAATGTGTTGTGCCTTCGATGCAGAATTCAGGTGTGGTTGTTTTGGCAATCGGGATTGCGCCTTCGTCCAAAAGCCGTTGGATATAGATGTCAGTTTCGGCGTCCCGGCGTTCTGAGTAGAGTAAGGAACCAGACGTGCGTAGCGTACCCTTCAGCCGAAATTCTTCTTTGACAGCGAGCGGCAGGCCTTCTAACCGGCGGGCGGTTCCGTTTTGCCAACGCTTTTCGGACGCTTTGGCAGCGTCTAGTGCTGCATCAAAATAGGTTTCAGTAAAGCAATTCAGGGCGGGCTGCACAGCCTCGGCTTGTGCAATGCAGGCTTGCATCAGTTCAACGGGGGAGGCTGATTTTTGCGCAAAAGCAGAGGCCGCTTCCAGCGCCGTCAGGTAGTTGATTTCGGTGTCCATCAGGATGCCCTTTCCCAACCCCTCCCCCACAAAAGCGGGGGAAGACTGTAAAGCTTAGGTTTTGTTTTTTTTGGACGCGCTTATTTAAGCAGTTGCGTCCAAACGCGTTCGATCAGTTTCTGACCTTCAGCTGAACACGCTTCACCAAAAACAACCGGAACAGTTGGTGTAGCCAATTCAGGCGCACCGACCATGTCCGGGTCAAAATAGTCTGAAGCACCAACAATTGCCGTAGCGTAGCGGGCAAAGTTGGCGTTAATAGCAATGTTTTCCGGATCCATCATGAAATTCATGAATTTCATTGCCGCATCAACATTGCTCGCACCTTTTGGTACAACCATTGAATCGAACCATCCAACAACACCTTCTTTTGGAAACGCATAGACGATGTTTTCGTTCACATCCAAACGGCCTTTCATCGTGTCGCCGTTCCAGGCACTTGCCATGATTACTTCGGCATTGGCCAAACGGTCAGTCATGCTTTCAGAGCTGTACAGAAGCACGGAATCCTTTTGACCATCCAGCAATTCGAAAATGCGTTTGGCGTCCTGCGGATCTTCGGTGCAAAACGGGATGTCCAGATACAGGCTTGCCAAAGTGAAAACTTCATCGGCGCTTTTGAACACTTGCAAACGGCCATTTACCTGATCACTTGGTTCAAAGAATTCTGCAAGGGATTCAATTTTTCCGTCGTAAAGATCGGACCTGTACTGAACTGACGCCGAACCCCAATGCCACGGCACTGAATATTCCTGATTTGGATCCCAGGGCGGGTTTTGGAATTTTGGATCGACGTTTACATAGTTGGACATGCCTTTGACGTCGATAGTTTGCAGCAGGTCTTCTTTGACCATGATTTCAACGAAATGCTGGCTTGGGAAAACCACATCGTAACCGGTTGCGCCGGTTTGCAGTTTGGCCAGCAGGGTTTCGTTGGAATCGTAAGTATCGACGACCACTTTGATGCCGGTTTCGGCCTCAAATTTTTCGATCAGTTCCGGTGCGGTATAATCCGTCCAGTTATATAGGTGCAGTTCCTGAGAAAATGCGGCCGAGGCAGTTAGCCCGACCACTGTCGCAAGAATTCCGGTTTTCACTTTGCTTAACATAGATGTCCCTCCCTGGGATTTGGTTTAGGTTCTAGGTCTTGATGCGAACCAATAGACTGAGACCAGTGCTAATGAGACGGCAAACAATACGGTGGAAACGGCGTTTACTTCGGGTGAAATACCCTGCCGGATCATCGAATAGATATAGACTGGCAGGGTTGTGCTACCAGCACCTGACACCATCAGCGAAATAATGAAATCATCAAGCGATATGACAAAGGCCAGCGTGGCCCCGGCGATGATCCCCGGCATCATCATCGGCAGGGTGATATAGCGAAACGCCTGCCATTCGGTGGAATATAAATCACAGGCTGCCTGTTCCAGATCGGTGTGCATACCTTCGAGACGCGCACGGATCGGCATGAAGGCAAACGGAATGCAAAACACCGTGTGGGCGATGATCAGGTTACCAAGGCCAAGGTTTAGACCAATGGCGGAAAAGAACATCAGGGTGGCTACTGCGGTGACAATTTCCGGTACAATAAGCGGCAAAGTCATAACCCCTACTGATAGGCCTTTGCCCTTGAAAGATCCGCCCCTTGCCAGTGCCAGCGCACCAGCCGTTGCAATCGTGGTGGCCAGAACGGTCGCGATCAAACCGATAATCAGCGAATTTTTGGCAGCGTCCAGTATGGCGTCATTGGAAAACACCTTGACGTACCAGTTAAAGCCGAAACCTTGCCAGACCATGGCCCTTGTGCCGGTGTTAAAGGAATAGGCGATCAGAACAATGATAGGGAAATACAGGAAGGCGTAAAAGAACCCGACCAGAATATACAGGTTGCGGAAATGCGCGACATTGCCGGCGCCTTGCCGCTTTGATTTGCGCAACAGGCTCATGATCCGCTCCTTTGCTTGTCAGCACGGGAGAAACGCGCATAGAGCAGCATGTTACAGATTACAAAGATCAGCAGAATTGCGGCAATAGCAGAGCCAAACGGCCAGTTGCGCGCGGTGGAAAACTGGAACTGCACCAGCGTCCCAAGCATCAGGTTTTTAGCCCCGCCCAACATGTCTACGGTTATAAAATCTCCCATGCTCGGGATGAAAACCAGAATGGCCCCGGCGGCGATGCCCGGACCAGTAAGGGGGATCACAACATGGCGGATGGCGCCCCATTTGCTGGAATAGAGATCCGCTGCGGCCTCAACCAATCTGAAATCCAGCTTTTCCAAGCTGGCATAGATAGGCAGCACCATCAGCGGCAAATAGGTATAGGTCAAACCCAGAACCACGGCCCCCGGTGTGTACAGCAGCCCAAGCGATCCGTCTGGTTCCAAAATGCCCACAAACCTTAACGGAATGTCCAGAATGCCGCCGCGACCAAGGATCAGAAGCCATGCAAAAATGCGTATTAACATGTTGGTCCAAAACGGCAATGTAACAAGAAATATCAACAGGTTCCGGCGGCGTTCTTCTTGGCGGGCAATGTAATAGGCAACAGGAAAACCGATGATAACCGTGGCCACAGTTGCGATAGTCGCCAACCAGAGCGAGCGGCCAATGATCACAAGATAGGCCGGGTCGAAAACCAGATTGTTATCGAAATCCGTCTCAAACAGTATCTGCCGGTACGCATCTGTTGTGAAATTCTGATGCACCCCGCCGTAGACATTCTGCTCCATGAACGAAATACCGATCATGATCAGCAAGGGTATCATCATGAAAATACCGATGATCAGGTAGGTGGGCGTAAGGGCCAGCCACCTTGAGCGGGGATTTTTTTCAAATGCGGTACTCATGAGGTCAACACCGCAACTGCATGGTTTGCAAAGTCGATGCCAACGGCGTCACCAACGGACATCTCCTTTTGCCCCTGTTCGTCCCGGCTTGAATAACGCGACTTAATAATTGTGCCATCTGTCAATTCCATCGAATAGATTGACGTGCGGCCAAAGAATGCCCTGTGGGTGATGGTTGCAGGCAAGCGCCCGGAACCAGCGTCAGTGATAACAATGTTTTCCGGGCGAATGTTAAGCGCAAGGTCCGCACCTAGCGCCAATTCAGTGGCGTGATCAACTTGCAGTGAAATACCGGATTTGGTTTTGTACCCGGTGCTGGTGCCGTTTTTATTGTCGACCGTCACGTCGATAATATTCGTGTCGCCAATGAAGTCCGCCACAAAGCGGTTGGCAGGCCGGTTGTATATCTCATCCGGGCTGCCGATTTGTTGCACTTCGCCGTTCGACATGACGGCAATTCGATCACTCATCGACATGGCTTCGTCCTGATCGTGGGTCACAAAGATAAAGGTGATCCCGGTCTCGCGCTGAAGTTTTTGCAACTCATCACGCATGGCCTGCCGCAGCTTCAGATCAAGTGCTGACAGCGGTTCATCCAGCAACAACACCTTGGGACCGGGGGCAAGGGCACGGGCCAGCGCGATGCGCTGCATCTGCCCACCCGACATTTTTGTTGGCTTTCGATCGCCAAAATCCTGCATCTGAACCAGCGCCAACATTTCGTTGACAGTTTTGTCAATTTCGCTTGCCGACCTGCCCAGCCGTTTCAGGCCAAAGGCAATGTTTTCGTAAACCGTCATATGTGGGAACAAAGCGTAGTGCTGGAAAACCGTGTTGATCGGGCGTTGGTGCGGCGCGAGATTTTCGATCTCTTCGCCATAAAGCAAGATTTGACCGCCAGAAACCTCTTCAAACCCGGCGATCGTGCGTAGCAACGTAGTTTTACCACAACCGGATGGTCCAAGCAGGGTAAAAAACTCATTGTCGCGAATATCAACCGAGACATTTTTCAATGCAACAAAGTCTCCATAGAGCTTTGTCAGGTCGATAATATCTACCGCGAGTGTTTCGGTCATGTAAGTTGCACCCCCTGAGCAGCGCCTCTACCCCTTGAAACGCCTCATTCAGGCTAATATACCAATTTACAGGGGTATATACCCCTATGGGGGTATTTGTGCCGAAAAATGCCGCATCGACCTCTGCCGAAGCATCCCTTTTGGCCGCCGCAATAACAAATCTAAAATCTAACTATTTCCCGACAGCCCTGCAAAAGTGGCTGCACAGCTGTATCGAGTATGACAACCTGACTACGCTGGCCTACTTTCCCGATGCAGCACCCCTGTTGTTGATGACCGAAAGTCAGCAATCGCTGACTCATGAAAACATCGTCAAAGTTTACCTTGCAGGCGCTTATCTGCTGGACCCCTATCACGACCTGCATCTGAACAATGTTCCGGCGGGCGTTTATCGGCTTAGCGACATTGCACCAGATAATTTCCTGCGCAGCCGCTATTTCATTGAATACTATCGCAAAACTACGCTCGCCGATGAGATAGGCTTTATCCTGTATCCATCTGAAAGCGTCTCACTACATATTTGCTTGGGAAAAGACAGTAACTCTGGCACAAGGTTTACCACCAAAGAGATTGCGCTTGCGAAGCGAATTTCACCAATTGTTGAGTCACTGGCGAAGTCACATTGGCGAAACTTGGACATTGAGTTGGACCTATCTCGAGAGGTGTCGCCTCCCAACCTTGTCAAAACCGCTGAGCGAAAGCTGGGGATAGACCTTAGCCCCCGGCAAGCCGAAGTCGCGATGCTTATCCTTCAGGGTCACTCGTCTCCATCTATTGGGATGCGGTTAGAAATAAGCCCGCAGACGGTAAAAGTTTTCCGAAAACAGCTTTACAAAAAATGTCAGATTTCTTCGCAAGCTGAGCTGTTTACCCTGATGCTGCCACTAATCAGCTACGATGCAAATATTGTGTCGGTGTCATGATAGCCGCATGTTTGGCGGACCCAGAAGGACTCGAACCCTCAACCTGCCGATTAGAAGTCGGCTGCTCTATCCAGTTGAGCTATGGGTCCACTGTAGGTCTTGTGCTTTAGCCACCGGCCAAATTCAAGGGATCGCACAGGAATTTAGTGGGTCCAAACGGTGCGGCGGTTGGTTGCAAAGTTATCCCCATAACCGCCCGGGCGAATATTTTGTTTTCGACCATGCGGGTTTGTTACTGTTGCGTCAATTCCATGCTCACTAGCATAATCCAGCGCGGCTTGTTTGCTGTCGAACGTCATCCTGACCTGCGTCTGGGTTTCATCTGTTGAGGTCCAGCCCATCAACGGATCAATATCGCGCCGTGTTGTAGGCATACATTCAAGCACCCAGCCTTTTGTTTTTGCTGCCCCCGAAGACATTGCAGATTTTGCCGGCTGATATATTCGCGCGCGCATCGATGTAATCTCCGTAAGATTTAAAGCGTTATCGGAAAGTTTAGCCACCAAAGCAAGTGCCATTCATTGGCATAATATTACCGATTTGGGGGGGAGGTAGTAGTTGCCGACCAAAGTGCAAGGGAGCGAGGGGTGGGGTGGGTGCAGCACCCTGGTCGGCAACCAGTACTGCTGCTTGCGCGCTAAACCTAGAACGCAAATCACCCAATGGCAAGAAAAATTATACCTTAAGTTGTATCTAATTTGATAAAATACCACCTTAAGCCGTAACCATTTGTTAACTTTCCCAGTAATTTCCAGCCATATTTCTGACAAAATGCCTGAACCAGCTCCATTCAGCTAAAGATCCCTCTCGGCTCGGCCACGAAGTCTGGAAAAGCTATTCCCGGATCAAAATCCGGCATCCTTTTGCTCAGCACTTCTGCTAATACATGGCGGTAATCCGTAGTGATTGCCAAATCAGCACCATCGTCCAGCACCTCGTTACTTAACCCCGGCCATTCGCCCAGCATCTGCCCGCCTTTAACTTCGCCACCCAGCACCATCATTGCATTTCCAAAGCCGTGATCGGTGCCACCGGAAGTATTTGAACGCAAACGGCGGCCAAACTCGCTCATCACCACCACTGTCACATTTTCGCGCAGCGGACCCAAATCGCGCCAAAACGCTGTCAGCGATTTCGACAGCGTTTCCAAGTTTCCGGCAAAATCGTTTGGCTGATCTTCATGGGTATCCCAGCCGCCAAAATCCACCGTTGCAACCCGCAACCCGAGATCCAGTTTAATCGCTTGTGCAACGGTCCTGAATTCAGCGGCCAAATTCGAGCCAGGGTACTCCACACTGGGTACGTAAGCCTCAAATTCATCGTTGCTCGGACTGTATAGCCGTTCGGATAATACCTCGCTCAGCATGATCAAACGCTCAACCGGGGCGGCAAATAAAGGGTGTTTTCCAAACCCGGCGCGCAGGCGTTGACGTAGCAGCGGAACAAGCTCTCCACCACCTGCCAAAACCAACTGCTCTAACTCACCGGCGACAGCAACATCCTTTGACCCGCGAACACTATCCGGGGCTGATCCACCAACGGCAAGAACCGGCAGTATTCCTTCTGGCTGAGCGGCCTTCAAACTCCGCCCCAACCAGCCCCCGGCCCCGGTACGTTTCGCCGCGCGCTCCATCCGGTCTTCAGCGTCAAAATGGCTACGGGTACCGTCGGTCAGGCCGGCGGCGTGAATCACTGCCATTTCACCAGCTTCATAAAGCTCGGAAAGTCCTTTGGCCTGCGGGTGAAAGCGAAAATCGACATCCGCCGCCTGTTCGGACAAATGATACCCGGCCTCGTCACCATCGCGTAAAACTCGCATTCGTTCTGGCCGCGCTGCGATATAATCGGCGTCCCCGGTCGGTGAAATCATGTTCAGCCCATCCGCGCCACCGCGAAGGAATACGACCACCAGCGTGTTTTCAACCATCTCGATCCCCTACCTGAACAAGAATTCCGGGCCCAGTGCAGCACTGGTCACAAAAATCTGGTTCACCCACTCAATATCACCGAAATCTGTTGGTACTTCTTCCCCCCGGTCGGATTCAAACGCCTCAAACGCCGTATCAAAACGATCGGTTGGAATTGCAAACTTATCCGCCCAGTAATCGGCCATTTCACCCAGTGTTGTTGCCCCACCCGGCACCTGGCCCAATATATTTTTGGTGATTTCTGTCCAGTCGTCATGGGCGTTGCGGGCAAGTTCAACCATGCCGTTAATCGTGCGCGTATCTGCCCAATCTTCGGTCTTGTCGCTGTGCCCGGTTGGCGGGCGCACCCGGTGCTGGGACCAGCCTGCTGTTTCTAGCCGCCAATTCATTTCACGCCCTTTCGGCGAAATCTCTGCACCCGTTGTCCGGTAAAGTGCCGCCAGGTATTCAAAGGGCCGACGCAGTTTTTCCGGCGGCGTTGTTGAAAATTCCGAGTGTTCAACGATAGCGCGAACGGTCTGGCCAATCTGGTCCGGCGCGCTGCTTTTTTCGCCAAACACCCCGGCAACCACATCGCGGTATTCCTGTGATGGGTTTTCGATCCCCATTCGGCGCAGCATCTTAGTCGTCACAAATCGCGCCGTCGCAGGATGCGCGGCCAGAATATCCAGTACCGCGTCGCCATCTTCGCCGGGGCCGCCAAATGCCTCCAGCTCATGGCCCAACACCCGCTTTTGATAGGGGTCATGCCAGGCCTCTACATAAGCAAACCGCCCGGTCATGGCGGTCTCGGCGCCCTCACTCGTGTAGCGCCCGTCACCAATGCTCCACCCGGTTAAAGCGCGGGCAACTTCATAAACGTCTGCATCAATATAGCCTATGGCCTGGCCCTTATCCGCGCCGGGAACCTCGCGCCAGTTTTCATAAATGTCGTTAAAATAATTGTCCTGCCCAAGCGTGTGCAGCTCCAGCAATTCGCGTGCATAATTCTCATTCGCCGGGCTGGCAGAACTTTCATCATTGTTCAGATAATGCAGCATCGCCGGGGACCTCGCTACTTCCCCCAGCATAACGCGGAAATTGCCAAACGCGTTTTCCCGCAGCATCGCGTCATAGGGCGGGAACAGCGCTGCCGTAGTCTCATCCTTCATCGCGTTTACACTGAAATGCTCATGCCAGAATTGGGTCATCACTTCGCGCAATTGTGCCGGCGCATGAACCACGCGGATAAACGACGCCGCGATAACTTCTAAAGCTGGTAGCTCACGTTCACTATAATCAATCGCCCGTTCCCAATTGAGCAGTTGAACCAATACTTCAGGGGTTTCATTCAACAATGTCAGCGGCCTGAGCTCGGCGACTGCCTCCCACTTCTCACCGGCTTCGTTTTCACCCTCATCATATTGTATCCACAACCCGGCGGTTGCAAATCGCCCCGACAGCCCCGCATCTTCTGCAGGCATTGCCAGTTGTTCGTCCAGCCAACCCGATTTTCCCAATCGCGCCAACGTGGCCAATTCATCCGATGTAACGCCATGGGTCAAACGGTTCAGAAACTGCGCGTCTGTCAATACACCAGCGGTATCCCCGGCCGCACGCAACGGACCCGCTGCAAGCGAGGCGAACGCCAACCCGGTCAGGGATTTGTGGAAATCTCGCCGTGTCAGCATTGCCCATCTCCAAATACCAATTACCCCCCAGCCTAAACCAACCTATTAGAGCGCCGCAACCAAACGCCTTTTTGTCAGCAGAGTCCCGCCAACACTCCAAATCCCGCGCCGGGTGGTTGCAAAAGAACAAAAAGTGATCAAAATTGGCCTCCAGTCAGGAATCAACCATGCCCCAGGATATTCTTCTTTCCGCCTCGCCAGACCCGGAAACCCGTACCAAACTGGAAGGCGGCAAAGCCTTTGTTATGCACACCGAATTCACCCCCGCCGGGGACCAACCGACAGCGATTGCTGAACTGGCGGCGGGTATAAATGAAGGCGAACATGATCAGGTGCTGCTTGGCGCGACCGGCACCGGCAAAACTTTCACCATGGCCAAAGTAATCGAAGAAACCCAACGCCCCGCGATCATCCTGGCACCCAACAAAACGCTGGCTGCGCAACTTTACGGGGAATTCAAAGGGTTTTTTCCCGAAAACGCCGTCGAATATTTTGTTAGCTTCTATGACTACTACCAGCCCGAGGCTTACGTCGCCCGATCCGACACCTATATCGAAAAAGAAAGCCAGATTAACGACCAGATTGACCGCATGCGCCATTCCGCCACCCGCGCATTGCTGGAACGGGACGACGTGATTATCGTGGCCTCGGTGTCCTGTATCTACGGCATCGGCTCGGTCGAAACCTACGGCGCGATGACCATCGATTTGCAGGCGGGTCAGGAATACAACCAGCGCAATATCATGGCCGATCTGGTCGCCCAATCCTACAAACGCAATGACGCCGCGTTTGTCCGCGGCTCATTCCGGGTGCGCGGTGACGTGCTGGAAATCTGGCCTGCCCACCTGGATGACCGCGCCTGGCGCCTGTCATTCTTTGGCGAAGAACTGGAAACCGTCACCGAATTTGACCCGCTCACCGGGGCCAAGACCGACACATTCGAACACATCCGTATCTACGCCAATTCCCACTACGTGACGCCAAAGCCGACGATGAAACAGGCGATGATCAGCATCAAAAACGAGCTGCGTCTGACGCTGGACCGGATGAATAATGAGGGTAAATTGCTGGAAGCGCAGCGCTTGGAACAGCGTACCAATTTTGATCTGGAAATGCTGGAAGCCACTGGTGTCTGCAACGGTATCGAAAACTATTCCCGCTACCTGACGGGTCGCCAACCCGGCGAACCACCGCCAACACTGTTCGAATTTATCCCCGACAACGCCATCGTATTCGCTGACGAATGCCACGTAAGCATCCCGCAAATCGGCGGCATGTACAAAGGCGACTACCGGCGCAAATTCACGCTGGCGGAACACGGCTTTCGCTTGCCCAGCTGCATGGATAACCGACCCCTGAAATTCGAAGAATGGGACGCGATGCGCCCGCAATCTGTGTTTGTCTCGGCCACCCCAAAGGCGTGGGAACTGGAACAGTCGGGTGGTGTTTTTGTTGAACAGGTCATCCGCCCCACCGGTTTGCTCGACCCGATGATCGAAATTCGCCCGGTTGAGATGCAGGTCGATGATCTGCTGGACGAAGTAAAACTTGTTACCGCAAAAGGCATGCGCACCCTTGTCACCACGCTGACCAAACGCATGGCGGAAGACCTGACAGAATACATGCACGAACAAAACGTCAAGGTGCGCTACATGCACTCGGACATCGACACGTTAGAGCGCATAGAAATCCTGCGCGACCTGCGCCTTGGCGCGTTTGACGTGCTGATCGGCATCAACCTGCTGCGCGAAGGGCTCGACATCCCGGAATGCGGATTGGTGGCGATACTGGACGCGGACAAAGAGGGTTTCTTACGCTCAGAAACCTCGCTGATCCAAACCATTGGTCGCGCCTCGCGCAACGCCGAAGGGCGGGTGATCATGTACGCTGACCGCATCACCGGCAGCATGGAGCGCGCACTGGCTGAAACCGATCGTCGCCGCGACAAACAGATCGCCTACAACAAGAAACACAACATCACACCGGCCACGGTAAAGAAAAACGTCGAGGATGTTCTGGAGGGCCTGTATCAAGGCGACACCGACATGTCCCGCGTCACCGCCAAGATCGACAAACCGCTGTTCGGCGCAAATCTACAAACCCATCTGGACGGGCTGCGCAAGGACATGCTGAAGGCGGCCGAGAACCTGGAATTCGAAGAAGCGGCAAGGCTGCGCGATGAGGTGAAACGTCTGGAAGCGGTAGAGCTGACCGTCGCCGACGACCCGCTGGCGCGGCAGTATGCGGTGCAGGCAGCGAGTGAAGCGGCGGTGAAGGGTGCGGGGCGGAGTAAAGGTGGGAGGCCGGGGACGCATGGGCGGTTTCGGGGGGGGAGGTAATTATTCAGCATTAACAATTTCGTAACCATAGGCGAGCAAATCAAACCGATGTCGAACTTATCATCAAAAAGCGTAATAGGATTATTGCGCGTATATGACACCGTTCTTACCGAATTGAGGTCGACAGGAATCATTCGGTCAAACAACAACCCTGTTGCCGATTTTGCCGAGCATTTGTTTACAGAAGCGTTTGGTTGGTCATTGACAAGTAAATCCACAAAGGGCCATGACGCGGTTTCTAAAGATGGCACACGTTTCGAAGTTAAATCGCGGCGGCTTTCCTCGGAAAACGGCTCCCGGCAACTCTCTGCAATTCGGGATTTGAAAGGACAGCATTTTGATATTCTTGCGGCCGTTTTGTTCAACCGAGATTTTTCTGTGTTTCGCGCCGCGATGGTGCCTTGGCAAACCGTTGTTGATCGTTCCAATCATGTCCAAAGCACGAACAGCGCCAAATTCA
>VAPL011208318.1_pt1 | contig 11777 bp, 8 predicted proteins | sample 3395061 | NCBI WGS metagenome assembly VAPL01 (sample SAMN08290444, study PRJNA428436) | hydrothermal vent metagenome | isolation source: Deep-sea hydrothermal vent chimney 2 | place: Pacific Ocean: Juan De Fuca Ridge | depth 2182 m m
AAGATTACGAAGATCTGGCTGCCACCTTAAAAGAGCAATTTGGTGCCCTGCATGGTCTACTGCACAATGCTGCTATTTTTGGTACCACCAGCCCGATTCAGCAACACGATATAGACGTCTGGTATAAAGTCATGCAGGTGAATTTAAATGCTCCCTTTGTAATGACCCGCGCACTATTACCATTAATGCGCGATACCGCCGGCTCAAAAATCATTTTCACCACCGACGATAAAACCCATGCATACTGGGGGGCCTATGCGGTGTCCAAAGATGCCATTAGCGGTTTTATGAAAGTGATTGGCGATGAACTGGATACCGAAAACAATCCGGTGCAGGTGAATGCAATTAACCCGGGGCCAGTAAGAACCCAGTTTAGAGTACGCTCATTTCCCGGCGAAAACCCTGCTGATATGCCCGCAGCCGAAACCGTTATGCCGACTTATTTATATGTAATGAGCGATGACTGTAATGAAGTTGCGCAGACGATTTGTGCACAGAAAATAAAATAAATGTGAGTAAAGTCATAAAGAAAAAAACAACGTAACTGACCGCAAATCGATCGATAAAAACATAACAAATATAGATGCCATAGTGAATATCTACACAGGCACATAACGATTAAAGTATTTTTTCTGCTGACTTTACTCCAATAGAAACTATTCTTTATTGCGGTCATTTGCATTGTTCACGTTTTCTATTAATATTTAAACAAATACTATTCAACACAGCCTACGGCAAACTCACCTGACTTTTATACATTTGAAACGTATCAGCGCTACCTTTAATACCAAATTGACTCAAAAAAACCCTCCATCCTGCCCACTATATCCGTCACAGGCTCCATTATGCGAACCTGTATCACCATCAATGCATGCCACCTCAACTAATGCTCCATTATTCCGGCGTAGCTGATTGGTATCAATATCAGTGAATTCATATACCCGGCAACCGTTATACCTGTCGCCTGACGTGGTATCTACCGGCGTAACCAGCAAAATAGGTTTTAACATTTTTTTCGATGATTGACGGTGCCTGAAAATGATGATCACCGGTGGCAGCTTGCGCATCATTCACCGTTAACAACTGCCCCAGATATTGCCAACTTGCTGCGCTGGTAATGTCACATGACTGGTTGCAGCGAAAATAAACCAGATACTCACTAATGCTACCAGTAACCGGTTGGTTGCAGGGTCACGACTCAGGGAAGGATCAAAAACACCCAGATCACCTGCGCCGCTCAAAGTGACTTTTCAGGTATGGAAAGATCAACAACTGTTGGCGAACTATCACCACCACCGCATGAAATTAACAGGTACATCAAACACAGGTTTATAAAAATTACCTTCATTACGCTCACCCTATAAAAAATCATGTTACTAACCACAACCTTCTTAAAGCCACCTGAATTTAACCTTTTGGGCTTAAAGACACTCAACCTTCGTGTATTATTATATGGAAATTTAATACCTATTTGTGTATCAACTTCATTAAATAAACACCGAATAACAGGCTTTATTTCGTAGAATATCAGCTGAAGTTTATGTGTACTAAATTTTTAATTATAGATATCCATGCTGCCCCATTAACTTAATAATATCCTCATATCCAGCGTAGACAGGAATCGAGTAACCATGAAAATTCGACAGACACTGGATACCTGACTACGCACACTACTGTCAGCAATAATTTCTCTATCATTCCCGAATACTGGTATCGAGAACCTGACGGTCTTAAACACCCTAAAGACACTACTCCCCCAACACCAGCATTCGAGGACGGCGACATGATATGCTCTGTTTTCATGTCTAATTAAGTGGTTGTATATTTTTAGCCGGTTATATCAAGCGTTCAATCCACATTTTAAAAATTAACAGGACAGTAAAGGCAGATTTAAAACTTTAATCAAAAGCTATAAGCTGTCATAGTTCACCGCATGAATCGCACACACCAAAAAAATATCTGGCTACTATCTGCTTATCGGTCGGACAGTCACGCTTCATGGGCTAACTGGTTATTAAAAACCTTTGATGAATTCAACTGGCACAAACTCGAATTACCCGGCCGCCACTTTCGCTGGCGGATTCGCGGCAACCCTTTGTCATGGTTAAATAAATTACCTGCAGAAAAACCCAATTTAATTCTAGCAACTTCGATGGTAGATCTGGCCACATTAAAAGGCCTACACCCTCAACTGGCGAATGTCCCCTGCCTTTATTATTTTCATGAAAATCAGTTTGCCTATCCGACCAGTCAAAAACAGCATGAATCAGTTGACCCGCAGATGGTACAACTATATGGTGCATTGGCTGCAAACAAAATATTTTTTAATTCAAAATATAATCGTGATTCATTTCTAAATGGCATTGATCATTTATTAAAAATGCTACCTGATGAAATACCAGACAACATTACCCGCCAGTTAAAAAACAAAGCGACACTATTACCGGTTTCTATTACAAAAATTAAACCTGCAGATAAAAAAAATACTAAACTGATTTTGTGGAATCACCGCTGGGAGTATGACAAGGCGCCAGAAACTTTCGTACAGGCGCTGATTAAGCTTAATAATATGGGTGTTGATTTTAAACTGGCGCTACTGGGTGACAGACCTGCGAATAAAACATCAGCCTTATTGCATATCGAAAAAGAATTTGCTGATAAAATCATAATTAATGGCAAAGTTTCAAAACAGCAGTATCAGAGGTATCTGTCACTATCATCCATTGTGGTCAGCACTGCTATCCACGAATTTCAGGGACTGGCAATGCTGGAAGCCGTGAGTGCCGGCGCGGTGCCGCTGGTACCGGATGATTTGTGTTATCGGGAGCAATATTCAGCCGGGTTTAGATATGCCGCCAATAATAGCGCGGCTTCAGCTGATGCACTAGCTGAGGCGCTGGCTGACTTCTTAAACAACCCGCCTGCTGCACCTGATGTATCTTTCTGGTATAGCGATTTACTTAAACAACAATGGCATGATGTACTTTCAGAAAACTGAAATAGATAATATATCTTTATTGCATTGAGCTATCTTCATCCTGCTGCATCTTCCATAAACTCGCATATAGACCGTTTTTATCCAGTAGTTGCTGGTGCGATCCCTGCTCGGATATTTTTCCATTCTCCAGCACAATAATATTATTAGCATCAACAATAGTTGATAAACGATGTGCAATAACCAATGTAGTATGCTCTTCAGAAACTTCTTTTAATGATTTTAAAATAAACTGCTCAGAATGCGAATCTAAAGAAGAAGTCGCTTCATCAAAAATTAAAATTCGTGGGTTTTTTAAAATCACTCGTGCAATAGCAATGCGCTGCTTTTCACCACCGGAAAGTTTTAATCCCCGCTCGCCAACAATAGTGCCGTAACCTTCAGGCAGTGATTCTATAAACTCATCTATATTGGCAATTTTTGCTGCATGACGTACTTCGCCCTCGGTTGCACCCGGTCTTGCATATTGAATATTATGAAATACACTTTCGTTAAACAACACCGTATCCTGCGGCACAATACCAATATTTTTTCGTAAGCTGGCCTGCGATACGTTTTTTAAATTTTGTCCATCAATCAGTATTTCACCCTGATCCGTATCATAAAAACGAAACAGTAAACGCGCCAGTGTTGACTTACCTGCGCCGGAGGGTCCAACCACCGCCACTTTATGACCACTGGGAATAATAAAACTCACATCGTGTAATATCTGCCGGTCTTTATTATATGAAAAATTAATATTTTTAAATTCAATATTCGCCTGAATAACGTTGAGTTCTTTTGCACTTTGCACATCTTCAATAGCCGGTTTGTTATCCAGCAATTTAAACATTAAATCCATATCCGCCAGTGCATGTTTCATTGATCGATAAATAATACCCAAAAAACCCAGTGGAATAAATAACTGTAGCATCATCGCATTTACCAGCACCAGATCACCAATAGTCAGCTCGCCAGACACCACCCCCTGAGCAGCAGCTATCATCACCAGAGTTACGCCGATGGCAATAATGGCGCCCTGACCAAAATTTAACAGCGCCATTGAGCTGGTGCTTTTTACTGCGCACTCTTCCCACTTTTCCAGCGTGTCGTTGTAACGTTTGACTTCGTAATCCTCATTATTAAAATACTTTACGGTTTCGTAATTAATCAATCCGTCAATCGCACGTGAGTTAGCTTCCGAATCGTGGGCATTCATTTCATGACGAAAGTGCATGCGCCATTCAGTTAAAGCCATGGTGTAAGCCAGATAAATAACCACCGTGCCAAAGGTAATTAAAGCAAATTCAGAATCGTATTGGCTGAATAAAATAGCCGCAACCATCACAAATTCCGTCAGCGTTGGAATAATATTAAATGTTAAATAATTTAAAATCGAAGATAAACTACGCGCGCCCCTATCAAGGTCACGGGAAATACCACCGGTTTTACGCTCCAGATGAAAGCTCAGAGACAGGTTATATAAATGCGCCATCACTTTCTTAGAAATATCACGCATCGCCCGATATCTGACTCTGGCAAATATCGCATCGCGCAGTTCATTAAACAGCACATTCATTAAACGCAACGCGCCATAACCCAGCAATAACATTAACGGTAGTTCAAGCGGCAGGTTATGGGGAAACGCTGAGCCCATACTACCGGATGTTACACCAGCCGAGATATCCAGTGAATCAACAATGTTTTTTAATATCAGCGGAATACTCACAATTGCCATTTTTGCTAACATCAGTGACATCAACGCAACCAGCACCCGGCCTTTGTAACTCCATAAAAATGGCAGCATACGTTTGAGGTTTATTAAGTCTTTACGTTCTGAATGAGGTGCTTCGGTAGGCCGATGAAATGACTGCATAAAAGTAGGCGGAACTTTAAAGTTAAATAATTACGCTCTATTATACGTTAAAGTCGGCTTTATTTAGAATACGTTATAGAGAATAATCAATGATACAATCTAGCCTGAATATCGGGCACAAGCTTCGGCCCCGGTAACACCCACCAGGGAATCCCCACTAAAGGTATGCTTTTGAATTTTAACGCATTGAAATTATTATCGAGAACACTTTGCCTGATATGCGCACTGCAGCTCTCCGCCTGTAGCGACTCTCCGCAGCAAAAGTCAGCTCGCAAGCCAACCCAGCATCTTGTTGAAACCGTTATCGTCAGTATGCAGACCAGTGCCGTTGAACAAACTATTACCGGCACATTACAGCCCATTCGCCGGGTGCGTATTATTAATCAGGTACCCGGCTTACTCACCGCCTTACCTATCTATCCCGGCGACATTGTAAAGCAGGGGCAAATTCTGGTTAAACTGGATGACAACTTACTCAAAGCTGAAATGCACAAAGCACAGGCCACTTTAGATCAGAATAAAGTCGATTACCGCCGCTTAAAAGATCTTGCCCCGCGAAAGCTTGCATCGGAGAGTGAAGTGGCACAGGCACGTACTCTAAGCGAAATAGCGGCTGCCGAGTTACACCTGAAACAAACTGAATTTAAACACAGCACCATCAAAGCACCTATCGCCGGTATTATTTCAGAGCGTCTGGCAGAACCCGGAGATGTCATTCCGTTACACAGTCATCTGCTGACATTAATTGATACTTCCAGCCTCAAGGCCGAAATTCAATTAAGCGAGTTACTACTGCCGTTAATTAAAAAAGGCAGCCGTGTTGTAATCACCATTGATGCATTAGCTGACCAGTCTTTTAATGGCAGCATTAAACGCATCTACCCGGTAATCGATAAAAACACCCGCCGTGGAACCATTGAAGTCATTCTCAAACCGGTACCTGAAGGCGCACTGGCGGGGCAATTTTGTCGGGTAAAAATCATTACCGAAAGCAAAAATCGCTTAATGATCCCTTATGACACTATCCGTCACGATAAAAAAGGCGCTTATGTGTTCACCGTAAAAGGCCAGCGCGCGCAGCGCGTAAATATCAGTACCGGCATTCAACAGGCAGACTTTATCGAAGTACTCGAAGGCTTAACCGATCAACAGGCTGTAATCAGCAAAGGTTTGTTTGGCATTAAAGATGACATGCCAGTCAAACTTATCAGCCACTAGCGGCATACCTAAACAAATATGAATGACTTAAAACGTACAGGCGGTTTAGCCAGCTGGTCCATTCAACGTCCGATAGCTGTTATTATGTTATCGCTGACGGTGCTAGTGGTGGGGCTGTTTTCTTTCGACCGCTTAAACATTAATTTATTACCGGATATTATTTATCCGGACATTCGAATTCGCATACTTGAGCCCGGTACTCCGGCATCGGTAATGGAAGATAAAATTACCCGCCAGCTCGAAGAACAACTGGCAATTACCGAAGGTGCAACACGAGTGCAGTCTGATACGTCAGAGGGGCGCAGTGCAGTTAGTTTGTCATTTCCCTATGGCACCGATATCGATCAGGCACTACAGGATGCCAGCACCCGCCTTGACCGGGCAAAACGTTTTTTACCTGCTACGGATCAACCACCTGTCATTTATAAACGCGACCCATCACAATTACCGGTTATGGAACTGGTGATTAGCTCCTCAACCCGCAACCCAATTGAATTACGTAGCTGGGTTGATTATGAGTTTTCCAAATGGTTTTTAAATATCGAGGGCGTCGCTTCAACCGAAGTAGGTGGTGGCCTGATTCGTGAAATACAGGTTATTATTGATCAGGAAAAACTTGCCGCCGCCGGTTACAAAATCGCCGACATAAAAAAATTGCTGCAACAGGAAAATCAGGATATTTCCAGCGGAATTTTATATATGGATACGCGTAAAATCAGCGCACGAACACTTGGGCGCTTTGACTCAGTAGCAGCCATTGCCAACCTGCCCCTGACTAAATCATTACAAACTGATTTTTCACAATTAAATTCACTGCAAAATATTAATAATCAGAATCTGGTATTAAGTGATGTTGCACAGATTATCGACAGTCATCAGGACGAGGAATTACGCATTCGTCTTAATCAACAGCCCGGTATTAAGCTGACGATTCAAAAGCAGCCAGATACCAATACAGTTGATGTAGCCCGTCATTTACACAAACAGATTGAGTGGTTTAAATCCCAGAAATTACTGCCTGCCGATATAACGGTTGAAGTTGTCGGTGACCAGTCAATATATATTTTACGGGCATTAAATAATGCCAGCCTTGCCGCGCTTAGCGGTGCGCTGCTGGCCATGCTAGTAGTATACCTGTTTTTACGCGATTTTCGCCGCACCCTTATTGTTGGTAGCGCTATTCCGCTAGCCATTTTTATTACATTTTTAATTATGGGACTGAGCGATATCAGTCTAAATATTATGTCACTCGGTGGTCTCGCATTAGGCATTGGTTTACTGGTGGATAATACCATTGTGATGCTGGAAAACATTTCCCGTCATCAGGCCATCGGAGAAGCAGCCGATGTTGCTGCCACCAATGCAGCAGCAGAAGTTACCAGTGCTATTACCGCCTCAACCTTAACCAATCTGGTTGCAGTAATCCCTTTTCTTTTTATCGGCGGCTTAATCGGCCTGTTATTCAGTGAATTAATTATTACCTTAAGCGCTGCCATTATTGCATCACTGATAGTGGCATTAACATTAATACCCGCACTCGGTGCAAAAATACAGACGCCGCAAGCAGATACTGACAGCGGTGTGTTCAACACCATTAAAAACAAATATAAAAGCGCACTAAGTTATTGCCTTCCTTATAGCTCACTCATTATCAGTCTATTTATGGCAGCTTTAATTTTCAGCGCCTATCAACTCTACCATGCTAAAGATATATTCTTTCCCACTATGGATGAAGGACAGGTTTCAATTAGCATCAGCACTGAGCCCGGCACCCGACTCGAAGAACTGGACCGCACATTACGCCGTGTGGAAGCGCTGGTGTTGCAACAACCCGAAGTACTAACTGCATTTGTCAGCTCCGGCGGCTTTGTCTTTGGTCGCTCACAATTTCAAACCAGTAACCGCGGATCGATTACCGTACAGCTCAAACCACTTAGCGAACGCAACAATATCAGCAGTAATAGCTGGGTTAAAAAAACCAGCAAACAAATTAATGAGCTTCAACTCGCCGGTTATAAAATCCGTCTACGGGTTAAAGGTGTACGCGGCATAAAAACCAGCCATGGCGATGACGATTTTAGTTTACGCATACAGGGTGATGATATTACGGTTTTAAGCACCATCGCCGAAACTATTATTCAGAGAATCAGTGTCATACCTGAACTTAAAAACTTAAGCCACAGCTACGAAATGCAAAGCAATGAACTTGTCATTAAAATCAACAGGCAACGGGCGGCAGATTTAAATGTCAGCGCCGAACAAATCGGCACCGCATTGCAACTTGCACTTAACGGACAGGTTGCAACTCAATACCTTGAAGGAGATACTGAATTTGATATTCGCCTGCGACTACAGCGTAATAAAATAAACCAGATTGACGATATAAAAAGCATTATAGTCAGCCTGCAAAATGCTGAAGCCATTCGATTATATGATGTCGCCAGTGTGTCCATACAGCCCGCACCCAGCATAATTAAACGTGACAACCAGTTACGTATAAATGAAATTTCTGCCTCACTTGATTCGTCCACCGATTACAAAAACCTTACAGAAAGCGTATTTAAAATTGTCGATACTATTCCATTACCCGATGGCTACCTTGTTTATGATGGTGGCACCCTCGATGCCTTAAAAGAAAATAATTCCAGTAGCATTATTTTACTGGCACTGGCCGTCTTTCTGGTTTTCGTGGTAATGACCGTGCAATATGAATCACTCACAAATCCTATTATTATTATACTAGGCGTGCCTTTTACCCTTATCGGTGTTTACCTGGCAATTAAATTCGCACTGGACAATCAACTCAGCATGCCCGCCAGGCTCGGCATTATTATGCTAGCGGGTATTGTGGTTAATAATGCTATTGTATTAGTTGAGCAAATTGAACTTTGCCGTCAGCAGGGTCTGGAAAAAATAGCGGCAGTAATCGAAGCAGCAGGTTTACGCTTACGCCCCATTTTAATGACCAGCTTAACCAGTGTGTTTGGTATGCTACCGCTGGCATTAGGTTTAAACGAAGGCTCTGAAATGTTAAAGCCACTGGCAACGGTTGTAGTATTCGGATTATCATTTTCACTACTGGTGTCATTACTCCTTATTCCGCTGTTTTATTTATTGATACACAACAAGGCAAGACACTCTTGAGTAACTGGTATAGTCAGAGTTCATTAATCAGCACAAACAACCTGGCTGATCTGGCAGATAATGAAATTCATGTCTGGCTTAATTATTTAAATGTCCACGAAGCACGTATTAAACATCTCTATCCACTGCTCTCAGATACGGAAAAAGAGCGCAGTGAGCGCTTTAAGTTTTATAAGCACCGTAAAGCTTTTATCGCATCCCATGGTTTTATGCATTGCGTACTTTCCAGTTACATTAGTACTGCTGCAGAAGAAATTGAATTTTCATATGGCGAGTTCGGCAAACCGGCTTTGCTGCAAAGTCAGAATCCGCATAATATCCAGTTTAATTTAAGCCATTCTAATAACATTGCCATGCTGGCGGTTTGCAAACATCATTCCGTTGGTATAGATGTAGAATATGCGCAACGTAAAACTGACTGGGCTGGTATTAGTAAACGTTTCTTTACCCCGGGTGAACAGACCTTACTGTTTAACTTAAAGGATGAAGCCCAGAAACCGGCATTCTTTCAAATTTGGACACGTAAGGAGGCGCACATGAAAGTCACCGCCAAGGGACTATCACTGTCGCCCACCGATTTTGAAGTTACTGTGCCACCGGCTGCGGCTGAATTTATCGGATATACAAAAAACAACGATAACAAGATATATAAAATGCAGGACATTGTATTACCGAAGATGTTTAAAGATTATTTTTCGTGTTTGTCCACTGATTTTGATGTTTCAAAAATAACTCAGTTCATCCATTCATAATCAATATAGCCAGCACCACAAAAGCCAGTATGAACACAAGCTGTACAAATCCGGCCCACTGCCATTGATTTTTTTGTTTTGTATTTTCTTCGCTGACAATTTTATCAATATCGTTTAATGCTTTAATCGCGAGCAGACGTTGAATATTTTTCTGTAACTTGTCCATATTAACTACTCGCACCTAAACACAACAACTGAAATATTATCAGTACCACCATTATCATTCGCACACGTTATCAATTCATCGACGGCACTTTCAAGCTGATTGTTTTTTTCCAGTACATGCTGAATTTGAGCATCAGACATGCAGTTAGTTAATCCATCTGAACAAAGTATAAAGCAGTCTTCCGGCTGTAAACTTAAGCATGTTATTTCTATCTCAGGATGAAGAGACAAGCCCATGGCCTGACTAATAACATGATGCATAGGCATGGTTTCAAACTCCTGCTGATTAATCTTGCCTTCATTCAAAAGTTTTTGAAGCGCCGTATGATCTTCCGTTAATTGTTCGAGTTTTTGATTAAACCGATAGCATCTGGAATCGCCAAGATGCCCTAAGGAAATTTCATTTTCACGAATCAGAATCGCAACCGATGTTGTTGCCATATTACTCAAATTTAATTGCGTACTTTGTTGCTGTATTAGTTGCTGGTTTGAATCAGACATCGCCTGATATAAAGTAGTTTGCAGCCAGTCTGACGCAAAACCTGCACCGCTATTTGCTAACAACACGGCTTTAGCAACAGATGATTGCATAAACTCAACCGTTGACCTGCTAGCAATTTCACCGCCTTCGTGCCCACCAACACCATCTGCAACCTGTAACAGTAATACATCACTGTGCTCGAATGCAGACATGAGTATACAGTCTTCATTCTGTTCACGAACTTTACCCCTGTCGGTGCCACCCGCATAAGTAATACTTAATTGATCCATCATGCATAATTCCTGTCACACGTTACCGCTTACACTACTGTTACACCTTTAGTCATTTAAATATCATATTTAGTTCACAAATTCTAAATACGCCATTAACCTGTTCAGGGCATACCCTTAGTAATTGCAGCTGCCATTTCTGCACCGCTTGTATAGCGTTTTTCTTTTTTCTTTTGTAATGCTTTATTCACAATACGAGTTGCACTGGCGGGCAAGTCCGGACGTATGTCCCGAATTGGTTTATGTTTTTCATTGGTAATTTTATAAGCCAAATTACCTATACTGTCAGCATCAAAGGGCAGGCTACCGGTTAACAACTGATACATACTCACGCCTAGTGAATATAAATCGGCCTGACCATCCACACTTGATCCAGTCATTTGTTCCGGTGCCATATAAGACGGACTACCCATAAAACTACCCGTGCGAGTTTTCACTGAATCAGTTATCCGAGCGATACCGAAGTCGGTTATTTTAATTTGTTGATCCTGAGGGTTATACATAATATTACCGGGCTTAATATCCCGATGAACAATATTTTGCTCATGTGCATAGTTCAACGCTTGCGCAACAACCTGTAAAATACGATAGACTTCTCGGACCGATAAGAGCTGTGTTTTCTGCGTGAAATCTGATAAAGGAACACCTTCAACGTAATCCATAGCGATAAAAGCAAAGTCAGTTTCTTCACCAACATCATAAACCGTCACAATATTATTATGCGATAATCGACCAGCCGCTTCCGCCTCTCTAAAAAATCTTGATTTAACGGTTTTTAATTCAGATTTACTAAACTGGGTATAGTCGAGGGTTTTAATTGCAACCTTACGATTTATCTTCGGATCATTACCCAGATACACAACACCCATTGCGCCTC
>VAPL010314417.1_pt1 | contig 11773 bp, 10 predicted proteins | sample 3395061 | NCBI WGS metagenome assembly VAPL01 (sample SAMN08290444, study PRJNA428436) | hydrothermal vent metagenome | isolation source: Deep-sea hydrothermal vent chimney 2 | place: Pacific Ocean: Juan De Fuca Ridge | depth 2182 m m
CAGGCAATAGCAGAAACAGGAGTCGATTATATTTCGGTTGGAAGCTTAACCAAACATTTAACTGCCATAGATTTTTCTTTGCAGTTTAGAGAATAGCGTAATAACACTAATTTTTATTCTATATCAACCATTCATCATCAAATCCGGCGAACTGGCCGTAAACACACTAAATTCACTTTTATTTAGCCACAAATCACCTAAGCGTAATCTTATATCGTCACCATTAGCCCGAACCAGATGACAGGGAAAGCCCGAAACCAGTTCAATTTCTGAAGGGATGATTACTTTCCATTTATTATCAAAGTCTTTATGCAAAATAACTTTAATGTCTTCGAACAGTTCCTTGTTATCTGCTTTAATAGTGGCATGCTCGACAAAATTAGTTAAACGTACAATTGCAACTTCAATTAACTTTTCATTCTGATGCCCAAGCCTGCAAACATAACCAATAATGGGTAAGGCTGCTTCTTTTTTCTCTTCAATATGTCGGGAGCGTCTTTTTTTCTTTGAACTTACATCCTCTTCTGATTCCACAACAATCGCAACAAGTTGCCCGACCTGAATGGGTTGCGTAAAATTAGTAGACTCGGTTGTTAATAACATGCCACCCGAGCTGAAATTTTCTGTTTTCCATGCCGATGATTGTGAATTTGTAAAATCAGATACAAGTGTTGATGAAGAGCCAGCCAGTGCATCTTCAAATTTTCTAAATGATGCCTGTTTCTTTTTATTGGAGTTTGCATAAAAATAGTCACGCAATAACCGCTGTCCATTATTAAAACCAAAATAAACGCGGATATGCTCCTGTTCAAAAACGGCATGACGTTTTTCCTTACGCTCACGTTTTTGTAACGCCAATAACATAAGCTCAATAAAAGGTTGCTGATCCGCATCAACCAATTCAGCCAGCGGCTTGCTTAACTTGCTATCGTCATCACTGTCAAGAAAACGCATCTTTGCCAGTTCTTCATGGTCGTGCATCAGGCGTTTGAATAATTCAACATAGTTAATTCTAATAGCAGGCATAGGCATTTTGTCATAACGCTGAAATAGAGGCGGCGCTGAGTTGCCAATAAATGTAATCAGCCAACCCGGCTTTAAAGGCTGGTGGTCATCTGCTTCTATTTTTATGTCATGCGAATAGGTTTCCAGATAGGCCGTCGACATATTAAACAGCCTTAATGGCCAGGCGGTTAAATCCAGAATACCGTTAAACTGTATTGATAAATATAATTTTTGCACTGAACTCCTGCGAGTATGTGCCGTATCACCCTGCACCGAACGCACATAAGCGCCAATATTGCCCAGCAATTGATGTTGTTCGGTTACATCATTATGCAACACCAGCGAGAAAAATATCTGGTTACAATCCTGCCATTCACTATGCGGTAATTTTTGATAACGCCAGGCACGAAAGCGCTGACCAATACGAATAAGTTCCAGCACGCGAAAACCACAAGTATAAAGACGCGCCCGATTTTTTTTATACTGCCCTGGCTTGATCGAAAAATCCTGTTTAAAAACATGCTTGTAACACATAGTGAGTTGCTCAATCACATCGATGCAGGCAATCAGCTCGGCGGCACGTTCTTTTGATTCGGGTAAACTGCTATTACTTTTTGCTAATTCCCGAACATATAAGATAAAAACCGGATAAAGCTGGCCTAAAAGCTTGTCGGCTAACTCGAGGCGCACCTCTGATTTTAGAATAAGACTATTATGCGAGATAAGGGTTTGCGCAGCTTCCTGTAACATGCGTACAGGGTTACGGCGCATATCGGCAATGCGTGCAACATATTCATCCACTTTGGGGCGATTTTTATCGACGTGCTTATAAGGGCTGGGCAGATTGGCAAATTCAGCAAAAGCAACATTTTTGTGCTTACCTGCCAGTATTGCAGCCTGTGATTTTTTTGCCCCAAATAGCTTCATCATATTTTCACTGGAAAATTTGTTCGATAGAATACGGCCATTTTATCGTTTTTGTTCAAAATATCAATGATTTACGATCAGAATCTGATGTAACTCATGAATTTAGAGCCGTAACAGCATAAAGTAAGTATAGACTAACTTACATTGAGGACTAAAACTGTATTTGAAGGTACAAAAAAACTGAATTTAGGCTAACTTGTCATCTGCTACGTGATATTTAGGGTCTTCCATTAAATTCACTTCGACCAAATCACCGGCTTTTTCAAGTAATAAGGTACATTCGGGGCTTAAGTGGCGCAAATGCAGAGTTTTTCCGGCTTTGATGTATTTTTCTGCCAGATTATCAATCGCCTCGATGGCAGAATGATCGGCCACCCGCGAGTTCTGGAATTCAATAATCACTTCCTGTGGGTCATTTTCCGGGTCAAATAGCTCTAAAAAGCGCTTCACTGAGCCAAAAAACAAAGGCCCGTTCAGTTCATAAACCCGAATACCGTATTTATTGTCGTAACCTTTAACATTGATGTGCTTGGCATGTTCCCACGCAAAAACCAGCGCAGCCACAATCACCCCAACTACTACCGCAACGGCTAAATCGGTCATCACTGTCACAGCAGAAACCAGAATCAGCACAAACGCATCCGAACGTGGAATTTTAGAGATAATCCGCAGGCTCGACCATTCAAAGGTTCCCATTACCACCATAAACATTACGCCCACCAGTGCCGCCATCGGGATGGCTTCGATTAAACTGGATGCAAACAGAATAAAAATAAGCAAAAACAGCGCTGCCGAGATACCGGATAAGCGCTGACGGCCACCGGAATTCACGTTAATCATACTTTGGCCAATCATCGCACAGCCACCCATACCACCGAAAAAACCGGTTACTGTATTGGCAATGCCCTGCCCCACACACTCGCGGTTACCACGGCCACGTGTATTGGTGACATCATCAATCAGGCTTAAGGTTAGCAAAGACTCAATCAGGCCAATGGCCGCCAGAATAATCGCGTAAGGGAAAATAATCTGCAAGGTTTCCCAGTTAAACGGGACCGAAGGGATATTAAACTGTGGGAAGCCACCTTCAATCGAAGCCAGGTCACCGACGGTTTTGGTGTCTAGAGCAAAACCTATACTCACCGCAGAAACAAACAAAATAGCAGCAAGCGATGCCGGGAAAGCACCGGTTAATTTAGGCAGAAAATAGATAATCGCCATGGTAACGACAATTAAACCAACAAAAATCCCCATTGTTGAGCCACTCATTAATTCAGTGACACCTTCAGGCGATGTAATGTAAAAGCTTTGTAGCTGCGCCAGAAAAATAACGATTGCCAGACCATTAACAAAACCCAGCATCACCGGATATGGCACCATCCGAATATATTTTCCCAACCGTAAAATCCCGGCGGTAATCTGCAAAAGCCCGGTAAGCACCACCGCTGCAAATAAGTATTGCACACCATGGTCGGCGACCAGTGCAACCATAACCACCGCCATGGCACCGGTTGCACCTGAAATCATCCCCGGGCGACCACCAAAAATAGCCGCTAACAAGCCCACCATAAAGGCTGCATACAATCCAACCAGCGGATCGACACCCGCAACAAAGGCAAAAGCAACCGCTTCCGGCACCAGTGCGAGCGCAACGGTTAAACCTGATAAAATTTCATTTTGATAACAGGCGCGGTTAGCACAACCTAGCTGAAACATATGTGATCCTCGGAAATAGTAACGAAAAACAAAATCAGGTAAAGACCCGACAGGGCAAGTAATGGAAGGCGGGGATTCTACTAAAAATAGGGGCTAAAGGCGAATATGCGCCCCTTAACTGTTATCCAGGTTAGTTTTATTAACCCTGATAATAATATCAACGCGCTCCTGATGGGTGCCAGGCGGCAACTCAGGTAACTGGTCAAGCCCAACTGCAGATACAGGAATATCTTCTAACTTACCCGTATCGACATGATAAAAATGATAATGGGCATGGGTGTTTGAATCGTAAAAAATCTTGGTTGGGTCAACAATCACTTCATTTATTAGCCCTTTACGTGCAAATAAACCTAGCGTGTTATACACCGTGGCCTTCGAAACCGTTATCAACCCGTTATTGACAAGCTCCAATACTTGATCGGCCGATAAATGCTGTGGTTTAGCGAACAAAATTGCCGCAATATCCAGCCGCTGTTGAGTGGGCGTAATATCACAATTTTTCAAGCGCTCAGCTATCTGGTGTGTTGTACTTTTGTCCATGCGTTAGTATAGAGCAATGAGCTAGTTTGAGTCTAGTTCTAGCCCGGCTCCTTAATTATATTCAGTGAATTTAATAAACATTGTGTGCAGATTGAATGATGGTTAAGCCGTTGTCAGTAACAATCGTCACATTAGTAGCTCTGTGTTGTTAAATTTTTTTACTAAATCTTGCTAATCTTGTTATTTCTCTATTAAAATCAATTAAATAGTGTGTTTTTCATTTGCTGGCCACACTTTAACGGGAACAAGGGGAATGGTATGGAACCAGCAGAGTGGGAAAAATTACAGGTTTTATTCGAAGCCGTACTCGCGTTGCCAGCAGAACAACGTGATGCCTACCTGCAACAACAAAATGCCAGTGAGGCCTTGTTACAGGAAGTGCACTCTCTACTGGAAGCCGATAAAAGCTGTGAAAGTCTTTGGCAAAATCCATGCAGCAACCAAACAACATCTGGCTTTAATTCTTTTGATAAAAATGAATTAGTAGCCGGGCAGCTTATTGGCCCTTACCAAATCGAAACTAAAATTGGTGCTGGCGGAATGGGAGTGATTTATCGCGCCAAAGATACTCGGCTAGAACGTCAGGTTGCACTTAAGTTTTTATTAGGCTCGATACAAAAAGATGAAGTGGCAAAACAACGTTTTTTGGTTGAAGCCCGTTCTGTATCGCAACTCGATCACCGTAATATTTGTGCAATTTACGATATTGGCAAAACAGATGATGATCTTATTTATATCACACTGCCATTTTATGAAGGCGAAACACTGGCAAATAAAATATTACAGGGTGCACTAGATATAAATGAGACACTTAATATTGCTATCCAGATCAGTGACGGTCTTGTCAGTGCGCATGCGCTTGATATTGTGCACCGTGATATTAAACCTGCCAACATCATGCTAACCAAAGATGGCCTGGTTAAGATTCTTGATTTTGGTATCGCCAAAATGGCCAATATAAATTTGACCGAACCGGGAATGAATGTTGGTACCGTTGCCTATATGGCACCAGAACAATTCAAAGGCGAAGGTATTGATGCGCGTGTTGATATATGCGCACTGGGAGGAACCCCCGTTGAGATGCTAACCGGCAAACGTGCCTTTGCAAATAAAAACCTGCAACAGGATATTAAACAGATTATTGACGACCAATATCATCCACTGGATAGCTTGCCCGAGCATACCGTTCCTGAAGTGCGCACCATATTATCGAAAGCCCTGCAAAAAAATCCGGCTAAACGCTATACGAATATGGCAGCACTGCTTGGTGATTTAAAACAGGTACTTACAAACTTGCAGGATAAAGCGAATAAAAAACATCCTCAAAATTTAAACCCGGATAAAGAACGATACACAGATTACCAATGGGACGCAGAGTTTCTTGTTGCAGTAACAGAAATACTACTACCGTGGCTCGGCCCAATTACGCCTAAACTGGTTCGGCGCTATGCGCGTGTCTCGGCCACATTGGACAGTTTTCTCGACAAGCTGACTGACACCCTCGATGACTCATCACGCCAGCCATTTATAGAACAATTTAAAATCACCGCTGCACATAACCCAAAGCCATTGGCACCTGATAACAACTAAAGCCTAAAGATATGCAGCCGTTTTTTAATCTGTTGTACCTTGCTAAGCACTCGTCCGGTTTTCTTTTAACTGCTGATACAGCCAGGCTTTGGCAAAACGTAAGTCGCGATCCACCGTCGCCACCGATATACTCAATGCTTCGGCAATTTCGTCATAAGTTAAACCACCATAAAAACTCAACTCAATAATTTGCGCTTTGCGTGAGTCAATTTTGTCAAGTTGCTCCAGGGTTTCCTCAACCTCCAGAATATCAGGTTCATTTTGTGCACCACTACCAAGCCGTGTTTCATGCAAAGTGATCGCAATGGCATTTCCTCCACGCTTGTCTGCCCGATTTGCACGTGCATGATCAACCAGGATCTGTCGCATGGCACGCGCAGAAATCGCCATAAAATGCGCTCTGTTCTGTAAGGTAATATCTGTATCCACTAATTTCATAAAAGCTTCATTCACCAGCGCTGTTGCCTGCAAGGTGTGCCCTGCATTTTCGCCATGCATATACTTTGCCGCTAACTGTCGCAAACTACTATAAACCAGAGGCATTAATTTATTTAACGCCGCTTTATTACCACTACGCCATTGCACAAGATATTCAGTCAGGTTGGGTGATTCAGACATAATAAACAGACTTTACTCTCGCTATGTGTTAATAACAACAGGCTTTAATCAGAGCGATGCAAGAAGCATCAATACGTGTTCGCTTTTGCTGAAGTTTATATCCAGAATCCTTCTCTACAAGCACACCCTGTAGCCATTACAACCAAAGCAACGACACCATCCCATTTTATAAAATTCAGTAGGTGGTTATTTTGTAATATAAACATTGTGTGTCTTATGGCACAGAAAATCACTGTATTACCTGCTTAAATCTTGCTCACCTACTGTTTCACTACAGTAAGTTAAATCGTTGGTTCCATGTTCTGGATGTTTGCCAATTACATTAAGGATTTAAATACTAATAACTAAGGATATATTTATAATGAAAAGAAGAGAATTTTTAAAATTTGGTACAGCGGGGGTAGCAAGTTCAATGTTGGGCAGTCTCGGGTTATTAACCTGGGTTCCACGTGCACATGCAATTACAATTAATAAAACATACTACATTACCGATGGTTTTATAACTCAGGTTGATGACCAGGATGTTTACTTTCGCGGTTTTAGCAACAGCTCCGGCACACTTAACGTCCCGGCTGAACCTGTTATTGCGCAACAAGGCGATACTCTTAACATTACAATCGTTAACACACTGGGAACACCACATAGTTTTGTTATTGATGGTGTTGTTGATAGCGGCAATATCGCAGGGGGTGCCAGTAAAACACTAAGCTTTACCGTTAATAATGCAGGTTCCTATTTATTTTATGACAAACTCAATGCCCCGTATAACCGGCTATCCGGTTTACATGGTGGCTTTGCTGTGATGCCATCGGGAAGTAGTAATGAGCTTTATAATGGCAGCGCCACATTTGTGCAGCAATACTTTTGGGTAACCAACGATATCGATCCCGTGTGGCATGATGCAATACGGGTTGGTAATACGCCAACAACGGCATTTACACCGCGTTATTTTACAATTAATGGTCGAACCATGCGTGTACCCGGCCACCCGGAATACACCAACACAGACAGAGATTCCGGTTATGCAACGGATACGCGACTGGTTGGTTCTGTTGGCGATAGAACATTAATACGGATTCAAAACGTTGGCTTATGTCGGCACTCCGTTCACTTCCATGCAAACCATGTTGAATGGCTTGCAGTCAATGGCACGCCGCGCCCACAACTCTGGAAAAAAGATACGCTTAACCTTCCAAACAACAAAGGCAGTCTGGATGTGATTTATCCTTTTGAATCGCCACCGGATGCCTGGCCCCCTGTTAACACAGGGCATTTCCCGATGCATTTCCATGACGAAATGACACAAACAGCCGGTGGTGGTTTCTACCAGTTTGGCCTCGCAACAACCATTGAATTCAAATAAGGAAATTAACATGTTTAAATTAAAAGAATTAGTACAAATGAGAAACCGCGGTGGCGGTGACACAACAACCTCTGGTGGTGGTATGGGCGGTGGTGGTATGGGTGGCGCATGCTATACCTACCCCGATGCACCGGCAACCATTGGCAGAGTTACACCCGATGTTTCTTTCAACCGTGGCATTTATATGAATGGCTCCATGCAAATGGACGATGGCAACAGCGTACGTGTTTGGGGCTTTACCGATGGTGGCGGTGGTATGGGTGGGCAATTCCCCTCCCCCGCTATTCGCGTTACCGAAGGGCAAATAGTGCATACCAACCTAACGGTAAATGGCATGATGTGGTTACACACCATTCACCACCATGGTATTGAACCCAGCACAGAAAACGATGGTGTGGGACATTATTCCTTCGATGTCGATGGCACTTATACTTACCAATGGAAAGCCGCCCATGCAGGCACCTATTTTTATCACTGCCATACCAATACCGTTTTACATGCAGAAATGGGGATGTACGGTGCACTTATCATTGACCCACCTGAAGGCGCAGGCACGCTCTTTTCTGGCGGGCCGAGCTATGATGTTGAAGCCATCTGGGCCTGTGATGAATTTGATTCATCATGGCACAACCTGCCCTGGGATGCCGGTACTTGCGGTGCCGATGTTGGGCTGAATAAACTGGATCCAGATTATTTTATTATTACCGGTGTTGATGGCGCACAATCGGCAGCAACCAATCCAGCGGTTGCCGTTACCATGTCGCAACAACAAACCTTGCTAGTGCGTTATATTAATGCGGGGTATCTGGCGCAACGGATACATTTTGGCGGGTTGGATGTTGAAATTCATATGTCGGATGGGCGCGCACTACCGCAACCAGAAACAGTTACTGAAATACAATCCGTCTCTGCGGAACGCTACGACTGTATCATTAAACCCCAGAATACCGGTGTTTACACGATAACAATTGAATACCTCGATTGGGTAACGGATGAAGTTATTGGTACAGCACAAACGCGTATAACGGTAACCTGATATGTGGATAGCTAACGCCCTGGAAAATAGTTTTCTCTGTAAATAATTATTTTCCGGGTGTTAGTGATTTTTTAATGGGGTTGTTATTAACAGTAATGTGACATCTATATCTACAATAAAGATCATCCGCTTACACTTTAGCCATTACATATGGCTCAGGCATATACAAAGCCGGATCAATAACCGGTTCACGTTGCAGTACCAAATCAGCCGTTAGTCTGGCCGATGCCGGCCCGAGCACCACCCCGTTTCGGAAATGGCCACTGTTAACATACAAGCCTTTAACTTTTTCATCGGCATATATATAAGGTATACCGTCTACCGTGCCGGGTCGCAGCCCAGCCCAATGGCGTTCAACGGGATAATTTGCCAGCGCAGGAATAAAGCGCGTGGCGACCTGCCGCAAATCATCATTGGCCGACTGGCTGGTCGATTTATCAAAACCGGTACGCTCCAGTGTACTGCCAATTAAAATTCGGCCATCTTTGCGCGGAATAACATAACGGTCCTGGTGCAATATAATTTGTGACAGTAGCTCGGGCAGCGCTTTGTACATTAACATCTGGCCTTTCACTGGCTCAACTTCTACTTTAAAATCCGTGTCTTGTAATAAACTTTGAGTCCATGCCCCACTACAGGCCACCACCTTTTGTGCCTCGATTTTACCCACCGATGTTTGTACCCCGGTTATTTTGCCTTTATATATAAGGAGTGATTTAACCTGTGTTTGCTCTCTAATTTCAACACCACGCTGTAATAAGTCTTTATTGAGCGATTTAAGCAAACAGGGATTGCGTACTTGTGCAAGTTCAGGGAACCACAGTGCCTGTTCAGGCAGTATCCCAAGTTCAGGTGCCAGCACACTCATTTGCGATGTATCCAGTAGCTCCAGTCGGGTTGTATAACTGGCCGCCCAGTCCTGAGCCGCTTGCCGCTCAGCCGTATCGAGTACCAGCAAGCCCGATACCTGTCGTTCAGGATCAATCCCCGTATGCTCCAGTAATTCATCAACCAAATCAGGGTAACGCTGCTGCCCCCACTTAGCCAGAAGTTGCACCGGCTCGGCATACCGCCACGGGTACAACGGTGACAAAATACCCCCACCCGCCCAGGATGATTCCCGCCCCACCGCAGATTGATCCAGCACGCACACTTTCATACCCGCCTGAGCAAGTTCACGTGCCGTTAATAAGCCCATGATACCGCCACCAATAATGATGCAATCCATCAATAAAAACCCTGTTACTTAAAAAACACAAGCATATCAAAGCTTGACACAGTTCACAGCTTAAACAACCACTCGCCAGAAGTTTAACCACTTGTCAGGAAAACACCCCGATTAGTCGCTTAGTATATGAAATTAGCCCCGGGATCATCTATAAAGTAGGGTATGCAAATAAAAAAACGGACAAGCGGCTTTACCTTAATCGATCTGATGGTTGCGATGGTGGTTATTGGTATTGGCTTAGCCATTACCATACCGGCGATGCGCGAGTTTACCAATATAAATCGACAAACTGAGCAAATTAACCGTTTTGTCCGTGATCTAACCTATGCCAAAAGTGAAGCCGTTACTCGCGGCGAGAGCTTCACCGTTACTAGTAACCTTGGCACTCCACAATGGGATGGGGGTTGGACAATTGCTGATTCGGCAACCAATCTTACCGTTATTCGTACTGCCCCAGCACTGACGATTGCTGGACAAACGCTTACTTCAGCCGGTGGCGTCACAGCGGTGCGATTTAGAGCGGACGGCACTGCTACCCCAAGCTTTACCGTCGAACTCTGTAAAGCCTGTGTGGCGACTGCCGGTGAAAGCCGCGAGAAACAACTTAGCATCAGCAATACCGGTCGGATTAGTTTAAATTCACAATATCAATGTTTACCTGCAGCGCCCGTCTGCCCATAGTCTTTATATAGAGCAAAATATAACCATGATTTTAAAAACGAACATACAAAAACACCAAGCCTTCACCTTAGTTGAAGTGATGGTTGCCATGGTTATTTTTTCAATAGGCCTGCTTGGTTTGGCCGGTTTACAATCACTTGGTATGCAAAATAACCAGACTGCTTTTTTTAGAACCATTGCAATGCAACAGGCCTACAATATGTCTGATCGTATGCGCAATAATATCGTCGCGGTTGATACAGGCAGCTACAATGCACTTGATGAAAATATACCGGGCATAGGCACAAACTGCTTAACCACAACCTGCACCCCTGGCCAAATAAGCGTCTTTGACCATTTTGAATGGAACACAAATAACGCTGCACAATTGCCCCAGGGGCAAGGTACCGTTACTCGTGTTAATATCAATCAATTTGTTATTTGTGTTATGTGGAATGAACTCAAAATACCTGCACCAGCAATGCCTGCTTGTGCGGGTGGAGTTGCTTACAACCCAACAACCCAATTTAAATTTTATGCCCTCCGTATAGAGTTATAGAAAATGATTAAAACCACCCACAAAGCAGAACAAACTCAAGCCTCTCGCAAACAAACCGGGGTTACCCTGCTTGAATTAATGGTGGCCCTTGCCGTTAGTTCAGTCATCATGTTAGGGATTAGTAACATTTACTTATCAACCAAAAAGTCCTATGTCATACATGATGAGTTTGCACGCATCCAGGAAAATAGCCGCTACAGCATGGAAACACTCTCAAGTAATATTCGCAACGCTGGCTTTTTTGGTTGTTCTTCCGGTCAGGGTTTAGGAAAAATTACGAATGGATTAAACCAAACCGAAGAAATCAGCTGGAATTTCGAAACAGGTATAATGGGTTTTGAAGCAGTAGGCACAGATATTGGGCAAACCCGAACAATTACACCCACCGTTATAAGTAACAACCAGGCAGACTGGACTGCACCTGCAGGTATGACGTCAAACGGCACAGTCCTTAATGCCGTACTCGAGGCTCAAGTACTCGCTCGTGCAATTGCAGGTTCAGATATTATTGTTCTTCGCACTACCGCTGGG
>VAPL010714094.1_pt1 | contig 11772 bp, 9 predicted proteins | sample 3395061 | NCBI WGS metagenome assembly VAPL01 (sample SAMN08290444, study PRJNA428436) | hydrothermal vent metagenome | isolation source: Deep-sea hydrothermal vent chimney 2 | place: Pacific Ocean: Juan De Fuca Ridge | depth 2182 m m
ACAAAAAGCTAATAGCATGAGTTGTTTCATTTTTTTCTCCTTATTAACGAAAAATTAGCCATAAAAAAGAGTAAAATAGATAGAGCTAATGGATAGTAAAACAGTTCTATTTTGTCTTTTATCGAGTTTATTTCATCCCCTCTTGCTTTAAACCTAGATTTTATAGCATTTGCGAGTATTGCTATATCTTTACTTGAGAGGGTGGAGCGCATATAGGCTCCACCTGTTTGCAGAGCCAGCTTTTTTATGTTTTGATTTATTCTTACTATGACTATATTGCCATTTTTATCTTTTAGAGCACCATTTTTGGTTTTTATAACACCACCCTTGTTCGAACCTATAGCATAAACAAATACTACTATATTGTGTTTTTTTGCATAAGCTATCTCTTTGCTAAAATTGCTTTGGTCTCCACCATCACTAAAAATCAAAAAAGCTTTTTTCTTATCTGTTTGATATAGGTCATTTGCAGCTTCAAGGGCACTCATAAAGTCAGTACCTCTTAAGCTCATGCTAGCTGTACTTAAATTTTTAACCAAAAAATCTAAAGAGTGATAATCTTCGCTAAGAGGAGCTACTAAAAAAGATCGTGAACTAAAACCAATAACACCAACTCTTGCATTTTTCATATCTTTTAAAAATAGATAAAACTTCTTTTTTGCTAGCCCAAATCTATTTGGGTATACATCATCAACAAACATAGAGTTTGAGATATCAAGCCCAACTATTACATTTATAAAACTAGATCTTATCTTTATCTCACCTTTATTAATAATGGGACGAGCTAGTGCAATTATGATAAAAAACAAAGAAGCTATTAAGAGGAAATTTCTTACTCTTTTATTGAAACCTCTATTTTTAACTCTTATCTTATCTAAAATATTTTTACTAAAAAAGACTTCGTAGGATTTTTTATTGTATTTTAAAAAGTAGAGCAATGGCACTAAGAGAATTAAAAGCCATAGGAGTTCACTATGTACAAAAACAATCATGCTAACTCCCTATTTTTTCTAAAAAGTAAAAGTATTATAAAAAATAGAGCTAAACTCAATGGATATGCAAAAAGATACCTTTTTTTCACATATTTGTTTGCTTTTATTTTACTTTTTTCTAGTTTATCTATCGTATTATATATCTCTTGAAGTTTTTGCTTGCTATTTGCTTCAAAAAATTTACCACCACTCTCGTCTGCTATTTTTTTAAGCACTGTTGGGTCAAAATCTCCTGCTCCGCCAATTCCAACAGTATAGACTTTTATGCCGTATTTTTTTACTGTTTTTATAGCGACATCTAATGGAATATTTTCTACATTATTCATGCCATCAGTTAATAAGATTGCTATTTTTTTCTTTGCATGAGAGTTTTTAAATAGATTTGAGCTTAAAAATAAGGCTTCATAAAGGGCAGTTCTATGGCTTCCTGCAACTCCTACTTGAAGTCTTGAGAGAAGTCTTTTTATACTCTTTTTATCATAAGTCAAAGGAACTGCTACATAGGCAAAATCAGCAAATATACTAAGTCCAATTTTGTCATGAATTCTTTTTGTTAAAAAATCACCTACAATCTCTTTTACTATGCCAAATTTATTATTTTGTGCCATAGAGCCACTTGCGTCTACTATCAAAGATATCTCATAGCCTTTATCATTTTTGATGCTTATCTCATCTTTTATAATCGGACTTGCCAATGAAGTGATAAGTAGAACAATAATAGAAGTTTTAAGACTATTTTCAAGTAATAGACTTTTTTTGGTTGCTTTTTTTAAAAAAGTAACAGTTGGAAAAAATAGAGCATCCATTTTTGGTTTGCAATATATGAGACATATAATAAAAGGAACAATGAGCAAAAAAACCAAGGGGTATTCGAAAATTATCTGATTTAACATTATTTAAGACCGTTTATAATTTTTTTAATATCATTTTTTAAAGTCTCTTCCATATCTGGTATCCTCTTTTTATATTTATAAACTTCTAATTTTTCTAATAATTTTTCTATCTCATTTTTATTTCTATCATTTGTAAATAATGATATATTTAAAACAACACAATAGGCTATATTTTTTGAATTTCTATAGTCTATATTTTTTAAATTCTTTAGTGCAATATCCTTGCTTGTCGGTTTTTTCCTCTTTTTTGGCCTAGTTAGAAGAAAAACAATCATCACAATAATCAAAAGAACTAAAATAGCCAATGCTATAAGGTAGTATAGAGAATAATCACTTATTTCGACTATGCTTTTGATATCTCTTAGTTTAGCAATCATGTCAGCCCTTTAATATCTGAGATATTTTAAGATAAATATCATCGTCAGTATAAATCTTTCCATGTTTAACTCTATGGAGTAAAAAATGTTTATTTAGTTTTTCATCGTGCTGTTTTAAAAGTTTTTTATATTCCCTTAAACTACTCTTATCTAAATTCATATCATCCTCGCCAAGACTTACAGGGTCAACCAATGATATATCGCCATTAAATTTTGGGTTTTCTTCAAATTTGTCTCGTGCTATTAGTGCATATACCTCATTTTTATGTGAAATTTTAGATATATTAATATCACCATAAAAATCACCAATCAGGAATATTAGAGATTTTTTCTTTATGCTCGAATTTATAAAGGTACAAAAATCTTCAAAATTTACATTTTTACCGATAGTGTTAAAATCCAAAGCATATCCTATTGTCTCTTCTAGGACACCTAATTTTTTGGTTGGCTTAAAAAGAATTTCAAGTTTATCATCAAAAAATATAGTCGTAAGATTATCACTATTTTTAAGAGCAGAATAACTTAGATATCCCATAATTTCAGCCATAACATCTTGCTTTGTTCTTTTTGTTCCAAAGTTTATTGAGCCACTTATAAGATAGGCAATGATGATATTTAGCTCCCTTTCTTCATTAAAAAGATTAACTTTTACTCCCAAACCTTTTGCAGTAGATTTCCAATTAATTGTTCTTACATCATCACCAATAACATAATCTTTGATTTCACTAAAATCAAGTCCTGTTCCTTTAAAAGTGCTAATAGTATTACCAAGATTGCCTGTAAAGACTCTCTTTTTGACTTTAAGAAGTATCTCTTTTAGTCTATTTTTAATCATTAAAAGGCCTTAAGGAGTTGGGATAAGATTCATAATTTTTTGTACTACTTTATCTGTGTCTAGTCCACTAGATTCAGCCTGATAACTTAGTATTACTCTGTGTCTTAAAATAGAATTTACTATATGTGCAACATCAAGAGGTGTCACAAAATCTTTTCCTCTAAGAAGTGCCATCGCACGGCTTGCTTTAAACATATCTATTGAAGCTCTTGGGCTTGCCCCAAACTCTATCATTTCTTGTAACTCTTCAAGCCCGTATTTTTGAGGAAATCTTGTTGCAAATACAATGTTTATCATATATTTTTCCAATTCATCATCAACATGTATACTTTGTAATTGCTCTCTTAATTCAAGAATATCTTTTATGTCGGCAACTTGTTCAACTTTTTCAAAACCATTTTTCGCTACTCTTTCAACTATTTCAAACTCTTCTTTTGGCGTGTTATATCCAACCATAACTTTAAGCATAAATCTATCTAGTTGAGCTTCGGGAAGTCTGTAGGTACCCTCTTGCTCTACAGGGTTTTCAGTAGCCATTACCAAAAAAGGTTCATCTAGTTTAAATGTTGTATCAGAAATGGTTACTTGTTTTTCTTGCATCACTTCTAAAAGGGCAGATTGAACCTTTGCTGGGGCTCTATTTATCTCATCTGCGAGTAGAAGATTTGTAAAAACAGGACCTTTTCTAACTGCAAAGCTTGCATCTTTTTGATTGTATACTTCAGTACCTACAACATCGCTTGGAAGAAGGTCGGGAGTAAACTGTATCCTCTTAAAATCCAATCCTAAAGATTTTGAAAGAGCATTTATGGCTGTTGTTTTAGCAAGTCCTGGTACACCTTCAACAAGTATATGTCCCCCGCTAAGCAAACCAATTAATAGAGAATTAACCAAATCCTCCTGTCCTACAATTATCTTTCCAATTTCTTTTTTTATCGCTGCTATCTTAGTATCCATTGTTAGCCTTGTATATATTATTTATTGAAATACTAATATTAATTTTTAAATATATTTTTAATATTAACTAAATAATACTATTTTTATATAGAGACTCTGTACAAAGAACCTCTATATTATCATAATATTTTCTATTTTTTCTTGTTACTTCAATTGCACCAATTTTTTTAATTCATTTATATATCTCTTAGAGTATGTTTAACCGTTCCGATAAGGTTTACTCCCTCCCTCTTAGGAATAAGATTTTAAGTATGAGATGAATTAGCTGTTGTGAAGTATTATAAAGAGAAAGTTTACAATTAAAATTTTCTTGTTTTTCGTCTAGGATACAAAACAAGAAAAATATATACGATTAAAAGCTGGATTTGTATCTATCCACCCTCTTATTTTATTTATATTGGCAGTCTCAGGGTTTCACCATCCTATAATATTTCGACAAGATTTCATGAGTTTTTCCATCAAAAAGTGTAATGGTATCAAGTGTGTTTCCAAGACTTCGTATAAAAATAGTCTATTCTCCTAAATTTTCAAGATTCATTTGATAAATTTTAACTTATCCACCAAGAAAGATATAAATTTTTTTGTAGTATCACTGCTACCAAAAATATATCCATTCTTTCTAAAGGAGACAAGTTTTGCGGTATCTGTTTATCTCATCTTTGAGTGTCTCATTTAAATTTCTAAATAGTTTAATTTCATAATTTCCCATATGAAAATTATATTAAATTATCTCCCACTTAGATACAAGGCAACTGCTTGAAATTTCTTTCCTTTTACATTTCCGCATAATTTCTTTTCTTTTATATACGCTTTTGCTAAGGCTGGAGCTGTAAATCTTTGTTTTGTTTGTTTGCACATTTTATTGTATATTTTCATTCCCATTTTTGCCATTTTTGCTTGTTTTTTTCTTATGCCCATTGTCTCTTTTTTGAGGTTTTGTTTTACTATTTTTTCTAGTTTTGCATATTTCATGATTTTACCACCAAATTGTTTAGCAAAAGTGGTAGCTGCACTTTTTGTTCCAAATGCATATTTACTAACCTTGGACATAGTTGCTGGTTTGCTTGAACCTACTACATAAAAAGCTTTAGTGGCATCGATAAATTTTAAAGTTGAGTTATCGACAACTTGTGGTGATACTGGATCTATTCCATTTTTCATCGCTTCTTCAACCATGCAATGGATAGAGCAGTATTGGTGAATTTTACCATTTACTTTTGCTGTATAATTTGTTTTGTAAAACATTGGAAGCGTCATACCGCAAACTGCACAAAACTTCTTTGTCTTTCCGCTTTGCAAAATCATCACTTTTTTTACATTAACAGTTCTAAAGTCTTTCATCTCCATATTGCCCGCAACCAATACAAACGAAAATGTAACCAAAATCAATAAGATTTTTTTCATTATATATCTCCTTAAATTTTTTTGTAATTGTAGTAAATGTTTGTTAAATTTGTATTAATTAATGTAAATTTAACAAACATTTGATAATATTTGAGAATGAAAAAACTGATTTTAATCTTATTAATTTTATACTCGCCTCGCCTACTTGCCGATTTTTCTAAAAAAACAACTGTTGCACCAAAACTTGTCCAAAAAGGAGATGAGAAACAGTGGTGCCCAATTACAGGTTTTAAGATATCTGATTTTTATAAAACATCATATATAGCACAATTAAAATCAAATGGAAGATATAGGCAGTATAGTTGTATTTATGCCCTATTAAGTGATAAAAAACAAAATGGAATCGATATAAAATCCATAAAAGTTTTGGATATAAAAAAACAAAACTATATAGATGTCCAAAAAGCATATTTTTTAGTAGACTCTAGTATGGAGGCGACTTTTGGAAGAGTAAGTACGGTTGCATTTGCAAATAAAGCTACAGCAATAAAATTTTCAAATAAATATGGCGGAAGGATTGTTGATTTTAAAAAAGCCATAGTTTTGGCGCAAATAAATTTTTTAAAAAACCTCTCTTATATGCAAAATATTTATAGAAAGAAATATTACCCTATGGGCAAAAGAATCTATGATAAAAATTGTAAAAAGATTGAATTAGATAATTTTCTAGAGATAAATGAGCTTGAAGGTGAATTAAGTAAAACAAAAATATGTACAAAATTAAATCAAATGCATCTGCTAGCCCTTGCACTATATCTTTGGGATGTAAAGAGGAGTGACGGAGTTAGAAAAAATAGTCAAAAAATTATAGCAAAAGAAGATGAAAAATGTCCAGTCTGTGGTATGTTTGTTTATAAATATCCAAGATGGATAACTCAAATTTTCTATAAAGACGGAGACTATCAGCGTCATCTATCGTTTGATGGTGTAAAAGATATGATGAAGTTTTATTTTAACAATAAAAAATGGGTAAAATATAATTTTACTAAAAGAAAAAATATAACAAAAATGTTAGTGACAGATTACTACAAACAAAAAGCCATAAATGCTACAAAAGCATATTTTGTAGTAGGAAGCAATATATATGGACCTATGGGAAATGAGTTTGTGCCTTTTGAAAGTTTTGATGATGCAAAAAATTTTAAGATTGACCATAAAGGTATAAAAATATTAAAATTTAGTGATATAAAAGAAAAAATGCCATATAACCTAGATACAAAATAGTTTTAACGGGGTAATTTTATAGTAAAAAAGGCTCCATCATCCTTATTTTCAGCTATAATGCTGCCTTTAAATTTATTTTGTATGACCAATTTTGACATATAGAGTCCAATTCCCGTTGAAGGTGTTTTTTTCTTTGTTTGAAATGGTTTAAATACATCATTAATTGGCTCTATTTGAATGCCTCCGGCATTATCTTCTATCTTAAGAACTATATCTGTTTTTGTATCTTTTAGAGATATTTTGATAAATGGATTTTTGATTTGTCTATTTTTGACGATATCAATTATGTTTTGCAATATTGAAAGCGTTACATGTGCTAAAGAGTTTGAATTTCCATAGATTGAGATTTTTGAATCTATCTCTTTTATTAGTTTTATTTTGTTTGATTTTAGTAATGATTCCACAATTTTTATTGCTTGGTCAATTGAAAGAATAGGGTTAAATGTGCTATTTTTCGTAATTTTATAAAAATTTTGAAAGTTTGTAATAGTATCAGACATAAATTGTATAATATCTTCATTTTTACTAATATCTTTTGCTAGCTTACTGTCTTTTAGTTTTTTTCTTATGTATATGCAGTTAAAATTTAATTCTGCTAAAGGTTGACGCCATTGATGAGCAATAATTGCTATCATTTCTCCTAGAGCTGCAAATTTGGCTTGTTGCTGGAGAAGTTGGTCTTTTAGTTTTTCTTTCGTAATATCTTGTATGTTTGCCACTATAGCTATTGTTTCATTTTCCCCACTTGTGCCAAAAGAGATTCTAATAGGAAATATTTTACCTTGCTTATGCACAGCTTCAAGTTCTGCAACTTCGCCAACTTCATCTAAATTTAATTTCTTTAAAAATTCACTAACCCCATCTTCATGCAATATTTTATACTGTTCAGGGACTATTTTTCCAAAGGCAGATTGGTTGAGCATCTCCTCTTTTGTATATCCAAAAATTCTCTCTGCCATTTTATTGTAAGTTCTGATTTGAAGGTTTCTGTCTAAAGTTATGATAGCATTTGTACTAGATTCAATAACAGCATTTGAATAATCTTTTTGTGCAGTTAAATCTTTGGTATTTTGTTTTATTCTTTTATTTGCAGGCATAAATATCAAAATAGCTTCAAAAAACAGCGTGATAAGAGTGAATATAAATATAAAAAGTTCAACTTCCTTTAGTTTTTTTGTATTTTCTTTAGCTTCAGATAGATATAAATTTATGGCTTTATCCAAATCTTTCAGCATCATGTTTGAGTGTTGTAATAGATATGTTAAACTCCTGCCATCACGAGAATTATTGAATCTTTTTGCATGAAAAAGATAAGTTTTAACTTTTTTATCTAGCATGGTTGGTTTTGCAAAATATATATTTTTAAGCTCTTTTTGCATGTTGGCTGATATGAGCTGTTTATGAGAATCTTCCATAAGTTTTATTATGCATCCTAATTGTTCTACCTTGTAATAGATAGAGTAAAAAGCGATTTTTTGAGCAAATATTTTTTGTCTACTGCTTAAATTTATCATCTTTCCGTTATCTGCTTGAGAAGTAATTAAATGGTCAAGATTAAAATAGGCCAATGTGGAGAGTAGAGCAATGAGAGATAATGCAAAAACATATCGTTTTGTAAAGCTTATAGGTTTAAACATGCTGATAATCCTTTAATGTATTATATAGTTTTTATGTTATAATTTACAATACTACAAGGGGCTATACAAAAAGTCAATTTTATAAGGTGATATTTTATGGATAAAAAATATGAAATACTTTTAAGTAAAAGCACAATCTTATTGGCTGAAGATGAAGAAAATGTCAGAGATAGCTTCAAGAAAGTATTACTATTGTATGTAAAGGATGTGTACACTGCAAGTGATGGTGAAGAAGCTTTTAAACTATACAATCAACAAAATCCTGATATCATCATAACTGATATTAAAATGCCGAAGCTAAATGGCTTAGAATTTATTAAAAAGATAAGAGAAAAAAATCCTGAAATTCCGATAATAGTTACAAGTGCATATACAGATCAGGATTTTTTATTAGAATCAATCAAACTCTCTTTGGTGGAGTATGCGCTAAAGCCGATAAAAGAAAAAGAGTTAAGCAGACTATTAAAAGAGTGTGCTAAACATTTGTTTAAAAAATCAGGGAATATTATAAACTTGCAAGATAGAAGTTTTTATGATTTTGACAATAAAATTTTTAGATATAATGAAAAATCAATCACATTAACTCAAAAAGAGGTAGAATTTTTTGAGATACTACTAGCTCACAAAGGAAATCTTGTTACAAAACAGGAGATAGAAGATAAAATCTACATATATGAAGAGGCACCACCCTCAGCGCTTAAAAATTTAGTCTTTAAATTAAGAAAAAAACTTGGAATTGATATAATTAAAACAGTTGGAAAATTAGGTTATACAATTTCATAATACTAACATAATTTCAACTTATTATAAATAATAGTTTCTTTTTGGTTTCTTTGATTACTTAAAGAAATAGCGACCCAAAAGAAACCGTACTTATAGTAAAATTCATCATAAACTATTAAAATAGTGTTAAATAAGGTGCCAAACCTTGACAATAGTCAAGGTAATTGGCAAATAATAACGATAGAATTTCGTTACAAATTCAAGGAGGATATGCGATGAGGGCGATGTTTGGTAAGGTTTCAGCTCTACTGGCTATTACTGCATTTTTAGTTACATTTGCTAATGGTGCGACAGAGCTAGATAAGGTGATGAAAGATAGAGGTTTATCTCAGCAAGATTTATTGGCAGCTGCTAAAACTTATACACCTAGTGGTGGAAGAGATAAATATATAGTTTTTAGCTCAGGTGGGCAATCTGGGCAAATAATAGTATATGGTGTTCCGTCTATGAGAATATTAAAATATATAGCTGTTTTTACACCAGAGCCTTGGCAGGGCTGGGGTTATGATGATGATACCAAGAAAATACTTGCAGAAGGCAATATTAGAGGTAAAAAAATAACTTGGGGCGATACTCATCACCCTGCACTTTCGGAGACAAATGGTAGGTATGATGGGAAATGGCTTGTTATAAATGACAAAGCAAATCCTCGTTTAGCAGTAATTGATTTAAAAGATTTTGTCACAAAACAGATAGTTGTTAATCCTGTTTTCAAAAGTGAGCACGGAGGAGCTTTCTTTACTCCAAATAGCCAGTATATTTTATCGGCTTGTCAATATGCAGCTCCGTTGGACAATAATTATCACCCAATGAGTGATTATGCTGAAACTTATCGTGGTGGTGTTACAGTTTGGAAATTTGATCCAAAAATTGGAAGAATTGAGCCTAAAAAGTCATTTACAATTGAGCTTCCTCCTTATATGCAAGATATAACAGATTCTGGTAAAGAAGCAAGTGCGGGTTGGGGTTTTACAAATAGTTTTAACTCTGAAATGTACACAGGCGGTATAGAAAAAGGTCTTCCTCCATTTGAAGCAGGTACTGCTAGAAATGATACAGACTTTATGCAAGTATATAATTGGAAAAAGTTAGCGAAACTTGCAAAAAATCCAAAAAATGTTAAAATTATAAATGGAACAAGAGTTATACCAATAGATGTAGCTGTTAAAAACAATGCACTATTTTTAGTTCCTGAACCTAAATCACCTCACGGTGTTGATGTGTCTCCCGATGGAAAATATATCGTGGTTTGTGGTAAATTAGATACTCATGACACAGTATTTAGTTGGAAAAAAATCAAAAATTTGATTGATAAAAAAGAGTTTGTAGGAAAAGATCCTTTTGGTATTCCAATTCTTGATATGAAAAAATCTATACATTGTCAAGCAGAGTTGGGTCTTGGACCATTGCACAATCAGTATGGCAAAGGTTGGAAAAATGGTGAGATATATACATCTTTATATGTCGACTCTCAAGTTGTAAAGTGGAATTATCTTACTTGTAAGGTCAGTGATAGACAAAATGTTAACTATAATATTGGTCACTTAGCTGGAATGGAAGGTAAAACCGAAGATCCTCAAGGTGATTATATTATAGCTCTTAACAAACTAGCTATTGATAGATTTAACGAAATCGGACCATTGCATCCTCAAAATCACCAATTGATTGATATTCGTGGTAAGAAGATGCAACTTCTATATGATATGCCAATTCCTTTAGGTGAACCACACCAAGCAGTTGCAATTAGAGCTAGCAAGCTTAAGCCTTGGGTTAGATATAAGATGGGTACAAATCCGTTTACAGGAAAAATCCATAGAGGAAAAACTCTAGCTGGACAAGAAAAAATCGTTAGAAAAGGTAAACATGTTTATGTTTATGGAACTATGGTTAGAAGCCATATAAATCCAGAACATGTTACAGTTAATTTGGGAGATACGGTTACTTTTTATCTAACAAATCTTGAGCGAGCTGAAGATGAGACTCACGGTTTTACTGTTGATGATTATAATGTTCATGCTTCACTAGAGCCTGGTAAAACTGTTGCATTGACTTTTAAAGCTGATAGAGAAGGGGTATTTCCTTACTACTGTACAGAATTTTGTTCAGCTCTTCACTTAGAGATGATGGGATACTTGATGGTAAAAGACCCAAATAAAAAATATGCAAAAGTAGCTAGATTAAAACTAGCTAAGATGAGTGAAGCTCAACTAAAAGCTGAATACAAAAAAACTGTTAAAGTAAATGTTGGAATTGATAAAGTAATTGGTAGTGTAGTTAAATTTTTAAAAGAAAACCATTATGAAAGATATCCTGTAATTAAAAATTTTGTTGTTGACGCACTTGACCAATATGGTAAAATTGCTGGTCAACAAAAACTTTCAAATACAGCTATAAAAGCAGGAGATTATAATAAAGCGATTTTGTTCCAAAATATGGTTTTACAGTATCTTGTAAAAACAGCTGATGTTGGAATTCGTGCAAGAGATCTTCTCGTCAAAAAAATCTCAACTCCTATGAGCCCTGCGGCTCAAAAAGGACACGCAGCATACCTTGAAGGTGGATGTAATGGCTGTCATGTTATCGGTAAGGTAAGTTCCGGCCCTGATTTAGTTGGTGTTTTAGGTCGTCATGAAAATGGTGAAAAATGGGTTAAAAGCTGGGTACTACATC